>Ga0315547_1000793_pt1 | contig 28215 bp, 34 predicted proteins | sample SalMarSW160240MG_2_FD_202542 | JGI IMG/M metagenome (GOLD analysis project Ga0315547, IMG submission 202542) | Salt marsh sediment microbial communities from the Plum Island Ecosystem LTER, Massachusetts, United States - Salt Marsh Sediment SW1601-240 ...
AAATCCAAAAATTGAGAGTGAAAATAAAAAATTTTCCCAGTCAAATTTCTCTAAAGAGAAACTTGAAAGTAAATTAAATAAAATAATAAAAGAAGTTACAAATCAAATTGAGAATTTCAAATATAATTTGGCAATTATAAAAATCCGTGAATTATTTAGTGCATTATTTTCAGAAGAAGAAGTTTCTAAAGAGGTTTTGGAAAAGAGTTTGAAATTGTTGCATCCTTTTTGCCCGCACATTACAGAAGAACTTTGGGAAAAGATTAATGGTAAAAATTTTATTAGTTTATCGTCGTGGCCAGAAGTTGAAGAAAGAAAGATTGATGAAAAGTTTGATAAGCAGGATGAAGTAGTTGAGAAGTTGGTTGGAGATATTGTTAATATAAATAGAATTATTGAAAGCAAAGGTGAATCTAAAACAAAGGTTTTTGTTTATGTTATGCCAAATGAATTAGGATTTTATTCTGCTGATGAAGTTTTAAAACGTGTTGGAAAGGAAGTTAAGATTTTTGCAGTTAATGACAAGAATAAATATGACCCGAATAATATTTCTAAGAAAACAAAGCCTGGGAAACCCGGGATTTATTTTGAGTGATTAAGTTTTTATAATATGCTTTGTTGAAATATTTATGGATGAAAAAGAGGTTTTTCATGAAGATAAAAAATTAAATTTTTCTTTGAATAAAAAAATATTTTACATTTTGTTTTTGATTGGAATTATTGTGGCTTTTATTTTTTTGGGTTCTTATTTTACAAAAACAATTAAAGAAAAAATTAATAGTGAGATTCCGATTTGCGGTGATGGGAGTTTTCCCGGAACATGCTCTTTGACTAAACCCTATTATTGCAATGAAGAAGGTGTTTTAGTTAATAATCCTGATATATGTGGTTGTCCTGAGGATTTTGAAAAAAGTGCAGGTTCTTGTGTTTCAGATTATCATGTTTCTTCTAAGAAAGTTAATTTAAAATATATTCTGGATGGTGAAGAAAATTTCATAGAATTTGTTGCTTATGACGAACTTGAGGGTTATTTTTATTCTTTGAAGCAATCAATTACTTATTCTAATGGAGAAGATTCTTCGAGAGCGGATTTTAAATTAAATAAAATTAATAATCAATTGCAGGAGGATTCTCTTGCTCCTTTGGTTGTTTATATTCAAAATCTTGGATTAAGCAAGGACGAGCAGGCACGGGTTGCAATAAGTCTTGTTCAGAATATTCCTTTTGGTGAATCAAATAAAACTTTTATTTTTGCAAATCAGGAAGTTTTGTATTCGCGATATCCTTATCAGGTTTTGTATGGTTACGAAGGTGTTTGTGGTGAGAAAACAGAGTTGCTTGCACTTTTGCTTCGAAAACTTGGTTATGGGGTTTCATTTTTTTATTATCAGGATGAAAATCATGAAGCATTGGGTGTTAAGTGTCCTGTTGAAAAAAGTTTTTCAAGCACTGGTTATTGTTTTGTTGAAACAACCGGGCCTTCAATAATCTCCGACGATGAAATTGTTTATTCAGATATTGGAAAACTTTATTCTATTCCTGAATTGTATTTTATTTCTGAAGGTTTAACTTTTGGCGAGAATTATTTTTATGAATATAAAGATGCGAGAAAATTGCAGAGAATTCGAAAAGCGATTTCTAATAGGGGTTGGCTGGGACCTTTAATGAAAAATACTTTTGAAAAACTCAAAGAAAAGTATAGTTTGGTTGATGAATATTATGGGGATTGATTATTCAACAATTGCTTTATTTTGGCCACGCTTGGGTGAAATAATACAATTCTTACTTAAGAATTGCTTTTATTCTTCTCACTCCCGACGACGAAGATTCTTCTTTAATAATTTTGAATTTTCCGATTTCTTTTGTGTTTTGAACATGTGGACCTGTGCAAATTTCCTTGCTGAAAACTTTTCCTTTGTCGTCGGAAATTGTGTAAACACTAACAACTTCAGGATATTTTCTTCCGAATTCTGATTGTGCTCCTGATGAAATTGCCTTGTTTAAAGGCATTTCTTCTTTTGTTACTTTTAATGAATTTTTTATTTTATCATTAACCCAATTTTCAATTTTTTTAATTTCTTCTTCTGTGAGTTTTCTTGGAAAATTAAAATCAAATCTTAATCTTTCAGAATTTATGTTTGAACCTTTTTGTTTTATAGAATTGTCTTTTAGAACATTTCTTAATGCTTCGTTTAGTAAATGTGTTGCAGTGTGAAGTTTTGTTGTTTGTTTTGAATTGTCTGCTAAACCTGATTTGAATTTTCCTGCAGAAGCTGTTCTTGATAGTTCTTTATGTTTTTTGAGTTCTTTTTTGAAACCTTCTTCATCAATTTTTATTTTTCTATCTTTAGCTAAATCCCTTAAAAGTTCTATTGGAAATCCGTGACTTTGAAAAAGAAAAAATGCATCTTTTCCAGAAAGACTTTTTTTGTATCGAGCAATGTCTTGAAACGTTTTTAAACCTTTATCCAATGTAAGTCTGAAACCCATCTCTTCTCTGCCCATTTCATCTAAAATGAATTGTTGAACAGTTCTATTTACGAAAAAGGTTTTTTTGTTATTTTTTGGAAAATAATCTGGGTAAATCTTGAATATGGCTTCAGAAAGATTGTTTGTGAAATCAAGCAGACCTAATTTTTCTCCATGAACCACTGCTCTTCGAATTAATCTTCTTAAAACATAACCTCTTTCTTTATGGTAAGGGGTTATGCCTTCTCTCATTATGAATGTTGCTGCTTTGATGTGGTCTGCAATAATTCTCATTGATTTAGTAATGCTTTCTTCCTTTCCATAATCTTTTCCAGACATTTCTTCTATCCTTTCAATTATTGGTTTAAAACATTCTGTTAAATAATTATCCTCTAAGTTATTCAGAATTGCGAGAGTTCTTTCAACACCCATTCCTGTGTCTATGTTTTTTTGTTTTGCAGGATTGTAATTTCCTTTAGAATCTTTTTCATATTGCATAAAAACATCATTCCAAATTTCAACACCATTAACAAACATTTCTGAATCTGGACCACAAGGACCTGTTGTGCCTGCAGGTCCCCACCAGTTATCTTTTTTTCCAAGAAATCTTATTTTTTTTATTCCAGTAGATTTCCAGATTTCTGCTGCTTCGCTATCTTTTGGAATTCCTTTTTCACCTTTGAAACAAGTTACTGAGATTTTTTCTTTTGGAATCTTTAATTTTTTTGTTAAAAATTCAAATGAATATTCAATTGCTTCTTTTTTCCAATAATCTCCTAAACTCCAATTTCCAAGCATTTCAAAGAAAGTGTGGTGTGTTGCATCTCCGACTTCGTCAATATCTCCTGTTCTTATGCAACGCTGGATTCCTACAAGCCGTTTTCCAAGAGGATGTTTTTGTCCGAGGAGAAATGGGACTAAAGGATGCATTCCTGCTGTTGTAAATAAAACTGTGGGGTCGTTTTCAGGAATTAAACTTGAGTTTGGAATTTCTTTGTGGTTTTTTGACTTGAAAAATTCAATATATTTTTTTATAAGTTCTTTACGATTTATCATGAATTAGTTTGGTTGAAGAAGTTTAAAATAGTTTTTGTTTGGTTATCACCTCTTTTTGAGGATTATTTTTGATTATACAAATATTTAAAAATATATTTAGGATTCCGAAATTATGGTGGATCGAAATTTTAATATTAATTTAGAAGATAAATTTGATTACTATTTTAAGAAAGAAGGTATTTTTAAATTTTGGAAAAAAGATATTTTTTGGAGCGGAAAATCTTTTGGAGATATTTTAATTCACATTAAGATAATGCAAGAGAAAAGAAATTCTTCTGATTCATATTACGAATTGAATGAAGTTAAAACAAAGAAGGATGGACTTATCTATGTTTTTGATTATATTCCGGGGCATGGTTCTTCAAAGAAATGTGGAAGATTGCCTTCAGAGAAATACTTTGTTAAAGTTATTTCCCGTTCAAACTAATTTTTCAATTTTGTTTCTATAATCTTTTATTTTTTGAAGAGACATTGTTTTTGCTTTAAGATATTTGGATTGCATACTGGACCAATCATTATCATTTCCTAATTTATTCCAAATTTGTTTTTTTGATATTCTAATTTTTTTAAACATCTTTGTCAAAGGATTTATTTGATTTATATCTGTCGAATTTAATACTGGAGCTCTGAAATCGGGAGAGTATACTTCCGCAACTATTCCATATATTTTTGGTTTTTTGTCTTTTTTATTTGCATAAAATTCAGATAATCTTGCTTTTGCAAATTTTTCTTTGGTTTTGAATTCTCTTTGTAGTTTAGGAGAAATTTTTATTATAAAAGCATCAACAACATTTTTTCTTATTGAATATCCTTCTTTTCTGAATTCTTTTCCTATTGGAAAACCTTTTTTTATTGATTCGTTAATTTTTTTTAATTCTTTGTTTAAGGGATAATCAAAAAAAGTTATTGCATAAGTTCTTGAAATTCCTTTTTTATCGATGAGATGAGCAATTCTTATTTTTTTATTGTGTTTTATTAATTTAGATGAAATATCTCCATATTTTTCTTCAAGAACGTCTGTGTGTAATCTGTTAATTGTTGGAAAATGTTCCATTTTATCCCAATTCACTCAACCGTTTTTGAATATCTGCAATTTCTCTTTCTAAATCGGTTTGTTTTTTGTCTTTTCCAGAAATTTCTTTTATTTTTTTCAACTCTCTGTTTTCTTTTACATCTTCGTAATCTTTTTCATGAGAAATTATTTCAGGAATTTTTATTTTTGGCATAGAAGTGTTTAATTTGTTTATGTTTGTTTTTAATGATTTCAGTTTTTTGTAAAGAATTTCTTTGATTTTTAGTTCCTGCATTCTAAGTAAGTGATATCTTTTTAGAGTTTTCAAAACTTCAAGTAAGTCCTTTTGTGTTCCGAGAATGTCTTTTTTTGACTGAACAGCTTCGGAATTTTCAAGTTTTATGTGAATTAATTTTTCTTCTTGTTTTACCATCTTGTTTTTATTTGGGTTTTTACCATCCCCCAATTTGCTTTGAGTTTCCCGCACTCCCCTCGCAAATATTGAATCGCTCGCCTTTTTGCTGTAAAAACCAAAAATTAATTTTTTATTTATTTAAATGTGATTATATTTTTGAAAAAATATCCTGGTCTACTTTTTCAATTTGTTTTTTTATTTCCTGTATTTGGTTTTCCCAGGAATTCAATTCTTCATCTTCTTTTTGCTTTAAATCCTTTATTTCTTTTAGAAGATGTTCTATGTCTGAGATTTGTTCTTTTGCATTTTCAAATATGTCCAAACTTTCCTCGAATTTATCCAGACGTATGAAAACAGGTTCTGGATTTTTTGATGTTGTGTATTGTCTTGGAGCATAATTTTGAATTGCATTTTTCTTAGACATTGATTTTGGTGAGGGTGGTTGCATCATTGGATATTTTTCTTCATCTTCGTCATCAAGCTCAAAGTCCTCTGCATTTCCCTCTTCAACCTCTTTTCCCCCAGAAACAGCTTCTTTGATTGTGTTCTGAGAAAATTTATCCCCTAATGAACTATTTGGATAAGCAGGTAATTGCGGCAGAGAAAAATCGTTTTGAGTCATTTCAGAATTATCATCTTCGTTCATTCCTGGAAATTCAGGAAGTTTCGGAAGTTCAGGCAATTGCGGAACCTGAGAATCTTCTTTAGAATATTGAGATGCTTTTTTTTCCTCTTTTTTTTTGAATAGTCCCATTTTCACTTTTATGTGTTTTCCAATATATATAAGATAGTATATAGGTTTAAAAACTTTATTTTTTCAGCAACTTTGTAATTTTTGTTTTAGAATTCAAAGTCCCACTTAAAATTTTGCTAAAGCAAAAGACCCGCCCTAAATTCATCCTGCGTATCCAAAGGTTTGTAAATTCCAAAACTTTTCAAGTTATTTTTCAGCAAAACCTTATAAACCGAAAGATATTTATTTATTTTAATTTGAGTTTAAAATGTTAAAAGATTTTCTTGAAGAAGTGGTGGTGATTGTTGCAGGGAAGCCGGCAGAACCTATTGCGGATTTATTGAATAATAAAAAGCATGTTAATGAATTTAATATTGCAAAAAAACTTGATTTAACAATTAATCAAACGAGAAATATTTTATACAAGATTTCTGATTTTGGGCTTGTGAGTTCTATAAGAAAAAAAGATAAGAAAAAAGGATGGTATACTTATTTTTGGAAAATTGAAGTTTTGAAATCACTTGAATTTTTGAAAGCATCTGTTGAAAAAAGATTAGAGCAAATTGAAAACCAGATTAATAGTCGGGAGACAAGGACTTTTTATGTTTGTGAAAGGTGCGGGTTGGAATTTAATGAAGAAAATGCAATGCAGCATGAATTTTCATGCCCAGAATGCGGGGAGGTTTTAACTCTTAAAGATAATTCAAAACTTCTTAGGGAACTGAGAAAAAATCAGGATAAACTTAAAGAAAAATTAGAAGAAATTGATAAAGAAATTTTAAATGAGACAGAAAAATTAGAAAAAGAAAAAGAAAAGGAAAGGGAAAAAGAAAGAAAGGAAAAGAAAAAAATTGCAAAAGAAAAATCTGCTAAAAGGAAAGCTGCAAGAAAAGCTATTGCAAAAAAAACTATTAAGAAGAAAGTTGTGAAGAAAAAATTTGTTAAAAAGAAAAAGCCACAGAAAAAAAGTTCTGGAAAAAAATCAATAAAAAAGAAATCTCCTAAAAAATCTGCAAAGAAAAAACCAATGAAGAAAGTTTTGAAAAAGAAACCTGTTAAGAAAAAAGCAGTGAAGAAAAAATTTGTTAAGAAGAAAACTAAAAAGAAGATTATTAAAAAATCTGCAAAAGGCTCAAGAACAAAGTCCTTGGTCTCGTCCTCGAAAAATCGAGAACGAAAGAAAAAATTTGTTAAGAAGACAAAGAAAAAATCTAAAAAGTAGTTTTATAAATTAAGTTCTGGTTTAATTAAAATGGTGAATAGTTATAGAATTCAAAGAAGAAGCAATTTTAGAAAAGGTTTGAGTTTGAACACCTGGCTGATAATTGTTAATGTTATTGCATTTATTGTTTTTAAATTGTTAATTTCTCTGGGGATTTTGTCTATTGATGCAATTGCAATAAATCCTTATAATATTCTTCAGGGAATGTATGTCTGGACTTTTTTGACAAGTATGTTTATGCATGCAGGATTTTTTCATTTGTTTGTGAACATGCTTTCACTGTTTTTTGTGGGTTCCTTAGTTGAAAAATTAATTGGAAGAAAAAGATATTTTTGGTTTTATATGTTGGCGGGAATTTTTTCAGGATTGCTGTTTGTTTTGAGTGCATTTATTTTTCCTCATGATATGAATACTTATGCTGTGGGAGCGTCGGGAGCGTTGTTTGGTTTGATTGGTGCATTGATGTTTTTGACTCCGAATTTGCCTGTTTATGTTTTTTTTATCCCTATTCCAATTAAATTAAAATATGCTGCTCCGGGAATTTTGATTTTGCTTTGGGTGATTTCAATTGCAGGAAATGTGCCAATAGGAAATATGGCTCATCTTGGAGGATTGATTGCCGGGCTTGGTTATGGACTTTATTTGAGAAAAAAATTCAAAAGGAAAACTAATTATATTAGGAGGCATTTTGTTTAAAATGAAAGAGAGATTAATGTTGTATGGGCACGGGAATGAAGGGGCTTTTAATCATTATACTTTTGATAAAACAAAAAAAACACAAAATGTTTTGAGGCAAATTTTTAAGGATTTTTTGAATATTGAGTGGCCTCTTGGAAAAGAAGTTGAAAATGAAAAAGGGGAATTTGAATATGTTGAGATTAATATTGAGAAAAATAAAGATTTTCATGAAATAATTGGAGGAAACAAATTTTTAGGGAATCCGAGGGTTGATGTTTTTTATGGGGACAAAAGAATGTTTGTAGTAGTTCATTGTTCTTTAGATAAAAGAAAAGAGATTCATGAAATTATAAAAAAGAAATTTATTATGCCTAAACCAAAAAATTTTACAGACGGGCGAGTTAAGATTAGTGAAGGTGTAAAAAATGAAAAATAAAAAAAGACATTCAAAAAATAAATTTTTATTGAAAGAATGTTATAAAAAAAGTTGGACTTACATCAAAGAATCTAAAAATTTTATTTATTTTGCAATTGGAATTTTCTTGATTTTTGTTTTGATTGGTTTTTTTGTTTCGCCGTCTCAGGAAATTTCAGATATTATACTGAATTACATTCAGGAAATTCTGGCGCAGACAGAAGGGCTTTCTGCTTTTGGTTTGATAAGATTTATTTTTTTGAATAATCTTCAGAGCAGTTTTTCCGGAATGATTTTTGGATTTCTCTTTGGAATTTTTCCTTTTATTGCAGCTTTGTTTAATGGCTATGTTATAGGATTTGTTTCTGAATTAAGTGTTGAATCTGCAGGTTTTAGTAGTTTGTTGAATTTGCTTCCTCATGGAATTTTTGAACTGCCGGCAATTTTTATTTCTCTTGGATTGGGCTTAAAATTCGGAACTTTTTGGTTTAAGAAAAACAGATTTGAATGTTTTAAAAAATATCTTTTAGAAAGTTTAAGAGTTTTTGTTTTTATTGTAATTCCTCTTTTAATTATTGCAGCTGTGATTGAGGGATTGCTGATTGTTTTTGTTTAAGCAATAATATTTATTAATGGGAAAATGTTTTTTAGAATATGAAAAATTTTGAACTTGTTTTTGATAAAGTAATTTTAAAGCAGTTGAAAAAAGCAGGGAAGAATAAATTTTTGCGGAATATTTTATCTAAGATTCTTGACAGGATTGAGGAAATTGGTCCCGATGCAGGCAAATTAATTGATTCACAACTTCATATTTATGAAATAAAATTAAAACATCCCCCTATTCGGTTATATTACAGGCATAAATTTCCAAATGAAATTTATGTTTTTGAATATGAAATGAAAACTTCAGAAAAAAAGCAGAAATTGACAATTGAAAAAATAAGAAGATTTCTAAAAGCCTAAATCTTTTCTTGAGTATCTTTTGTTTAAAATGTTTTTCTCAAAACCCAATAATCTTTTGTATATTGATGAATTTCTCAATGAAACAATTTCTCTTTGCATTAATTCAAATTTCATTTTCGGAACTTTTATCATTTCCATAATTTGCTTAATTTTCTGAAATTTATATATTTTTCTGTTTTGATTAAGAGAAGAAAGTAATTAAAATTATTCTCTTAAATTATTTATTCCAAGAATTACCAAAAGCAATCCTGCGAAAAGCACAATCCACATTAATCCGCCTTTAAGGAAAGCCAATGCAGCTGTTCCGAATGAGAAATAATTCATTCCCCAGACGAAAATTCCTCCAAGAAGAAGGATTAATCCCACTAAAATTTGTAACCATTTATTCATTGTATTTTTATGAGATAATTTTTGTTTAAAAAGATTTTCGTGATGAAGTATATTATTCTTTTTGGTTTGTTTAGTTTCGAATAAGGATTTTCATTGTACTTTTGTTTGATTTGAAGAATTTTTTTGAGAAGTTTTCAGCCTGATTTTCACTGAAATCCTTACAACTAAAAATATCTATGAATGCCCTGTTTTCTGTTTCATCAAAGTGGAGAGTGATTGATGAAGTTTTAATAAACTGCAAAGCTGAGATTCCATTTAATTTTCCATGTCCGAATTTTTTTATTCTGCATTTTCCATAAGGTTTCATGTTTATTTCTTTGCAAAGTTCTTTTACAAATTTCCGAATATATTTTTTATTTTTAATTAATTTAGAATTACATTCATACAGATTTATTGATGCGAGTTTTCCCCAAAACATTTTTTATTTAAAATAATTAAGTTTTTAAATCTGATTGTTGGGTTTATGTTATGGACAGAGAAGATATTGCAAGGGAGAATGTGCTTAGGAAATCAGAGGAAGCTGAAGGGAAAACTATAGAAGGTTATGATTTTGACAGTGGTGTGGATTATGAAAAGATTTTGGAGAGTTATGGTTCCATGGGTTTGCAGGCGAGCAATTTTGACAAAGCAGTTGAAATAATTAATGAGATGATTTCTGAAAAAGCATTTATTTATCTGGGTTATACTTCAAATATGGTTACTTCCGGAAACAGGGATATAATCCGATATCTTGCTAAGCATAAGAAAGTCGGAGTTTTGGTTACAACTGCCGGAGGGATTGAAGAGGATTTGATAAAGTGTTTGGGTGATTTTAAACTTGGAGATTTTCGGGCTTCTGGAAGTGAGTTGAGGAAAAAGGGAATTAATCGTGCGGGAAATATTTTTATTCCTAATTCAAGATACTGCGCATTTGAAGATTTTGTGCTTCCTATCTTGCAGGAGTTTTATGATGAACAGAAAAAAACAGGAAAAGTTGTTACACCAAGTGAATTGATTTGGAAAATGGGAGAGAGAATTAATGATGAGAAATCAATTTATTACTGGGCATGGAAAAATAAGATTGAGGTTTTTTGTCCTGCAATTACTGACGGAAGTTTGGGAGATATGATTTATTTTTTCAAATCAAAACATCCGGACTTTAAAGTTGATGTTGCAGAAGATATTTGGAAAATAAATAATTCAACTATTGGAAAAAAGAAAACAGGAATAATAATTCTGGGAGAAGGTGTTATGAAACATCACATTTGCAATGCGAATATGTTTCGGAATGGGGCAGATTATTCGGTTTACATAAATACTATTCCTGAATATGACGGCAGTGATTCAGGTGCTTTGCCAGAAGAAGCAGTTTCCTGGGGGAAAATTCTTCCTGAAGCAAAAAGAGTCAAACTTTTTGCAGAAGCAAGTTTGGTTTTTCCGTTAATTGTTGCGAGAAGTTTTGCCAGGGAATAATTTAATTTATCTCATAAAAGTTTAAATATTTCTGGAAATTGGTTTTTTTATGATGGAAGAAAATTTAGATGAAATTAAGAATGAAAATGAAAATTCTGATGTTGAAGAACTTTTTGTTCCTTCAAAGAAAATTAAAGAAGTTGGAGTTGAGGAAAAGGATTTTTTTGATGTTTTGAAAATGGTTGCGCCTGGAACTTCAATTCGTGCAGCTTTAGATGATTTACTTAATGCTGGCATGGGCTCTTTGATTGTTATTGATAATGGAAATATTTACGGGCTTTTTGAAAAAGGGTTTAAAATTTATTCCCGGTTTTCGTCACAGAAATTAGTTGAACTTGCGAAGATGGATGGAGCAATAATTTTGTCACGTGATGCTAAAAGAATTATTTATGCGAATTCTGTTTTAATTCCAGATGCGCAGATTTTGAGTAAAGAAACAGGAACAAGACATAAAGCAGCAGAAAGAATGTCAAAGCAATCAGGGGCAATTGTTATTGCGATTTCTGAAAGGAAGAGGAAAATTACTTTATATTACGGAGATAAAAAACACGAATTAAGAAATAGTTCAGAAGTTTTGAGACGGGCTTCAGAAAACATGCAGATTCTTGAAAAACAGCGGGAAAGCCTGGATGAAGTGCTGACTGATTTAACTGTTCTTGAATTGCAGAAAATGGTTACGATTTTTGATGTTGCGAAAGTTGTGCAGAATTTTGAAATTTTGAAAAGAGTTTCTGAAGTTATTAAAAAATATTTGATTGAGTTGGGTAAAGAAGGAATGATTGTTGGTTCAAGATTGAGGGTTTTGACCCGGGGTTTGGAAAAAGAAGAAGATTTTCTTTTAAGAGATTATTTTGTCAGTTACTCGGATATTAAGAAAAATTTGGATAAAATGAGTCTGGATGAACTTTTGGAAACATCTGATGTTTCTGCTGTTTTGTTTAATGAGACGCATGATAAGAAAGTTTCACCCCGCGGATTAAGGATTTTGAAAAAGACAAATGTTCCTGAGAGATATATTGATTCACTTGTTTCAAATTTTAAGAGTTTGGAAAATATTTTAGGTGCAAGATATGAAGAACTGATGGAGATTTTTGAAAATGAAGGCATGGTTGATTTTTTTAAAGAAGAACTTTATAGTTTGAGAGAGAAGATTAGTTTGGGGAAGAAGTTTTGATTTCCAAAACCTTATATAATTGATTCTATTTTATTATTCTAATAAATAAGGAAATTTGTTTTCCAAATCCCCACTACAAGCCAAATCTAAAGATTTGGAACCCGCCCTTGATTCGCCTTGAGTATCCAAGAGTTTTGAGAAAACAAATTTCAGAGAATACAAAAATAAAAATGCCATTAACAAAAATGCAGGGAACAAAGTTCCCTACGTCGTCTGCTTAAGCGTGGTTAAACGAAACAAATTTAAAATGCCTTTAACAAAAAAACAAATTTCAGAAATTCGCGAGCATTTGGACAAAGCGCAAAATCCTCTTTTTCTTTTTGATAATGACCAGGATGGGCTTTGCAGTTTTCTTTTGCTTAGGAGATTTATTCGAACAGGCAAGGGATTTCCAGTTAAAAATGCGCGATTGTCTGGAAAAGATTATCTTCGGAAAATAAGGGAATTTAATTCAGATTATGTTTTTATTTTAGATGTGCCAGAATTTTCCGAGGAGTTTTTGAATGAAATTGAAAAATTTAATTTGCCTGTTGTATGGATTGATCATCATAATATTCCTAAAAATAAAATTCCAAAATTTGTAAATTATTATAATCCTTTTTTTAACAAAAAATCTTCTAATGAACCGGTTACTTTTTTATGCTGGCAAATTGTTGAAAAATCGCAGAAACAGGATTCGTGGTTGGGTGTTGTTGGTTGTGTTGCAGATAGTTTTGTTCCGAATTTTTATGAAGATTTTAAAAAAGATTATCTTGAATTAAGTTTAATTACTAGAGAAAAAAATTTAAGTGCTTTTGATATTTTTTATGGTTCTGAGATTGGGAGAATTTCCAGAATTCTTGGATTTGGTTTGAAAGATAAAACAACAAATGTAGTTAATATGATGAAATTTTTAATGAAGGTTCGAAGCCCTCATGAAGTTCTTTTGGAAAATAAAGATAATAAAAGTTTTCATAGAAGATTTTCTGAAATTGAGAAAAAGTATTCAGCGTTATTAATAAAGGCAAAGCAAAATGTTTCTCAAGATGATAAAATTGTTTTTTTTAAGTATGCCGGAGATGTGAGCATGAGTTCTGAAATTGCAAATGGTTTGAGTTATTTATTTCCTGAAAAGTATGTTGTTGTTGCTTATACAAAAAATGGAAGAATAAATATTTCTGCACGTGGAAAAAATGTTCGTGAAAAAGTTTTAAAGATTATTGGTGCCTTGGAAAATGCAACTGGCGGAGGACATGAAAATGCCGTCGGTGCTCAGATTCAAAAAGAAGATTTGGAGAAGTTTGAAGAAATGTTTGTTAAAAATCTCTAAAATTATTATATTCCAGTGAATAAAAATGTTTATAAGCAGGGAATTCTTAGATTTTGCATGAATGAGTTACTAAATAGATTGTGCTGGAATGCGTGTGCGGTTAATTTAGTGGATTACTCATTTACTATTAAACACCTCTCAATGTAATTCGGCTAAGCTCGGGTTGGATTGGGAAGATTTCTAATTAACTTGAGCTGAAAAGATTTTGAGATTGCGAAAATGTCGCAAAAACCTAAACGCGAAATGGAACAAAAAACAGTAGAGCAGGAATTGAGTCAGTTGCTTGAAGCCACGCTTCAATGGGAAGACGAACTTAATTCAATGCCTGTTTATTGAAATTGAAATAGAATTCTAGGTTTCTTTTTAGGAGTTAGTGTATCTTATGTGCGATTTTCTGTTTAAGCTTGTTAAATGAGGGTGAGGAGTGAAACGACGAAAGCGCAGCGCCCCCTTGAGTTGCAAACCAGCCTACTCTTTGGTTTCATCAAGAATTATTTTATCTTTAAATCCGCCTCGTTTCTCTGCCTTATCTTTTCGGAGTTGTTCCAATTTTTCTTTATCAAAATTATATAAATCACACAAAGCATAAATTACTTCAAGAATATCAGCTAATTCTTCTTCATTGTTATCCTCTAAAAATTCATCAAATTCTTCTTGAAGTTTAGCTTTTAGTTTTTGATGATATTCTTCATTAGATGCAATATGCATAATTGGAACTACTCCCTTACTTTTAATTATTTCAGGAATTTTATCTCTGACAAGTTTATTGTGTTTCATGGTAATAATTAGTTAAGAGGCGGATTTTATAATTCTTTTGGCTGGTTTGCAATTTCGTATAACATCGCGATTAAGAGAAGTCGCGAAGCGAATTTTGGGAAAATCCTGCAAGGATTTTCTCTTTAAGCCCTGTTAATTCGTGGGAGCGGAATAAAATGGAGCGAGAGCCTGCAAGGCGTTACCGAGCCGAAGGCGAAGGAGTTTTTTCTTCTGCTAAAAATTTAAATCTCGTATTTTGGGGTGGGAAGCGCGCGCTTTTTGCTTAATTTTTTTTAAAAAGTAAGTCACCAACAAAAGGCGAAAATTAGAAAATAATTTAAATCACTTTTTTTATCTGTTCTTATGAATATAAAGCCCGTAAGTTTTAATATTGAACATCCAATAAAAATATTTAATAGGAATATAATTAATTTTAAAGATAGAAAACAAAGAAAAATCTTATTTAAAAGAAATCTCTATTATTATTTGTATAAAAATAAAAAAAATAATCTTTTAGATAAAAGGTGGAAGATTTTTCTTGATTTAGCAATTGAAGTAAAAGATTATCTCTCTAAGAAGTATGGAAACCTTGATGTTCTAAGTGTTTCTATCTTTGGATCCGCATTACATTCAGAAAAAAATGATGATTATGATTTTCTCGCAATTGTTAGAGGAAATGAGTTTGATAATATAAAAATTAATGTTAAATTAAATAAAAAAAATTATTCCGTAGGAATTTCTATAAAGGGCGAGGAAAATTTCATCAAAGGAATACTGGATAAAAAGTCTCACTTTAATGAAGAATTACAAACAAAAATAATTAATAGAACTTCAATCTCTTTGCCTTACAGACATCTTGCTATTTTAGGATATGGCTTTAAAGAAAACAAAAAGATATTTCTAAATAATTGTTATGCACAAGTTTATGATTTGTTAATAAATACTCACAAAACATATTACTTAAGAAAACCAGAAAAAGAAATATCCAATAAGACAAGAGCAAGAAAAATTCTCTCCAGATTGTTTGAAGCATCCAAATATTCCCACATAATTAATCCAAACAAAGAGATTGAGAAAATACAAAGAGAAATAATTTCATTAAGATCAAGAAAAGTATATAATCTCAAAGAAAATAAAGAACTCTTTAAAGAATTTGTAAAATATTATAATAAGATTGCTAAAGAGATTTAATATTTATTCTTGCCTTCTACCAGTTCTTTTGGCTGATGAGATACATCATTCCAGTATTTAAGTCTCCAATTACCAAATTTTGGCATCCAATATATCTCTGAAATTCCCGTTTCAAGCAACCTAAATCTAATAAGATTCTTTAATTCTAATTCCAACATTATAGCCAAAATTAAACGATTTGTTATTCCATGAGCTATAATTAAGACTCTTTTTTCTTCATCTGCACGATTAGTAAATCTAGAAAGAAAGTTCTTTAGGTTATTATGATGGGCCCTACTTTCATCATCCCAATCATTTTCATTTATCTTCAATAAATTTGATTCAAATTCATTTAGAGATTCCTCAACAATTGGTTTTAATCCTATTCTTTCACTAACAAATTTGGCAGTTTCCTTCGCCCGATTAAGATTACTAGAATATATTTCATCAAATTTCTCTTTACCCAATCTTTTAGCAAGATTTTTTGCCTGAGTTATCCCATTTTCAGATAATCCCAAGTCCCCTTCTTCTTTTATTTTTTCTCCGTGCCTAATGAATACAATTTCCATTTTCTGATACTTTACCCATAAAACAAAAGTTTAAATAATTAACTCCATGAATTTTTTTATGCATAAGGCACTCAAAACTAGAAATAGTAATGAGGTGAATTTTTATAGAGTTAACGATAATTTTGGTTATGTTCAAGGAAATATAACTTTTTCTGGAGATTGTTCAAATAATTTAGTTGTTTCAGATGAATCCGAGAATAAAATTAGAAATCTATCCAATTCTCTTGTAATAATTCAAAATGGAAAAGAGGAATTTTATCCCTTAAATGATTTTCAAGAGTCATATGAAAGAGTTATTTCTCATTTAAATGAAAAAGAAGTAAGATATAATATCCCAGATAAAGTGTTCAAAAGAGAAAATTTAACAAGAAAAAGTCCTAAAGATTTAGAAAACCTCCTTTTAGAGAACTATAATTTTCTTACAAAAGAAATGAGAGAAATAAAAGGAAGGGTTAAGAATAACGGAGTCTTTCAAGTTTCAAATGGAGAGGTAAATAAAATATTCAAGTATTTTGGGGATAATGTAAAGAGAATAGAGTCAATAGCAGAAATTACAAGAGAACTCTACCCCTTATTTCCTTTGATTGAGAGAACAAATTCTGGAAAACATTATCTTCCCTTAGAAGACGAATTATACATCTTAGAAGAATTTGTGAATGGAAATTTTAACGCAAAAAGAGATCTACAATATTTTAGAAGAATAGGCGAAACTTCTGCATTAATGCATAATGAATTACTCCAATTAATTAAAGAGAATCCTAATCTAGGAAAAGAATTGCTTTCAGATACAAAATATCTTAGTGAAAGCAATCTAATCTCTTTAGCAGTTGATTTATCATTACAGGGACATTCCGACATTTCTTCGAATTTTCAAAGATTTGAAGAATTAAAAGAAAGAATAGAATCTCTACCAGATTATTTTATTCACGGAGACTTAAATAGTTCCAATGTAATAGAAACATCAGAGGGTTTAAGATTTATTGATTTAGAAAGAATAAAAAAATCGAAGAGGATTCTTGAATTTGAATCTCCTTTAATTTTTGCCGGAAATATGGAAGTTCCAGTTTATGTTCCTGAAAGTATGAAAAACTTAATAGAGGGATATAACAAAGGATCTTCAGAAAAAATAGAAGACTCCGAAAAACATTTAACAAAAATTTTGATGGAATATTCTCTAATAAAGAACTTTGTAATTAGAAATATAAGAAGAAAAGAAAAAGAGAATACTAAAAAAAATCTTTTAGAGAATCTTTCTTTACTGGAAAGAGAGGAATCATAAAAATGAAAAGAATATTATTTATTCCTCAAAGGGGAATCGGTGATTTGATACATTCCCTTCCTTTAATGAATAGCATAAATAAAGGAATTAGTGATTCTGAAATAATAATTCCAATTGTTGATAAGAGGCAAAAAGAGTATGACCATTCTTTTGGAAATTTATTTAATGGAATCGCAAAATTTAGTTATAAGAAGATAAACAATTCTTTAGAAGAAAAAAGAATTTCCATTTACAGAACAAAAGACTTTCCTGAAAAATATAAATTAGAGGAAGAAAAGAGAAGAGAGTTCGAAAAAGAGATGTATGAATATTACTTAGATGGAGAAAAATATGATTTGGCGATAGTTTTAAGAAAGTTTAATTTGCATGGAATCAATTGCAAAGAAAATTTAAATTTGAATGATCTTGAAAGAATTGAGAGGGAGCATGTTGTTGATAGAAATCTTAGATTTACCGATATTTTGGGAATTCCAAAAAAATATGATTTTAGACTAAATGTGGAAAAAAATATTCCTGATAGCCCAAGTAAAAAGGTACTTCTTATACTAAATGCTGGAAGACCAAATAAAAAATTGGATTCTGAAAAATATGAGGAAGTAGCTAAATTCTGTTTATCTAAGGGATATAACCCAATTCAAATAAAATCTATAATTGATTTAGAGGATTTTTATATAATGGCTAAAAATTCAAGAGCAGTTATTGGTCCAGATACAGGATTAACACATTTAGCAGATGCTTCTGGAACAAAAGTAATAGGATTGTACGGACCAACAAGACCATACAAATTTGCACCATACAATAATAAAGATCTAGTAATTTCCACTAACAACAATAGTAGATTAATGAGAGACATAAAAGTAGAAGAAGTGATATCAAAATTGGAAAGTTTATTGATTTAGAATAATTCTTGACGAAGTCAAGACTATCTGTGTGTAGCACTAGCGCGCTTCTGTGGGGGGGAAAATATATTGGAGATTTAAATTTTTAGCAGAAGAAAAAATTCGACTTAAAAGTGATTTACAGAAGTTCGCTGAAAGCGAATTTGGGAAAATTATTTATCTCTAAAGGAGATTGAACGAAGTGAATTAATTTTCCTTTCAATCTGTGTTTGCCGACTTTTTGATTTATCAAAAAGCACGAGTGCGAACTAAGAGCCTCGTGAGTGGAAATTTCATTCTCGTTCGTCTTAGTTGTGTAGTTTTTTTCAGAGGCAGTAAACTTATAATCCACTGCCCCCTCTTTACTTTGTGAGGTAAAGAGTATGGAATTAGGAACAATCGCAGGATTAGAAAGTTGGATAAGATTTGGACTTATCTGGGTTGTTGCCACTATAATAGGAACTGCGATTGATAAACAAATTGGATTTCTTATTTTCATTTTAGGAGGAAGCGGATTAGCAATTTTATTATTAATTCTACAATTTGTGTGAGTAAAATTCCACACCAAAGTCCCAAAGTAAAGGGGGCTTTCTTATATATTTTCTGAAAAAAATTAGGTTTAACTTTTGTTGTGCGAAGTGACGAAGTCATTTTGCTGTTTCCCCCTTTTGTGAAGTTAAGCCAAACAAGTAAGACAAAGAACGAGAATTTTCCGAAGGAAAACCCTTTAGGGTGAAATTTCCATTTAGTAAAACATAAGATTATCAATAGTAAATTATTGATAATCTTCCATTTGGCATTAAAAACAATAAACTTATAAAATATTCAATAACTTCTTCCAATATAAACAATTTCATTTGCTTTTTTATTGCAGATTGCACATTTTGAGTTAGGTTTTGGTTTTTCGTTTTTGTTTGCCAAAGTTCCTCTGACATCTCCTGAAAATTCCTTTTCAACAATTTCTGCGCATGAAAAACCTTGTTTGTCTGTTGAACAAAAATTCACTCTTGCCAGTTTTCCTGAAGAAAGAGCTTTTTTAATTTCAGATTTTGTTGAACAATTTACAATTTTGTTTTCTGCAAATTTGTCTGCTTTTTCTTTTAATCTTTTATCAAATTCTTTTCCAAGTTTTGAAATTTTGCTTAAATCTTTTAATTTTAAATTTTCTTTTTTTCTTGTATCTCTTGTGAACAAAGTTACTTGATTTTTTTTCAAGTCATTTTCTCCAAATTCAATTCTAAATGGAATGCCTTTTAATTCCCAATAATAATATTTTTCTCCTGGACGCTTGTAATTTCTGAAATCTATTTCAGATTTTATATTGTGTTTTTGAAGTTCTTTTAAAATTTCATTTGATTTTTTGAGAATTTCATTTTTATTTTTTGCATTGAATATTGGAATAATTATTACTTGTATTGGAGAAATTGCATAAGGTAGAATTAATCCTGAATCATCGCCGTGAGTTGAAATTACTGATGCCAGAATTCTTGAAATCGCTGGACCGTAGGCAGTTGTCCAGAGATATTCTTCTTTTTCGTTTTTGTTTTTGAAAGTTGCATGAAATGCTTTTGAGAATTTTTGCCCCATTAAATGTGTTGAAGGTTGCTGAATTAATTTTCCATCAGGCATGAAACAATCTGAGCCGACTGTGTATTCTGCTCCTGCAAATTTGTCCCAGTCAGGACGTTTCATTGGCAAGAAAGGAATGCCAAAAATTTGATGCATGACTTTTTCTGTTGTGTCAATGTCTTCCTGAACCTGTTGCTCTGCTTGTTGTTTTGATTCAAATGCATCGTGGCATTCTATCCATATGAATTCTCTTCCACGAATTAAAGGACGGGTTGATTTTGTATCCAGACGGAAAACAGAACCTCTTTGATAAAGTTTCAAAGGTAAATCCCTGTGACTTCTTATCCAAAGTTTGAACATTGGAGTGTAGAGAGTTTCTGATGTTGGTCTTAGTGCGAGTTCTTTGTTGTCACCTGTATTTTTTATCCAAAATACTTCTGGAGTAAAACCCTTGACATGTTCGGACTCTTTCATTAAATTTTCTTTTGGGATTACCGACGGCATGAAGGTTGGTTTGTGTCCTTTTTTTTGAAGTTCTTTTTCAAGATGCTCAAACATGTTTTCCATTGTCATTGCAGCCCAAGGCCGGATTATTGTGAAACCTTTTATGTCCAGTCGCAAATCAATTAGTTCTGCTTTTTCAAGTATTTGACTAAACCATTCTGAAAAATTCTCAGATTTTTTTACAGTCAAACCTTCTTTGGATTTCTTTTTTGCCATCGTAAGACACCTACGGTTTCTTGACGCTCAACTTCCCTTAGTTTTGAGTCAAGCCTAATTATTTAAAAGAAAAAGGTTATTTAAAATATTTGATTTTAGAGTTTGTTAAATTCAAAATTTCTTTAGGAAATTTAGTCAATTAAAATCATATTTAATGCTTCCTGGGAAACTTCATTTGCAAATTCTTTTATATAATTTGATTCAAGTGCAAAGCCAAGAGATTCACTATCGCTGACTTTGAAATTGTTTATTCCTATTGCTTTGCCTTTGCTGTTTATTAATGGGCCTCCAGAGTTTCCAGGATTTAGCGGAGTGTCTGTCTGAATATATGCTTCAATTCCATTTGGACCTGCTCTGTGGGTTGCTGAAACAATTCCCTGTGAAACAGAAAATTGCAGTCCAAAAGGATTTCCAATTGCAATTACTTTTTCTCCTATTGAAACATCGTCAGAATCTTCGAGTTCAAGTATTTCATAATTTCCAGGAATTTTTAACAAAGCCAAATCCAAAATTGTATCATATCCAATTAATATTGCAGAGATTTCTTCTTGCTCAGATGATGTGAAAGCACTTATTTTTGAACCCCCTGAAAGAACATGTGCATTTGTGATTATGTATCCATCTTCATGAATGAGGAAACCTGTGCCCTGAGAAACATCTGTACGAATTGTTACAACAGCTTCGATGGAATCTTCAATTATTCCTGAAAAGTCCTCGCTGACAGATGCTTTTAATTCATTTATTTCATTTTGAAAAGATTCATCTAAGTTTGAAACACTTTGTTTTGTTTCCAATAATGAATCGGTTAATTCATTTAATTGCAATTGTGTTTCTGTATGAAAATCCTGAAGTTCATCTATTTTTCCTGAAAGTTCATTGTGATTTAATTGTTGTTTTACAATAACTCCATTGAGAATTATTGCAACAGAAATCATAAAAATAATTACAACTGAACTAAAACTTCCAATAATCCATTTGTGGTGTTTTTTTAATGCCATCTCTTTTGTAATTTAGTTAAATTCTTAAACTATAAAAAGGTTTTTTCTTTTATAATTTGGGGCGTATAGTTTAACGGATAGAATGACAGGTTTCGGATGAGAAGAACCAAGGTTCTTCTTCACAACATTTCCTTCCTATACAGATGGGCGATTTCCAAGAGCACTCGACGAAATCGCATTGGGAGAAGAATCAATCTGATTAGAAAAACCCTGTAGATCGAGGTTCGATTCCTCGTACGCCCGTTGAGGTGATGTAATGGATTCAAATAAAAAAACATTTTTAACTGCTGTTTCAATTTTGGTTGGAACAGCAATTGGTGCAGGAGTTTTGGGAATTCCTTATGTTGCTGCGAAAGCAGGTTTTGCCGTTGCTGTTTTGTATATAGTTTTTGTTGGAGTAATTATTCTTTTAATTAATCTTTATCTTGGAGAAGTGGCTTTGAGGACAAAAGAAAAACATCAGCTTCCGGGTTATGCTCAAAAATATCTTGGAAAATGGGGAAAAAAGGCAATGGAGTTTGCTGTTATTTTTGGTGTTTATTCTGCAATTGTTGCTTATCTTTTTGGTGTTGGTGAGAGTTTAAGTTTTTTAATTTTAGGGAATGTAAAATATAGTTTGTTCTTTGGAATTGTTTTTGGAGGTTTTATGTCTTTATTGCTTTGGAGAGGGTTGAAATCTCTGAAAAGATTTGAAAGATGGGGTGTTGGAATTATTTTGATTTTACTCTTGACAATTTTTATTATTTTTGTCGGCAAAGTTAGATTTGGAAATTTGAATTATGTTGATGTTAATAATTTGTTTTTGCCTTTTGGGGTTGTGCTTTTTGCATTGCTTTCTTTTCATGCAATTCCTCAGGTGGTTTTAGTTTTAAAGGATAAGAAAAAAATTAAACATGCTATTTGGATAGGTTCTGTAATTTCTATTTTATTCTACATTTTGTTTGCATTTGTCGTCGTGGGATTTAAGGGATTGCAAACACCAGAAATTGCGACTTTTGCTTTAGGGGGGGTTTTTGTTGTGCTGGGAATTTTTACAATGTTTACTTCTTATTTGTCATTGGGAAATGCTCTTGAAGAAGATTTTATTTTTGATGATAAATTTAAAAGAAAAAAGTCATGGATGCTTTCTTCTTTGATTCCTATTGGGATTTATATTTTGATTTCGTTTTTTGATTTTTTTAGTTTTACAAAAATTCTTTCTATTGGAGGTGTTGTTTCAGGTGGAATGCTTGCTGTTTTGGGTTTGCTTATGGCAAAGAAGGCAAAAATTTATGGTGAGAGAAAACCTGAATATTCAATTCCTTTAAATTGGATTGTTATAATTCTTTTAAGTTTGATTTTTGTTCTGGGTGTTGTCAGAGAAATTTGGATTGTTGTTAGATAATCAATAGTTTTTTAATTACTCTTAATTTTAATTTGTTATGGAAAAAGTTACTGCTAAACCAGGAGACAAAGTTGAAGTCCATTTTGTTAAAGAGATTTATGAAGGAACTCTTTTGGAAAGTCCTGAAAATGAAAAGGGTGTTGTTTTGTTGAAGTTGGGAAATGGCTATAATATTGGTTTTAACAAGAAAGATGTTTTGAAAATTCGGACTTTGCGAAAGGCGAAAGTTTCTGAAGAGAAATTTGAAATTAAGAAGGATTCTTCAAAACCAAATATTGCAATGGTGATTACAGGCGGGACAATTTCTTCGCGTTATGATTCGCGGACAGGAGGTGTCCATCCTTTGGATACTCCCGAGAGTTTATTTAAATTTTATCCAGAGATTTTTGAAAGGGTTAATATTGCAAAAATTGAAATTCCATTTATGAAATTTTCAGAGAATATGAATCACAAGGACTGGCAGAAAATTGCAAAAGTTTGTGAGAAGCTTTTGAATGAACCAAATATTTCAGGAGTTGTTGTGACACATGGAACTGATTTTTTGCATTACACAGCGTCGGCGCTGAGTTTTTTTCTTGGAAAGGTGAATAAGCCGGTTGTTTTAACTTATAGTCAAAGAAGCATTGACAGGGCTTCGAGTGACGCGAATTTGAATTTGGTTTGTTCAGCTGAAGTTGCTGGTTTGAGTGATATTGCTGAAGTTGTTTTAGTCGGACATGCAAATTCAGAAGATAATTTTTGTTATGCAATGCCCGGAGCAAAAGTCCGGAAACTTCATACTTCAAGAAGAGATGCTTTCAAGGTTGTTAATGATAAACCAATTGCAAAAGTTTTTCCTAATAGAATTGAGATTTTGAAAAATTATCATAAAAGAAATAAAAATAAAATCAAGGCAGATACAAAATTTGAAGAGAAAGTTGCTTTGGTTAAATTTTATCCTGGACAGAGTTCTGAGATTTTGGATTTTTATTTGAAGAACAAGTATAAAGGACTTATTATTGAATTGGCTGGAATTGGGCAAGTTTCTGATGTCTGGATTAAAAAAATAAAAGAAATTGTAAAGAAAGGAATTGTTGTTTGCGGAACAAGCCAATGCATTAATGGAAGAGTTGATGGTTTTGTTTATTCTGCCGGACGGAAGTTAAAAGATGCCGGAATGATTTATTTAGATGATATGTTAAGTGAAACAGCGTTGGTGAAATTGGGCTGGGTTTTAGGACATAAGAATTGGAATGTTAAGGAAAAAATGCTGGAAAATATTTCTGGAGAATTTAATGAGAGGTTGGGTTTTGAAGATTAAAATTTAATTTCCTCCCCATTCACTGAAAGAGTTTTTTTCCAACAATTATATTTCTTATTATAAGATTTGGTGAATTTTATTTTTTCACTATCTCCGTCTTCAACTTCATTTTTTATTGCTGAATATGCTTTTGTGATGTCTTGACTTGATGAATAACAACTTTCGCTAAATGAGAATGATTTTGGGTCTCCGTATTCATCTTCGAGAGTTCCCGACAAATAAAAATATCCTCCAAACGCTCCTTCTTTGCTATTCAAATTAACATTTTTTGGAATTCCTTCTATTACATATACTTTTTCTTGTAATTTTCTTGTCTTTTCACTGCATTTTTTTCCGATAGAAGTTATGACAATCCATTCTAAACCAATACCTAATAAGAGCAATCCTATTTTTAGATAATAGTTATTAGTTTCATTGTATTTTTTCTTTCCCATAATTCTCCCTTACAATTATTTTTTATCAATCTATGCTGTCCGTTATTGGGACAACATTTAAATAGTAATCAGAATTATTTTTTATTATGAAAACAAAATTGATGAAAATTGGATTAAGTGAAAAAGAATCAGAATTTTATCTTATGATTTTGAGACATGACGGAATTAGTGCAAGCCAGATTTCAAGAATAAGAAATGAATCGCGGACACATGTTTATGATACTTTAACAAAACTTCTTGAGAAGAGCTTAATTAATTATGTTGTTAAAAATAATGTCAAATTTTTCAGAGCAGTTAATCCTGAAAAGATTTTTGATTATCTTAAAGAAAAAGAATTTCAAATTAAAAAACAGGAAGAAGAAATTAATGAAATTTTGCCTGAATTAATTAAATTAAAGGAGTCACATGTTAAAGATGATTTTGATATTCAGATTTACGAAGGCAAGGAAGGAATAAAAAATATTATGGTGGATATTTTAAAAGAAGGAAAAAGTTTTGTAACTTGGGGAGCAACTACAAAAGTTAAGGATTATTTGCCGGATTTTTTTATTGATAAATATTTGAATGAGAGAAAAAGAAAAAAGATTAAAGCAAAACAATTGTTTACTGATTTTTATGGAGTTTTGAAATCACCTTTGTCAGAAAATAGAAAACTTCCAAAGGAATTTGCAACCCCAACTACAACTGCTGTTTATGGCGATAAAGTCTCAATCTGGATTTGGTCTGAAATTCCTAAGGTTATTTTAATCAAGAATAAAGATTTGGCAAAGTCTTATAAGAAGCATTTTGATTTAATGTGGGAGAAAGTTTAATCACCTATTCATCTTTCTGTCAATTCTTTCAATAATTTTTTTTAAATCTTGAATTTCTCTTTCAGCTTTTCTATTCACTGCATAATCATATTCTGAACGTTGTCTGTCTTTTTGTGCTTCACGATTTTGTGACATTAAAATTATTGGGGCTTGAATTGCAGCAAGGCAGGATAAACAGAGATTAAGAAGTATGAAGGGTTTTGGGTCCCATGCTTCTCCAAATAATATCCATGAACTATTTGCAACTATCCACACAACCATTACTAAAATAAATCCAAAAATAAAACCCCAACTACCTGCATATTTTGTCAGTGCATCTGCTGCTCTTTCGCCGAATGTTGCAGGAAGAATATTAGGATGAGTTATTGCATGAATGATATTCTTGTTTTCTTTTTTTGAATTCTTTTTTTTCACACTTTTTTTCATATTTCTTTTAATGAAAAGTTTTTTATAAATGTTATTGAAATTATTTTTTCTTTGCTACAAATAACATATTTGGTTTCTCTAATTTTTTATCATTTAAAGTCATTTCAGATAAATTTCCTGCGTAATGATCTAACACTTCAAATCCCGCTTGCTCTAAGAAAAATTTTAATTCTTGTGGAAAATATAGTCTGCTATTTTTTGTATAACTTCCAACATTTTTATTGTCCTTTAGTCTGAAAAAATTCCTTTTAGTTATAAAACGCTGTTCTGTGACATCAACATCTTCTTCTATTACTGCTTTGATTCCCATTTCTTTTCTATCCTTTCCTGTATCAATTCTTTTACTCTTAAATTTATTTTTGATAAGGCCCATGGCATTTTTTGTTTGAACTAAAAGTAATCCTCCTTTTTTTAGATGCTGGTTGAATTTTTTAAAAGTTGTAAAAACCTCCTTATTTGATTCATTAAATGCAATTATATTGTGTATGCAAATTATTGCATCATATTTTTTTCTTAGATTTAGAGTTTGCATAAATTGTGTTCCAAATTTTAAATTTGGATATTTTCTTTTTGCAAATTCTACTTTTGCTGGATCTGCTTCAACACCTTCGGCATTGTAACCTTTGTCATGGAGATGTTTAACATGAGAGCCAATTCCGCAACCCAGATCTAGAACGGTTTTTACCTTTCCATATTTTTTAAATAATTTAATTATAAAAGAGGTATCTTTTTTACTTTTGGGCTCTTGACATATTTCCCACACCTCTGGATTTTCTATAGAATATTTTGAGTATTTGAAATATTTCATTTACAAATTTGTTGCCCCCTTTTATGTTGTGTAAATAATAAGTAAACTATTTAAAGTTATTTCCTACTTTATCAATTTATTCCAGCTCTTTCTAAAAAATCCTCTCCTTGTAATATGTCTTCATGAGTCCACTCCGATTTTTCTTTACTTTCAAAGCACTTTTTTCTTAAATGGTTTATTTTTCTTCTTTTTACCATGGCATATTTGGGGCTAAATCTTTCTGTGCTATACACATCATTTATTAAAGATTCCAATTCATGTTGGTAAGGCATTTTCAGGTATTTTTCTGCCTTTTCTTTCATCCCTAAATTAGAATAGTGCTTGGATGCATCCCTAAACTCCCCTCTTTTGAAACTTTCTTCTGCAAATCTCAGTAATGTTTTTCTTAATTTTTTCCTTACTCCTGCTTTTTGATAATATTCAAGAATCCCCTCCCAAGTAGGATATAATTTGGAAGCCAAATCTCCCAAGGTTTCATAAAAAGCTTTTCTTGTATTTGGTTTGAAGAGATCCGCTTTTTCTTCTAAGTAATTCAAATATTCAAATTTTGAAATTGTATGATTGAAGTAAATTAATTTGTCACAAATTTCTTCTTTTGTCATTCCTTTATTACTTTCTATTACCATAATCTCTACATGAAATCTATATACTTAAAATACTTCTTCAAAATCTTTGTAAAAATAGTAAAATATATAAAGAATAGTCCAGATGTACAAATATGGAATTAGATTTATTAGATTCAAAGATTTTGCACCAATTAAATATAGATGCAAGACAAACTAATTCTCATATTGCTAAAAAAGTGGGAACATCACAACAAGTTGTAAATTATCGGATAAAGAATTTATTGGACAGGAAGTTTATTCTTGGTTTTATGACTACTATTAATTTTGGGTATCTTGGATTTTGGAATTATCGGATAATGATTAAGTTGAACAATCTAGATAAAAAAGAAAAAGAAAATTTAATGAATCAACTATCAAAAACCCAAAATATTTTGCTCTTGTCCGAATGCGGGGGAAAGTGGGATATTATTCTTAATGTAATGGCAGAGAATAATATTAAATTCCAAGAAATATTTTCAAAGATATTAAATGAATATGGGAATTCAATTTTGAATTATGATACTTTTGCCACAATGGATGGTGTTGTTTTTGGGAAAAGTTATTTGGAAAATTCCAAGGAAAATAAAAGAGAGATTCCTTTTGGCAAAGAGGAAAAAACAGATGTTTCAAAAAGTGAATTGTTAATTTTGCGAGAACTTTCTAAAAATGCACGAGCCAGTATTTCTGACATGGAAGGTAAATTAAAAATTAATCATAAAACAATTATACAAAAAATAAAAGATATGAAGAAGAAAAGAATCATAACCTCTTTTAAGCCAATGGTTGACACAACAAAAAGAGGATATTTTATGAATAAAATCTTTTTAGATTTGAATAAAATAACTGGAACAGAATATAAAAAATTGCAAGATTTTTTGCATTCTAAAAAAAATGTTATTGGAATTATGAGAATGATTGGAAAATGGAATTATGAGATTGCATTAGAAACTTCCACTCAAGAAGATACTTGGAGGATGTACCAAGAAATTCAAGAACATTTAGAAAATAAAATTCGGGATGCAATATTAGTTCCAGTTTTTAAAAAGCATTTGTATAATTATTTTCCTGAAAGTCTTTTTGAATCTAAATAAGCAAACAATATTTTAATAAACTCTTTTTCTTTTTGTTAAGTATGGAATTAGATTACCAAAAATTAAAGTTTAAATCAGGTTTGGAAATTCATCAGCAATTGGATGCTAATGGCAGAAAATTGTTTTGT
>Ga0315547_1000795_pt1 | contig 28196 bp, 46 predicted proteins | sample SalMarSW160240MG_2_FD_202542 | JGI IMG/M metagenome (GOLD analysis project Ga0315547, IMG submission 202542) | Salt marsh sediment microbial communities from the Plum Island Ecosystem LTER, Massachusetts, United States - Salt Marsh Sediment SW1601-240 ...
TATGTCTTGGAATAAAATAGATACTATTGTTACAGTAGAACAAAAAGTCCAAAACAGTTTACATTCAAAGGAGAAAGAGGGTTAAAGATGGGAAAAAAGAAAACAAGTTGGGTTGATGACTGGATTAAGGCTTGTGAATCACCAGCAGGTCAAGTATTTGCAGCAGCTATCAAAGTTGCCGAAAAAGAAAAAGAGTTAGAGGAGAATAGAGAAGGATGATTATGAAGGATTGGGAGTTTAAGCGTATGCTTCAGCGTTTGCATAGGCAAGTTGGTCAGTTCAAGCGAAGAAAACGTGAGAGAGAGGAGAAGTAACATGAGCATAAATTACTTAATTCAACTTTGTTCAAACTGCCATAAACCACACTCTGACATCTGCAAGCCTTGTCCTCATTGTGGTTATCAGCATCCTTTGACTGAAGCAGGAAAAGAGTATTGTAAAAAGAAGTTGTTAGAGGAGAAAAAACAAGTTGAGTGACCTTAGCAAAAAAATGTTTGAATACTACGCCAAAACAGGAAAAAGGCGATGCCTATTCTGTGACCGTCCTGCTGAACACAACTCTATGCTCTGTCAAGAACATGGGAGCGTTGAATAATGTTTGAGAGAGTTTCTGAACAAAACACACTAAATGAAATTCGAGAACGAAAAAAACAAGCATTATTAAAAGAGTGGAAAGTAGAAACAAAAATTCATACGTCTAGTGTTACCTTAACTGATAAAGAACAAGACGAATGTTTCAAAGAGTGGCTTCAACAAAAAAGAAAAGAATTGTTCATTGAAACCGTGTCAACGATGGATTGTGAACTTAGTGGGGTAAGGGAAGAAACGTTTGAAGCTCTTTTGGAGGACTTAGAGAAATGAAGCAAAAAACAGTTCATGAAAAACAAAGAAAGCAAGTTATAATGGTGGCAGCCTATAACTGCAATAAATGCAACAATCTTGTTAAGGTAGCTCAAAACAGCGAAGTTTTGAAGGCTCCAAAAAGTTGTGATTGCGGAAGTAAAAGTTTTACGTTAAATCGGGAACAGTCAGAGTTCCGTGATTTATGGAGCACTTCACAGAGACTTTGGGAGTGGAAAGATGGTCGTGTGGCTTATTTGATTGGTTTTGTGCAAACACCAAATCAACTCATGAGAATAAAAAAGGAAATAGAGTCAGAGTTTCCAGAAGCAAAAATCAATTTCGATGTTAGAGTGTATGGAGTTGTAAAAGAATGATTGTTTCTAAAAAAGAAACAAAAAGTCCACAATATTTCAAATGTTGGGGATGTGGTAAAATCTTTCGAGTTCCTAATGATTGGACTCATGATATTCCATCAGATATGTTGTGTTGGCGTTGTAGAGATGAACCGCCATATGATGAGGATGGATATGATAGAGAGGGGAGATTAGCAACATAATGTCTGTTCCTGAAGTAACTCTCAAGGACTTTGAGATTCGCTACAAAAACATATTGGAAAAAGATCCGAAAAGAAAACGATGTAGTTCTACGGGATGTAAAAACCCTGTTGATATAACAATGCTTGGAGAAGATACAAGCTGTGCATATCACCGATTACTCTTTGACTTTTGGAGTTGCGAAGTCATGGATAACAGCAAGTTCTATTACTACCTAGAAAATCAGAGAGCTAGACGTTCAGCGTTTACCCGATGGCAACACAAAATCGGCAAAGAAGAATGTGACAAGATTGTTCTGCGAATGGCAACTGAACCGATAAATTGGGAGTGCTGATATGACTTCTCAAATAACAAACAATGTTTTACCTAGACTAAACATTTATATATAACTTACGCCTAGTGTTTAGTAGGGATTAAACAATGACAGAAAGAGAAGCAATAGTAAAAGCATGGATAAAAGAGAAGAAAAATGGCAAATTAGAAATAACTCTCATAACTGACGAGTTTGTTAGAGAAGACCTTTTGATTCAAATGGGGAAAACTCCAAGAGGAATCTTTAGCGAAGTGGTTGTAATAGCAGACAGTCAAGAACTATTCGGTCAACATTTAGAGGAGTTAAAAATCTAAAATGACTTCCTCTTCTTTTGTTGTTCCTTTGAAGATGTGGGGCAACAGCTACGTGCTTAAAGTTCCTCCACAAATAGCTAAACTGTATAAACTTGGGGATGAGGTGAAAGTAACCATTGAATCATAGTACTTTCATGGAAATGGAGAAACGCTGGCAACGTCAAAAAGACACCATTTTTGGAAGGCGCAAATAAAATGTGTTCTGAAACAACAAAGAAATGCACAACTTCAACCTGCCCTTACAAAAATCCATATTGTCCTACGTGTGGTTTTTACAAATGACTTCCGAAATAAAAGAGATTAAGTTTGAAGACCGAGATATTGGAAAAGGCTTCTATTGTGAAATGCAAAAATTAGGGCTACCCACCTGTCCTTGTATCAAAAGAAGTTCTTGTGTTGGTTGTGGTAATCACAGACGTGTTTTCAATATGACCATAATATACTGCATGACGCATGATGTTGGAATCAAAAAGGTTGGTGAAAATTGGAAAAAGTTTGCACTCCATGACCACAAACCTCCATGTTGTTTACGAGAATTTAAAACAAAATATCCAAAAGACTATGAAGTGAATATACTATGAGTTCTCAAGGAACACGCAAAAACGTGAATTGTCCTATATGCGGGTATAAAATGAAGTATCTTGGAAGTTCCATATACAAATGTAATACTGATAATTGTCCTGTTAGCAGAATCGAAATTTATTATCGTCAACCCATATTAGAACGGCTAGTAAAGGAGGGAAAACAATGAAGGATGAAGAATTTGATGCTTGTATGAAAGCAGGTAAGTTTTCTTTAGAGCAGTTCAAGGAACTCTACGACATTACTGTATATGACTTAAAACATGCAATTCGACATCGGGATGCAGACGCTATTGAAAAAGTTGCTAAGTATTTTGACGGGGAGTTAAGAAGCGTTCTAAACAAAGTATCGGTTGGAGAATAAATGAGTTTACCTGAAGTTCAAACTATCCGAGAAAGAATAGAATCCTGTAAACAAGAAGATATTCGCATGTATCTGAAAGCGACTTATCTTTTTGGTGCGAGGGCTGTTGAACTTTGCGGAAAACGGTGCAGTGGAGAGAAGGGGTTAGTTTATGGTCCTAAAGGCTCTGATGCTTGGACTAGCAAAACGGAGCCTCCAGACATTCCGAGCAAGGACTTGGCTAAAATTCTGATTACTGCTTTATCAGACAAAGATGAAGCTTTGAAGATGGTTGATCGACTAACTAAAGATGTTCCTGTTGCTCTTTTCAGGATCAGGATTGCTAAACAAAAGCTGGATGAAGGCGAACAAGCACCTTACAGAATAATTGCATTGCCTCTTGTTGAAGAATACGAACCCTGGACTAGAGAAGTTTACGACTGCTTCAAACAAGCAGGTGACGATTATGTTTTTCCTTTCAATCGTGCCTACGTGTGGGGCTATCTAACTCATAAACAGAGTATATTCAAAGGATTAACCTACCGAATCAAGAAATACAATTATCTGCGGACAGGGCAGCCAGTTTTCAAGGTTTTGCCCCATCCCCGAAACGTAAAGATTCATGGGTTACGCCACATCAGAACTGACGAACTAATCAGCAAATACCACTTTGACAGCTTAGATATGGTTGCCTTTGTTGGTTGGAAACTTTCAGCAAAAGGCAAAACTGCCCCCGCTATGGCTGACGTTTACGCAGAAATTCGGGAAGCATGGCACAGATACATCAAAAAACTATGCAAGGTAATAACATGATATTCTCGAAAAATCAGAAACACATTCTCGAACAATTAGAGAGCGGCTTATTGCTAGGTCAAGTGGTAAATTTTAATCAGAATAATGAACAAGCATTTCTTTTTAAAGGTGCTGAAGATACAAAAGCCATCGAGTTTGTAAACTTGAATACATTTCGTTTTCTTCTTTCAAGGGGCTTAATCACAAGCGTAAACATTGCTGGGGTTCCAGAAAAGAATGTTGCGGGAAGAATCTATGTTTACAAGCTATCCTCAAAGTGTTTTGGTGGGAAACAAACATGAAGTGTGAAGATTGTAAAAAAGAGATAATCAACTACAAGTTTGATACTGCTTTTGGTGTTCTATGCCAAGAATGTTTCTGTAAAAGACTGGGTGAAGAAATCGAGAAACACCCTATTGGTGGTCATTTGTTTGTTAGCCCGAAAGTGTCACAGGAGAAAACAAAATGAAGCCCGAAGAAATTCATTTACGAGAAGAAAGGGATAAACTTCTAATAATGCTGTTGGGTGCATTCACCCGTAAGGTGCATAATACTTGGATTGACCCAAAGAAGAGTCACAGTTATTTTGAGGATTTACGTAGAGTTTTTTATACTGATAAGTCACATAAAGGGTTGTATCCAGCGATAATTATTCCTCAGCATTTGCTTAATGAACTTGTTGTGGTTATTCCAATAGAAAAATTTAAGGAAATGTTTCGTTCATGGTGCAACGATCATCCTGAAAAAGTTGAGTTTGCTACCATAAATGCTAAAAAATCTGTTTGAGGCGAAAGTAAGATGGTTGCTGAACATTTAAACTCGAAACTGAAGAAATGCCCAAAATGCAAGATTCGATTTAGTGTGTATGACTTTCAGATGAAAGGCGGTCTTAAAACCGATAAAGACGGAAATGTTACAGAGATTGTTTGCGTCAATTGTGGAGCAACCATCGAAAAGGTGAAAACATAATGTGTTTAGACGATTTGGATTTAGGAAAATGTCCTATTTGTGGGGAAGAACTCTATGAGGATGAAAATGGAAATGAAGTTTGTCACTGTTGTGGATGGACAGAATTAGGATAGTTGGAGAGTAAGACGCAAAATACACTTTCGCTTAGAGAAGGAGAACAAAAAAGATGAACTGCCCTAAATGTAGTAAAAAACTGAGCTTAGTAGAATCTGATTACGGAAAGGAAGAATGGGAATGCGAAAACGAAGAATGCACTGTTTCTGTTGTTATAATTTATTATGTTCAGAAACCTAGCAAAAGTTCACCATACAAACTAGAGTGATTGAGGACATGGTTATTCTGCATCATAAGAAACTGTTGGGTCACTGGAACACGCCTAACATTGCTGGAAAAGTCAGGGATTTGGCTTGTCAGGGCTATCTTAAGCGTGTAGGAAAGGGAATGTACTTCTACGGTCCTAAATTGGCAGAACTAAGAAAATGAGTAAGGACGAAATTAGAGTTAGAGAAGAGAATGAAGAAGTAACATTAACGGTTAAGGTTGTTGTTACTCCAGAGCTGAAAAAGCTTCTTTCGGTCACAAACACCTCAACAGAACTGATTTCAGAACCATTACCTGAAACTGTAGGTTCGCAGAAGATTATGCTTCTTGGGCATGACATGATAATCGAAAAAACAGATAAAACTAAACCTCTAGTTGATTTTGTGCAGAAATTCGCTAAACTGGAACGTGCGAGTCAAGATGTGCTAGTTTTTAGATTGAATAGACTGAGTCTTTGGAAGGCAGCAGAAAAGCATACTGCCGATAAGATAGTTGATTTTCTGAAAGAAAACTCCAAGTCCCATCCATCCGATTCTCTCAAACGATGGGTTTTCCGAACTATGAGCCAATGGGATTCACTTAGCATAAGAAGTGAGGATAACTTTGATTATCTTAAGGCAGTAGATGAAAAGTTGATGGATCGGATTTTGTCAATGCGAGAAGTCAAGTCTCACATTTACCGTAGAGTAGAACCAACAAAAGCGAGAATAAGTGCGGGACATCGTGGGTACGTTAAACAGACTCTCATTGAAAAAGGCTATCCAGTTAAGGATTTAGGACGGTATGAAACATTTGAACCTATTCAATATGAGATGAGAATAGAAGAGGTTGCGCAAGATCGCCGTTATGAGGCTTACCAGAAAGACGCTGTTAAAGAATTTCTAGAATACGGTTCAGGAACAATAGTGTTGCCAGGCGGTTCAGGGAAAACTGTTATCGCTGTTATGGCTGCAGCAGAACTTAATGCACCGACTCTTGTTTTAGCTACAAGATCGGAGATATGTAAACAGTTTTATGATACATTTGTTGAGAAAACAACCCTTAGTAAATGGCAAGTTAAGTATATTGATGCTGATGTGAAAGATCGAAGCGTAGCACCGATAACGATTTGCACCTATCAGATTGCAAGAAAATTGACGGCACTATGGAAGAGACAATGGGGCTTAGTGATCTATGACGAATCACAGCATGTTCCTTCGCCGATTTGGAGCAAAACTACAAGAATTCAATCTACTAGGCGACTTGGTTTAACTGCTACTCCTGTTCGAGAAGACAAGAAAGAAAAACTCATTTTTAGTCTTATTGGTCCTCCAGTTTTTGAGCGTAGTTGGTTAGGTATGGCTGAAGAGGGATTAATAGCGAAAGCCAAAGCCTATGAAGTTCTTGTTGACTTGCCTGAGAGAATACAGAGGCGCTACAGTCACAGCGTTGATGAGAGAGAAAAATATGTCCTAGCTTCCATTAACCCCGCTAAACTATCTGTTATCAAGAAGCTGTTGGAGAAGCATAGCGATGATAAGGTATTGATTTTAGGCTACTATGTGCAAGGTGCTATCGAGTTAGGCAAAAAACTTAGCATTCAAGTAATCTATGGGGAAGTTCCACAAAAACAGAGACATGCCTTGTATGAGCAGTTCCGAAACGGAGAAATCGACAAACTGCTTCTGACAAGCGTTGGTGAGGAGGGCATAGATTTACCAGATGCAAATGTGCTAATTGAAACCTGTGGACTGTATGGCAGTCGCATGAGTCTAGGACAGCGGTTTAGTAGAATTTTGCGTCCTAAAGAGGAGGATGCTGTCTTTTATGAGTTGGTTAGTCGGGGAACTTCAGAACAAGATTTCAGTGCTAAACGGCGGGAGTTTCTGATTGGGAAAGGCTACGAGTTTGAGGAGTTCAGATTTGATTGACAAAGGCTATCTCTATCACACATGATTAGACATGAAAGTGTTAAAATGTTGTTGATACGAAAAGAAGCATGACTACTGTACGAGAAACCGTAGAAAAAACTTGCGAAAATTGCAGAAACTTTGAATTAGGTTTACCATTTTGCAGCGAATGGAATAAACAGCGCAGACGTTTCTTAAAACGACACGGATATAAGTGGAATAGTAAACACTGCAAATTCTGGACATACAAGCCTAATGGGCTCTGGGAAACACAACCATGAGTAGGCGAATAAAAGAGTATGTTTTGTCTCATCGTTTCTTTGTTCGGCTCATGAACAGTTATGGTGAATTGAAATGCTACACTTGTGGTTGCGACTTGCTTGAGGATGATGATGTTGTTTCTGTGGCTACCTGTACTGGTGGCAGAGTTCTTCGGCATAGAAGCTGCGCGAAACGGATAAATCTAATCTAAAATGAGTGAGAAAAAGCTTCCATCTAAAGAAGAGATTCTTGCGAAAGTTAAAGAATTGTTGGATGAAAAAAACTTTAGTGAAGCAGCTAAACTTATTGTTTACTATTCTGTGGCTAAGATTGATCCTGAAGAGTTTGCTAGGAAACTTGTGGATGCAGCAGAGGAGTTTCAAACAAAAAAGGAGCAAGGATATGTTTTTGTTAAAAGTTACAGTCGAAAAAAGAAAGGTGGTGCTAGAAAAGTTGTTATGGTTTGTGGCTATTGGAGAAAACCTAATCTAAAATGATGTCCCAGAAGACCTTGGGTATTTTAAGCAAAAAGGCTAGGCAAAGTAAGCCTAAAGTACGCACTGTTGAAATTGGCTTGGAAGATCAGGTTTTCTTCACGGTTCCTGAAGGATACTTGCTTACTTTAAACTGGCTTGGTGGCACAACCTTCTCCGCTAAACTCTACGATTTGCTGAAATAATTTTTTTTGAAGATGGTTAGAAAATCTAAGTGCTTAGACAACTTAGATTCCAGCGACTCTTCGATACCGCTTAAGGAACGGGTTTTTCTTAAGTTAAACAAGTATCCCAACATCAAAACAGAGGACTTATGCAAGTTACTTAACATCAGATACTACGATTATCGCAACACAATCTATACCTATAAGAGTGAGTGGAAAAAATCTAAGCAGAAAGATAGGCAACGCCTAAAAGCCCTAAGTTGTCATGCTGTGCGGTATTTTGGTTATGCTTTAAAAAGTATTGAGAGGGAGTTAGCTGTTAAAATTGGATGGAGGGGAACTAAGGCTAGGAACCGTATGTTGGTTTGGAGGGATAAGAGACGGCTTGGGCGTATTGAGTGGTTTGAGACTGGGAGAATTAATTGTTGGGTGCGTAAGCCTGCGAGTTTGGGTAAGATGAAGCAGTTGTTGGCTAATGCTTTTTTTGCTACTGGGCTTGTTTTTGATATTAATGTGTTTAATGAGTGGAGTGAGGGCTTTAGGCTTAAGGGTTTCCATTTGGTGTTGGATACTGGAGAGGTTTTGCCTTATGCTAAGATTAGTTGTTTGAAGGATGAGGTTGGGGTTGTTGCTGTTATTGGGGATGATAGCCACCGAATGGGTTTGGAGTTGCAGGTTGTTTTGCCCGATTTTAGGGAGAGACAGGAGCAGTTGCAGCAACTTACTCTTCAGGTTTTGGATTCTAACAACGAGCAGATTCGGCAGTTCAGTTCTATTATGAAGCAGACTATAGATGCGCTTAATGGTTCGGCTGCTCAGAAGGTTGGTTCCTCTGGTTCTGTTTCTGGTAATCCGTTCATGGTCTAAATAAGATGGTTATAAGTTGAGACTTCTTGATTGTTTTTGCGGATTAGGCGGAGTAAGTAAAGGGTTTGTTAAAGAAGGTTTTGAAGTGTTAGGGATAGAGATTAACCGCAGAATTGCAAAGAAATATCCTTTCGATGTTATTGTCGCTGATATGCGAACTTTGAATGGAGAGAACTTTAAGGGGTTTGATGTTATTTGGGGTTCACCGCCTTGCAGAGACTTCAGTTTTTTGGCTAAATGGTATGGCAAACGATGGAAAATCCCCCCTGACCCGCAAAGAGGTTTGAAGCTTGTTAATTATTTTTTGAAGTTTGTAGAGGATGCACAGCCGGCTATTTGGGTGCTTGAGAACACATTTATGCTTAAGAACTATTTGAAGTCTCACAAACCAAAAATTGAAACATATATTACACGTGGCAAACGGCATGTCTTCTATTATCTAAAAAAGCTGCAGAAAGCCGATTTGGTGCGCCGTCAAGTCCGATCAAGTGTCGTATTCTATGACTTAACCAACAAGGGTAAAGAACTTCTCGCATCATGCGAGGGGCTGGTTTATGGGAGTGGGGTTTTTCGGTTGCACAAGTGCAAGGTGAAGTTTAGGATTGTGCGGGAGGGTTGTTATCCGAGGGGTCGTTTTCGGGAGGTTGAGTTGGTGAATTGGACTCAGTTGTTGGGGTTGGAGCGTGGGGTTTCTGTTCAGAAGACTACGAGGCATTGGGTTGTTCATGTGGAGGCTTTGTATGGTCGTTATCCTGGTGAGTTGTTTGGTTTGGCTAAGAATTTGGCTGATCGTGTTGTTGAGTCTATGGTTTTGAAGTATGGTGTTGTTTTGGGTGAGGGAAAAATCTGTAAGGGTTATGAGTTGGCGATTGATGATCCTGTGGCTAAGCTGTTGGCTAGGTACTTCTGTGTTAGCACTCCGAAGCGGAAGATGGATCATAGTCCAGGGGAGCTGATGGGCGAGATTGATCATTTATCCAGAGATGCGGCTATCGAGTATTTGATGATGCCGGAGAGAGTCAAAAAAGTGGAGGGGCAGCTTGCGGGTACGCTCAGCAAACTTACTGATCTGGAGAATGACGTGCATAATTTGGTTGAAGTTCTGAGTTCAGGCGCTCTCAGTAAACTTGACGATCTGGAGAAGGACGTGCATGATTTGGTTAAAAAAGCAGTTGCAGCGCCTAAAGCGGGTAAGGTTGACTCTTCGCAGCCGTTGAAAGATAAGAGCCGGAGGTATATTAGCTGAAGGCTCTTCGTAAGCCTAAACTGTTGGACCTCTGTTGCGGATTGGGTGGCTGGAGTATCGGCTTCTTCAGGGCGGGTTTTGATTGTACGGGCGTTGATGTGATTGATATTGGGTATCCCTACAGGCTGGTTTTGAAGGATGTTCTGGATTGGCATCCGAGTGAGCAGTATGATGTGGTTACGGCGAGTCCGCCATGCACCGAATTTTCTCAGCTTGTCCGCTTGGCTGTTGCTCGAGGTCAACGTGGTCCTGCAGATCTTAGAGAATGATTCCAGATTTGAAAAGTATTTTGTTAGAATGAATGGGATGCTTGGAAATCAAATGTGGAGATGTCTTAAACTAAAGGTTGAGGAGACAGAAACATGACTAAAAAGAATTTTGGTAAATATTTAGAGTCTCATCCAAGATGGACTTCAAGTAATGTTGAGGCTACAAAATTTGGTGACGGTTCAGTGTTGACGCGCAAAGACTATTCATCGAAAATGGAGGCTAAGAAAAAAAAATGAAATTTTATTTAGCCATGAATTACAGTGATGGAGGCATTGAGATAGCTAAAAAGTTAGCTCCAGAATTGGAAAAGTTAACAGGTGATCAATGCACAAGCCGTTGGCATCATAGTGAGGCTCATGAACCACCCGAATTTAGAAAAACGGTTGCTTGCACTGATGTAGCAGATATAGCTAGAGCCGATTATGTTATTATTGCACCACTTACGAAAACGTCTAGAGGTAGTCATGTAGAAATGGGACTTGCACTTGGATTGGATAAGCCAGTTTATCTATATCGCCCTGATGGGATAAAGGGAACAGGTTTCGATGCTCTCTGTAATGATTGGAAACCTGAATGGGTTAACGTTCTCAAAGAAATCATAGTAAAGGTTGAGGTTGCAGAAAAATGAGTGAACAGAAGGAGGGGGTATAATGAAAAAAGAAATTAGCAAAGAAGAATATAAAAAACTGATTGATGAGGTTGTTCTTTGTCGTATTTCCTTAGAGAAGGAATTTGGTGAGTATGTGACAAATTCCATTGATCGACTAATTACTGCTAGAACTAAACTCGATAATTCCACAATTAAGAAAGAGGTTGCAGATGGTGAGTGAGCAGAGTTGTTGTGTTTGTGGTTACGAAGAGTCTCATGGGGTTCACTTGGGTTTCAGCCAAAGGCTTATTTCGACTTTCCTGTAACATTGTGAACTACCTCTCTACAAATAGAGAGGCTTCCTGTGTCATCGGAGAAACTTGCTCAACTCCGAAAAGCTGAGTAGAGGCTTCTTCTCTTTCAGGCTTAAACTTGGGCGATTCCCGCCCTATCCTCAAGATATTTCTTGAAGCATTTAAATCCCTATCTAACACAAGCCCACAATATGGGCAGTCATGGATTCTGTCAGACAGACATTTTTCAACTTTTTCTCCGCATCCACTGCATTGTTGTGTTGTGCCGTATGGGTTCACTTTAATGAGTTGCCCACCAGATTCTTCCTCTTTGTAGGCTATCATATTGATGAATGTTCCCCATCCAGCGTCACTTATAGACTTAGCGAGACAATGATTCTGAACCATGTTTCTGATTTGCAAGTCCTCAAAATACACGGTTTGGTAGGTGCTAACGATTTTCCTTGAAGCTTTGTGCAAGAAATCTTTTCTGCAATTCTCTATCTTTTCATGCACCAACGCAACCTTAGTTCTTAGTTTACCTCTGTTTCTACCCCTCTTCTTTGCTCTCGACAACCTTCTTTGAAGACGTTTCAACCTGTCCTCTTTGTTTCTGTAGAATCTTGGATTCTCAACCTGTTCACCATCGCTTAATACTGCAAAAAACTTCAAACCAACATCTATGCCAACATCCATGAAAGGCTTTGATGTAAACTTGCTTTCGATTACGCAAGAAAAGACGGCAAACCATTTTCCTGAAGGCATCTGTTTAATAGTTAAGGTTTTGACTTTACCGTCTATTTGTCTATGCATCCTAATGGGGATGTCTCCAATTTTTGACAAACAAAGAATATCTAATCGTTTTCCTGTTTCAACAAGTTTAAACCCTGACTGCGGAAATGTTATGCTCTTGCATCGACCATATTTTTTGAAACGTGGAAGACCAGCCTTTAAGCCCAGTTTCTTTCGTGAAAAAAAGTTGGTATAAGCATCTTTGATTCTTTTGCTGATGTTCTGCAAGACTTGGCTGTGAACCTCAGAAAGCTCTGGGTTAACTGTTTTCATCTGTGTTAATTTCAGGTTTTGGTCATATTGGCTAACAAGTTTTCCCGTTTCTCTGTAGGATAATTTTTGGCAAGAAAGCAACTGATTATAGGCATATCTGCAAGTCTCTAAAGTGGTTTCTAAAGCTTTATTCTGTTTTTTGTTTGGATACAACCTGAACTTTAGCATTCGTGTCGGCATCGTTAACCTTATATTACACCTATAGGTTATTTAATATTTGTGGTTTAAATGGGAAGAAAAAGCTCAGCAGTATACAATATTAATTATCATCTGGTTTGGTGCCCAAAATATCGAAAGCCCATTCTTGAAAAACCAGAAATCAAACAGTTCCTCGAAGACCAAATCCACACAATAGCAACAACCAAAGAGTTTGACGTGTTAGCTCTCGAAATTATGCCAGACCACTTACACTTATTTGTTTCAACATCTCCTTTTTACTCACCGACAGAAATAGTTAAAGTGTTCAAGGGAGTGACTGCTCTTCGATTATTCAAAAAATTTCCTGAACTAAGAGACGATTACTGGAAAGGAAAACTGTGGAGTCCAAGTTACTACGTTGGAACAGCGGGGCATGTTTCGGCAGAAACGATACAACGATACATCGAGGAACAAACATCTAAAATACGCAATTCATCCTCTGGTCAAGACCAGAGGTCTTCTTGCTAACGTTGTGATAAAATATTTAAAAAGGAAGTACCACTGTCGAACATTCTATTTTACAGACGATAACGCCACTGTTAACCCTGACAGATGGACAGAGCTTATGAGACAAATTATAGAGGCAGATTTGAATTTGAATTTGTACATTCCAGAGGGGATTCAAGCACATCACTTAGACTTTGAAACTTTGCAGCTAATGAAACAAGCGGGATTCAAGCATTTTTTTATCGGGGCAGAATCGGGGGTACAAAGAGTGTTAGATGCTGTGATAGATAAGGGAGGGTTAACTGTCGAACAGACCCAGAAGGTAGTTGAAATCTGCCGTAAACTAAAGCTTCAGGTTTCATGTTTCTTTATCATTGGAATGCCCGGAGAAACTTTAGAAGAGGCAAGGCAAACCGTGAAGTTTGCTCAGAAGATGAGGGAATCTGGTGCGTATAGTTGTATGGTTAGAAATGCTTTACCTATTCTCGGGACAAGATTGTGTAGACAGTGTTTAGAGAATAGTTACTTAACTGTGCCTGAGAAAGCTTTGTGTGACTATAACTTGTTACATAGCGGAAAACATTTCATTTCAACTCCTGAATGGAGTCCCCAGCAAATCGAAGAGTTAGTTGGGAAAGCTCAGAAGCAAGACAGCCAGCATATTTTGTTCCATAAAAAACAACATTTGCTCACTCATGGAGTGGTAAATCTCATAAGACAGCCGAAAGAAACATTGCGAAGACTAAGGCAGCTTACCAAAAAGTCAATCTAGAGTGGTTGGTGTTCACTGCGTGAACATTTAATAACAAATCTTTTAAATAACTTAATGGTAACTTCTAGTTAATGCAATCTCAAAAACTAGAGACTAGGCGAAAACAAGTTTTGAGGCGAGCGAAAAGTTTAGTTGCTCATATCGAAGCTAACAGTCATTTCTGGTTTTTGGTTGCAAGAGTCCAATTAAGTAAGGTTAGCGGAGAGAAAAGAAGATGTTGAAAAATATTGCTAAACATCCTTATTTGTGGTTTTTGCGTCAATCAATAGGGATGTTAATGTTGTTACTCATTTCTCTTCATTTCATAGATGTTTTTTCTGCTTATGTCAATTTTAGAGTAGATGAAGCTTTTTTTGTCACCTATGAATCTAACCAGCGTCTTGTAGATGCTCTTGTAAATAATTCACCTTTTTCATGGTTTGCTTTAGAGATTTTTTTCTTTCTTTTCTTTCTCTTTTTTGTTTACGTAGGGCATTATCGAAAAAATACATCTGATGAACCTGCTTTATCAATGATTAGGCATCTTAGTTTTTTCTTCTTTCTACAAAGTATTATTGGTTCTTTTTTTGGTACTTTATCAAATATTGGATGGATTATTGGAATAAATATCTCACTCTTTTTTGGTAATTTAGGATGGCATTTAAATAATAATTTTATACCTTTATTGGTATGCTTTGTTTGCGTTTTCGATTTTATTAAAGTCTTAAAGAGTTCAAATATTAAAATAAGCGGAGAGAAAAGAAATTGAATTTTTATGTTGGTTTGGTTCTTGGCGGAATAATTGGTGTTCTTTTGCCTTTTGGTTTGCCTAGTCTTGTTTCTTGGATAAAGAAAAACAGTGAATGGAGAAAGAACAAGGAGGTGATTGATGGTTGAATAAAAAGAAAGCTATGCTTTATGCTACTGGAGCCTTTGCTGCATTCATGTTGGTTATCTCTGTTTTCGCTTTAACAGCAAGCTTCACTTTTGTTCAAGATTTTTTGTCTAGTCCCCTTTTTCTGGGTTTGGTGGCAACCGCTTTTATACTGTATGTTGTCACTTTGATTCATATTAACCTTAAACTTCCAAATAAAAAAAGACGAAAAACTAAAACAAGTAATCCTAAATCTGATTCTAAAACCGTTACTGGTTTTTGTGACAAATCAAAAGGTCAGTATCTTGGGTTTTTGGAGGATAAAATAAAGCTGTTAGGGAAGCGTGTTACCTTTACTATTCCAAGTAACTGTTTGCATTGTAGTTTTTTGGTTAAGTGCCAAAACCTTAAAAGCCGTAGCTGGTTGAAGAAAATTTTAGGAGCTGTTTTTGTTCTGACTGTTTGCTCTAGCATGTTCAGTTCAGGTTTGGTTTTGGCTGATGAACGAGACGATTTGATTGCTGAAACTCCTTTAACTGTTTTTGGTGAGCATGAATGGGTTCATGTTAACGTAGGCGGAGAACATGCTGATAGCGTTGCATGGGAAGGCTACGATGAAAATGTTCAACTTGTTTTTTATGCCTACAACGATAGTGGATTAAGTTTTGACCAGTTTGTTATCGAAGCTAACATTAGCTACTATGACCCATTCAATAAATTCTATGTTTATTGGAGTGGAGAAATAAGTGGAGAAGGCAAGATTTTGCTCAAGTTCTACAGTTTTCTTGGTCAAACAACCACGTTGGTTGAGCCTTTTGCTGGAGAGACTCCGCATTATGGAAGACCGGGTACGAGAGTGAAAAAAAATGTGATTACTGGAGAGAACGAAATCTTTGATGTTTTTGGGGCTAATGATGTTCACTTGTGCAGTTTTGAGTGGAGCTTCGTTTCAGTGTCTAATAACATTACTAACGTAACGCAGAGTATTCCTAGTTTGATTGTGTATGATCCTGACGGAGACAAGTACGACACCAAAGTACTATCCACGACTATGCTTCCTCTCATAGAATATTATGACAGAGTTGGCTTCATGGTTGACAGTATGGGGTCTGATTATGTTAAGTGGATTTTGTACAGTGACGATCCTTTACAGGTGCGTTTGAATCAGGGTTTTGGGGCTAAGAGTTTGCCCAAGTTTCGTGTTGACCCTGTAAGTTTGCGTGTTGAACCCAGTGAACGTGTTACGGTTAGTTTTGTTTTGCCAGAGGGCATCACTGAGTATGAGGGCAGTTGGGAAAGTCGTTCTGTCAGGGATTATGTTGAGTTGTTGAGTGATGAGGTTTATGCTGATGGCGAGCATGAGATAGTGTTCAAGTTTTTGGAGTCTGCAAAAAATAAGCGGTTTACTGTTGAGGTTTCTTGCGAAAAATATGGCACGTCCTATAGCGGAAGTGCTGTTGTTGAAGTGTATCCTCCAGCTTGGGAATCTATTGTTCCTGTTGTTGTAGTTTTAGGTTTTATTATTGTTGGATGCTTCTTTGGTTTACGTTGGTTAATTAGACAGAAACGGGAAGCACCATCTGCACAGGAGGTTACTTCGGAGGTGTTACATCAATGAGCGCAAGTTTACCGCCTATTTTCATTGGTGTTATCGCCTTCTTTATTGTTTTCATAATTTTTGTACTGCTTACTGCTTTACTGTATAGCAGAGGAAAAGTTGTCAGGATTTGGAGCAAGATAGTTCCTTATTTTCCTAGAATGAAAAACAATCGTGCCATGAGAGTTAAGATTCATCGTAGTGAATTGGTTAAAGCTTTAACGCCTGACATAGAAAAGACTTTGGATAATCTGATTTTCGTTGATGTTGTAAATCAAACGAAGCGTACGGACGTTCCTGAAGATTTATGTGAATACTGGAAGAGCATCAAAAAAGATTCAAGCAAATTTAGGATTTGGTGCCACTCTTTCAAACGTACTTGGCATGTTAAGCGTTTAGGAATTAAAGGGCGAACTGTTTATGCTTATTGCCTTTTCACTATTGAGGAAATGGCTAAACAATTTGGTCGTCACACCTTACTTCAGGGAAGGTTCACTAATGAACCCACCTTTGTGTATGACCCAAGTTTAGAGCAGTACATCCAAAAACAGGTTATAGAAGCTGAGTTGAGGGGAGAAACGCTTACTTCTCAACAGTTGAAGAATCTTAAAAAAGATTTCAAGTATGACAAGCGGAAGACTTATTTGGCTACCTTGTTTGTTCCCACTACCTTGAGTGATGTTGAAGAAAACGCTTTGATGGAACGCCTTAGCAATTTCGGTAACAGTCTCAAGATTATCATGTACGGCTTGGATGCTTTCGGAACTAAGTTGGCTAAGTACGATATTTTGGAATATACTGTTAAAAGAATGCTGAAGATACAGCGACAGATGGAACTAAAAATTCATGCCGTGAAAGATGTTGTTGGTCATAAATGTATAGAACTTGATGAGCTGGAGGACATTAATAAGCAGTTGAAGATTCCGGCTAGATTTTCTCCGATGCATGAGGAGTTTCCTGTGATTCCAACGCCAAAAGTTTCGGAGGGTCCAACTACGCAGTTTAAAAAGAAGTTGGAGAATGCAAGCATATTAGATTTTATGTTTTGGGTTATAACTCTCATTACTATTATATTTGGGTTAGCTTTCACGATATTCGGCGCGGTTTTGTTGGTGACGGGAAGTTCATCTGGGATTCCTCTGATAGCTATTGGTGTCATATTTGACATTGTTTTCTTTGTATCATATCTATGGAAGAAGCGTGGTGAACAGGTTCCTCAGGTGAAGCCAACTAAACCGTTTGAAAGCCCTAAGGAGGCAGAAACGAGTGAATAAGAGTAATTTAGTCAACATACTTCCAACGGAGATGGACTAAAATGGACATCCTTGTAACAACTCCAAAATCAGCTCACAAACTTGCAGCAGAAGAGGCAAAATTTGTTGGGGGAAATCCTGATGCCTACTGGTTTAGAACATTACGCGGGAAACCTAATGTGCAAATTGGTGATAAAGTTTACTATGTTGACAATGGAGAAATCAGGGGATATGGCATAGTTTTTGATATTGAGTCTGGAGAAATGGAGTGTGAGGCTACAGGAAAAATTTATCGAGGAACCCATTTGAAACAACGAGAATGGCGATGGTTGAAACATCCAATTCCGTTTAGAGGATTTCAAGGTTTCAGATATGTAAATCGCATCCTTGAATTACGTGGAGTTTTAGGAGGTGAGAGTGGTGAGTGAAACTAAAAAAGACAAAATGTCTAAAAGAGGTGACCAGTTCTTAGTTATCATGATTGTTTGTCTAGCTTTGAGTTGCGTTAGTGCGTTCTATGCAGAAACACTTGGGAATGGCGTGGCAATTATTCTAATGATAGCAGGTTCAATTTTGGGCGGCGTTTCCATAGGAATTAATATGATTCTCGATAACCTCAAGGAGAAAAGATGATGAGTACGACAAAACAATCTACGTCTGAAATGGTTAAGGAAAAGGAGCTTACGTTAGAGGATGTGTTGCCTTTTCCACTCTCAGAACAAACTGGGGTCTGTTCTGTTTGCCTTAAAGACTTTAAGGATCATTATTATATGGACTTTTTTTTGCATTCTAAGCATGTTAATCAAGTAGAAAAGTTTATGATGAATTTACGGTTGTTGCTTGACAAAACTTTGAATGCTTACACTAAATTGATGGCTAACAGGGGAACCGGTGTTTTTTGGGGAACTAAACCGATTGTTGAAACGATTATAGAAACTTACAAGAGTAACCCGTTTTTGGCTAATTGGATTCCACGACTTGCAGCTCATTATGATTCCAGTCAAAAAACCGAGTTTAGAACTCGGTCTATCGGTAACGCTCTTTTCAGTAATATGACAACAAAGTTCAGGGGAAAATGTGGAGAGTTTTTCCGAGAATTTTGGCGACATAAAGAGTTAGAGTCTGATGAGTACTATTTGTTTTTCAATTTAGGAATCAATTTTGATGAAGAGTCTAAAAAAGAAACTGTAGATAAAAGATTTGTTTTAGAGCAAGCAATAAAAAAGAACGATCTATCTTACAAAAACTTTCTTTCTGTGCATGAGATTGACGCTGAACGTGCCTATCGTAAATTTAGAACATGGTTCTATGAGGTTGACGGTTTTGTTCACGGATTCCATCAAGCAACTGAAGAGTTGCTGAAGGAAAAACCTTATGGCGATGTGAAGAAGGCCATTAGGTCACGGTCTGAGCGTCCAATATATATTCAAGCGAAGGATGCTAGTCAGCTTTTGAAATCGACTAGGAGATAGTATGGTGCCTAATAAGTCTCCAGAATGTTTTGTTGGAAAATATCAGGAGTATAAGCCAGAATGTTTAATATGCAAGTTTGCTGATGAATGCAAAAGGAAACGCCAAAAAATACGACATGAACTATCGCGAATTATCTCTAAAAGTGGTACTCGAAAATGGCTGCAATCCTCTAAAATGGCACGTGGCGATCTTATGCTTTCTCATCCTAACGACATTGTCAGTCGATTGTTCGCATTATTTGAGGAGCTTGAGGAAGTATATGGTGTCACAAATAGAGGTTTAACTGGTTTAGTTGACAAAGACTTGTATAAAAAGGCTGTTCAAGCTGAGGTTGATTTACATATGTACAACACAGCGATGAAAAAGTGGGACACCTCAAGAAACGATGAAGAATATGACATCGAAGTTGTTTCTCCATTACGTGAACTCGAAAAAAAATACGGCAAATTATTCAAGGTTGATCTTACGCAAAAACCAGCTCAACTATTACGTTACATGCTCCTTTACATCAAAATCGAGTTGGTTCCAGAAATGAAATTTACTATTGACAATGTTTCAAGTCTGTTAGTGTCTGACGATTCTTCAAACGGCGAACCTAAGCCAGATTATTCTAGGTTTAGAAAGATTGACAGTGGACCTCATGAAAAGAAATAATGACTTCGCTTTTATCAGAGGGTTAATTGAGGATAGAGAAGTTATTGCTGAACAGGTTACTTTTGAGGATGTGAAACCTCCTGACATTCCTTTGAGTAGCAGAGGATCAGTGATGGCTCATCATATGGGTTATGGTGGTACTGGAAAAGGAAAAACAGTTTCAATTAGTTATTGGGCACTAAAAAAATACAATTTGAAAGCACCTAAATTTGGTATTAAAAACGGTTTCAAAATTTTATGGATTGATCTTGTTGGAAAAGGAGAAATGGCATGTGCATTCTTGCCTATGGACAAAAACCATTCCATGTACCAACTATTAGGAAATGTTGGATTTAAGCCAGAAAAGTATCCTGTCGAAGTTTTGCGTCCCCTAATTTTTGTTCGTGGAGAACCTGATTTGATTTATGAGCAACCAGATATTGTGAAACCGTTCACTCTCGCTCTTTCCGATTTAACTATTATTGAGTGGCGAACATTATTACCGGGCGGTCTTAGTAGCGGTCAAACTAACTTATTGAACAAGGCATTAGGTGAATTAGAGAAACTTGGCAAAAAAGAGTTATCAAGTATTTATGATGTGATTGTGAAATGCCAAGAAATCATCGATGAAGAAAATGTAGAGTATAGTAGCACCATTCCCGGTCTCAAGAACACTAAGGGGATTAAATATGTTCAAGCGGTTTTTTCTGCACGTGAAGGTAAAGGTTTGCTACAGAAGCTTGAGGTTCTAGCAAATACTGGATTAATTCAACCTACTGTATGGAATGGCGAACCTGTTTCAACTAATTTGGATTTAGCTTCTGTTTTGATAGACCAAAAAACAATCAGTGTGCTTTTTGTTCCGCGCTATAAAGATTTACCTCATTTGAATTTAAGTATTATAAATTATGTTCTGAATCATTTGTATAGCTTGAAGCATCCTAACAATCCTAATCGGATTAAGCAACCTGTATGCGTTACGATTCCTGAGTTACGGAAGTGTGTTCCTAAGGGTACTTCAGGGAATGACAGATATTTTGTTGAACCGTTAAAGAACACTCTTCTTGAGCTTAACAGTGCTGGTACTGGCATGGGAATCAGCTTAATCGGGGACACTCAAACCTATGATCAAATTGATAGCACGTTTAGAGTTAATGTTAGTAGCCAATTTATTTTTGATATGGGAGAAAAGGCTGATGAGAAAATTAAGGAGATTTTGAAGAACAGATATGTAACAAACCTTAAGGAAATTACTGACCCAAAAATTCTAAGTGCACTAAAAAATACTGGCACCTTCATTTATTTAGGTGCCAATAGTTACAGAGCAGAAATCCGAAAGAATGCTCTTGTTGGTTTTTGGTATCCTAGATCGCGGGGAAAAAGTGGAGAAAGTGAAACTAACTTTTATGATTTGTTCAAACAGACTTTTCCTAAAAGGATGATAAACATTCAACCTTTGTACAGTTTTCTAGTTCAGATTAGTCAATCCACTCAGACAGTTGCTGGTCAGGTTATGGATAAAATTCTTGAGATGAAAGAGAAAAAAAGAGAGAAGTCGAAGCGAAGGAAAAAAGCGAAAACTTACCTTGATATTCTCAAGCGTTTACATGAGCTTTCTGAGGAGCAAACATTTTTTGAGTTTAAGCCTTTGGTTCAGGATTTGGTGAAGGCTACTGGAAAAAGCAGAAGCCAAGTTAGTCGAGATTTGCAGAAGCTTGAGAGTAAAGGTTTCTTATTTGTAGATGTTAGTGAGGGTCAGAAAAAGAAGAAAGTTACGTTGTATCCGGAAAATATCAAAGAAACCTTGAAAGATTTAGGGGTATCTGAAAATGGTAAAGAAGCAAAAACGTAAGAGACGAGCGATTACTTTGGATAATATTTTCACAGGGGAGGAAGTTAAAACTCTTCTTGATGCGCTCAAATCTGACAGAGAACGAGTTGCGATTGAGGGGATTTGAAAACCGCATTGAAGTACATTACACTTTTCCGTCAGGTTAAGCCAGCACAAAATTTGAATATAAATTCATTCGTAAATCCAGTTGGTGATTAACAGTTTTTTGTTTGGTGAACATATTCTAGAGTTTTGCTCAAATCCTTGATTTGCTAGTTATTACTGATGTAAAAACTAGAGCCTTAAATTAAGCTTGTTTACGGCTTCTTTTTCTTTTATATTGATGTTTTATGCTTTATTTCGGTTCAACTTAGAGAAAATCGGTTAAAAACTTAGAAATATTTGTTTAATGTGACTTGCACAAACGCTTGTGTGTGATGTGTGCATATGCATACCCGTTAGAATTTGTTTTTGCTGAAAAAATGTATACATGCACAAATATTTTGCTATAATTTCAAGGGTTTTAGGATGGTGAACATATTTTTGGTTTATGATGCAAAGTTTTTTTAAATCAGTTTCTACATAGATGTTGTTATGACAACATATGTTATTAAGAAGCAGATGTTCAGCGAGAAGGCTCTTCGCAGAATGGGAAACGGTAATGTGTGGAAACCAGTAGTCAAAACTAAAGTTAGACCTCCAACTGATGAATGTGGATTCCATGATTGGCTCTGGATGCTCATATCTAAGTATGGAGAAGGCGTTTACCATATAATCCGTAACCAAGAGAAGGGCGAAACTGCGGGTTTCAAACCTGTCTGCCTATGCAACATTAACAAAAATAGCATAATTATAGAGAGAGGTTATAGTCAGATTAAAAGCCATCCGGGTTTCAGTGCTAGACGGCAAGCGTACTTTAAGAATGTGTGGAATCGTAGCCGTTTTGGTAGGCAATTAGTTAAGGTGAGATAAATTGGTTAAACGTAAGAGTGTGTTTTCTGGTTCATTAGTTGCGTTGATTGTTTTCTTTTTTATTGGTCCCCTTGACGATATTTTGTTTGTTTCTATTGTGTCTAAATTCCTTTTTCAACTAAGTTGGCTAGAATCGTTGCTTATCAGTTGTGTGGTTGGGGTGCTTGTTTTTCTGTTTTTGGAGTTGAAAGATTAGCGTATTCGCGCAGTGAACATTTAGAGCGTAATTAATTTTAAATATTTCTCTAGTTATTAGAACTGTAATAACTAGGGAAAATTTTATTAATTAAGGTAAGCAATCTTTATCAGAGAAGAAAGATGCCGGCGATTAGTTTTAGCGGAGAACCAAGTCGAGGACCCTTTTGGGTGCAAATTCTGAAGAAATGGAAGTCTCAAACTGTTCGTTCTCCAAGAGTGAGACCTTTAAAGGTAGGAGATAAAGTTTTGCTGTACTGGAAACAGAGGGTTCCAAAAGACAAGAAACCAGTTCATCTGATTGCTAAAACTACTATTACTCAAGTGAAACTCGTTCTGTACAAAGAGTTTGCTTGTAACGATTCTTTTGCAAAAAAAGATGGGTTCAAAGACCATGTTGAGCTTCAAGAGTGGTTCGGAGACCCTGAAACGTACGGAAATGAAAACTATGTTGTTATCACATGGAGCAAATTTCTGCTTGTACCTGTAGGGAATTTAAAAATAGCTGAACGGTACTTGAAAGCGATGAGGAAGAGGCGTGCGCGCACAAAAGATAACGTTCTTGATGGTAAAGAGGTTAGAATCGTCAGAGCTGCTATTGAAACTCCTAGAGAAAGGCTTTGTATTGATGGGATACTTTTTACGGGTTTTCGCCGTGGAGAACTCGTTCACATGACAGAAGATTGGATTAGCCGGGGCAAGATTCATGTTCCCAGTGAAATTCCATGTGATTGCTGGGAGTGCCGAAACACTCTTTATCGAACTGTAAAAAGGAATGGAAAGCATATTAAAGAGGTTAAGAAACCTGCTGGTGTGTGGATGCCTAAAACTGAGGCTGGAGCCAGAGGGATTCCGTTGAATGTTTTGTCGCGTGAACTGTTTGATTGGTACTTCAAAGACCATCATGCAATCAGGGAGCTTGTGCCGTGTACTCGAAGCGTCTATTACACTATCAAAACTATCGAGTCGCGGATTAAGGATCAGCTTACGCATGAACTTATTCCTCATGGTTTGAGAGGGGTTTATGCCAGTCGCCTTGCGGAAAAGAAAACCTCTCCATATAAGCTTATGGAGATTATGGGTTGGGACGACATCAAAACCGCCATGTCTTATGTTGCTCTTTTTGGACCATCCGAAAAGGCTGAGGGCTTAACTATCGAATCTTTTGTGAATGTCTAGGTGAAAAGATTTGGTTAAGAAAGGGTTTAGTCCTCATAAAAAGCGGGGCGGTGACATCCTCCTGATATCTGAAGTTATCAGGCTTCCAAGCGGTTCAGGACTCTTCAAGTTCTTCACCTGATTCATCTCCTGTTCTGGGCTATGTCAACTGTAGCCCCCACCTTGTTTAGAGCCGATAAGCTCGCAAAGGATTTCATTCCAAGACGGGATATACCCCTCTTAAGAATGTTTAACGATCCAGCGAAATCCGCATCGTATTGATGTCCATTTTTGCATACAACTCTACTTTGTTTTGGTCTTTCCACTCTGGACCCGCATTTACAACAACATGAACTAGTCCACCACTCATTAATTACTTTTGCATTATCGCCTTGCTTCGCTTTCTCATGTAAAATATAGTCTGTTAATCGTTTGAAACTCCATCCTTGAAGCTTCTTTCTTAATCCTCGTTTTCCGTTGCCTCTGAAGTTCCGAAGACGAATATATGCTGGATCTCCAATGAAAGCAAAATAGCCTTTGGTTTGTTCTGCAAATTCTTTAGCCAAAAGACAATCGTACTGTTCCGCAATGTTTCTTCGTTTGTTTCGTAACTTTTTAAGAACACCAAACTTATTTAGTCTTTGAAGATGGGAAATGTGATCGTTAAGTTTTCCCATCACTTCTGTTTTGTCATTTTTGAGGATAACAAAGCGAATCTTTTCATCTACCAACACGGTTGATAGTGGCCTGTTTATGCCAAGATCAACGCCTGCCATTCCTCTAAGTGACCGTGAAACAACTACATACTCACATACTACATAAACAAAATATTTCTTGTTCCTTTTGACTAGCTGAAAGCTTTTGATTCTGTCAGCTTGGTTAAGCAATTCTTTGTGGTATGTAGATGGATTCAGGAGAACATTAATTCTTTCTCCCTTTTTCAACGTGGAGATACGGATAAGCCATTTGGTTAAAACAAGAGAGGCTTCTTGCAGCTCCCCAGTTCTTTCATCAAAAAATATTGGAACTTTGTTAATTTTGGATCGGGAAGAAGCGCATGGTTCGGATGGTTCTCTCTTCAAAATCTTGTTGTATCGTTTTGTTCCTTTAGTTGCATTCATTAGTTGATACCGCCAGACCTTATGAAGTTGGTAATAGCTTAACCACATCCACAAGGCTTTATCTTCGGCTTGCTGAATAAATCCAGCAGATAAACCTGTTTTCTCTTGCACATAGCATGAATGTTGTCGTATCTGTTTTCGAGAAGAAACTTTCATTCCTGTCTTTTTGATTTCTTCGCAGAAAAGACGCACCGCATAGGTATGTCGTGCCGTCAACTTGTCAAGAATACTGAGCTTCCGCTTAGTAGTAAGATAGTGAACTGGAAGCTTTAGGGTCCTCACATACCTTGACATTTTAATCTCTCTTACTTTGATTGTTGAATGCGTTCATCGAGTCTCTTCTGAACAAAATTACTCAGATTAATAGAGTTCTCCTTGAGCCATTGTTCCTGATCATCACGAACTGTAATGTTTTTATGTTTCATAATGTATGTAATGTATTAATACACTTATAACTATTTGGATAGTCACCATTCATCCCCACCCTTGAAAGGGCGGGGGCTTCTGGCAACTCATTTCTAATAACTAGAGACATACAAAATTTTAAATATTTAATAAACCTCTGTTATTGGGTGGGGTTGGGAACTGCCTGTTGGGTTTGGAAGTGTCCAAGTGCGGTGACGGCTTGGAGGGTTTCATTTTTTTCCCTACCTTGCACTTCCAAACTCTTAGATGTACCATGGTACAGCTAGGAAAGTTTTTTAAATAGAGTCTGTCTATTCGTTCTTATGGAGTTTGGTTCTATTGGATAGAAGAACCGCTTTGATTATAGTTGCTGTTGTGGCTACTGTTTCTGTTGTTGCTGTGTCGGTTGCTTGGCTCTATTTCAGCAGCCAAGATGAAGAGTTTTCGTTTTCTGATTTGCTTAACATCTTCAATCCAGAAGACAATGACGATTCTGAAGACTTGCTAGACCTTGACGATGAGGAGATTCCAGATCGTGACGATGAAGATTGTAGGCTTCCCTCAGCTATCAGTATTTTTGTGAATCCTTCTGTTGTGGATATGGGAGACTGGATTCTTGGCACAGCCTCAACTGACGGATATAATTTTGCGATAACCACAAAGGTTGCTCATAAGGGAAGCGGTCAAAGTCAAAGTGTGGCAGGTTGGGTTGATTCTGATGGAAGATATGAACTTGCGCAGCCAGTTAATCTTCCGGGGTATTGGGAGTTTCAGACTACCGCAGAGAATGGCGTGAAAAGTAATGTTGCGTATTTGACTGTGAGGGGCATTCAGGTTAATCTTGAGGCGAGTCACTACAGCAAAACTTTCAGGGATAGCCTAGAGTTGAGGGCACTTACTCATTATGCTGGTGCGGATGTGCTGTTTGTGGCGATTGACCATGATACGGGAACTAGTACCCCGTTGGGAACTGCACGAGCTAATAGTGGCGGTTACGCGACTTTATCGTATAACTTTGACAGTTTCGCTAATGGAAACTATGAGATAGACGCTATTGTTGGCTCTGACTCTGCAACAAGTTGGAGCGGTACTTCATGGTTAGAAATCGGAAGATAGATTTTCGTCCTCACATCCTTGGTACACAAGGAAGTGGTCTTTCTGTGCAACTTGTTTATCTTTTTCTAACGCAAAATTGTTCATTGCATGAACATTAACATAATGATATTTTTAAATACCTTAATGCTCTAAGTATATTTGGGTTTGAAGTTTGAATTGGAAAAGAACTGTAGGTTTAATCCTGTTTGTTGCTGGAATCGTTATCATCAGTTTGGGGTATGTTTCTGCCATGCTTTCGCTGGGAACCTTAACTATGCATATTACTGACGTCATGACTGGCGAAGGAATAGAAGGCGCATATGTTTACGTCTTTGAGGGAGGCGGAGGCGTAGAACCTCCAGAAAACGGCACTTTCATCGGCGTAACTGATAGTGCTGGAAGGGCTTCAGCCGATTTGGGCGGATTCTATAGGGTAGGCGTGATTGCGGAAAATTACGTGAACATTGAGGGTCAAGGCTTGCTTGTTGACAATGATGTGTACAGCTACTTTGGAGCATGTGGTGTAAATCGGGACATAACCTATCCTGTCGAGTTGATTGAGGGTGATGGTCCAACTGTTCCGGTTGACCCGTATAATCCAGATGGGTTTGTTCCTGTTGATAACGGCGAAGAAGATGAACCTGAAATCACGGAACCATTCAGTGTTCCTTTAGCTGCTGTTGTTGTTGGCGCGTTTGTGTCATGCTGTGGTGTCGGATTCATCGCTGTTGACAAATACGTGGATTAGATCACAATGGTATTATGTGAATGCGGAGCTATGGAGGTTTCATAAACCATGTCCGTAGGCGACATGTTGGAATCAATAGCTTTAATTGTTGTTTTGTCATCGTTGGCTGTCGGTTTTTGGGAGAGTTCTCAGAATTTTGGCGAAATGACAAGTGTGTTGGATTCTGTGGTTGCTGATCCTACAAGGTCAGGTTTAGGGCTTGTTATTTTCACTGTCAGTCTTGACGTTTGGACTCCTGGGTTGCCTGTGAGTATGCTTCCTTCTTGGCTTCAGTGGATAGGCTGGTTTTATCCTTTTGCTGAGGGTTATATTCCTCATTTCAGTATTTGGGTTTGCGCTTTTGCTTTAATCTTTTCTGCGGTTATCACTCTTGCGACTTTGCGTTTTACTGAATGGAGTTTCTGGGGAAAAGGGTTGTTGGTGGCAGTTTTAGCGTTTGTTGTTGGTTGGTATGTCTGTCAGCTTATTGCGTGGTGGGGGATTGGTTTTGGTGCGGATTTGCTTGGGTTAGGTTCCACTGAGGCTTATGGTATTTGGAGGTCTGCTGTTTCTGCAACTCAGACTCCTTTTCTTCAATACTTCTTTTTGGGTACAATTCCTCTTTCAATCGTGTTGATTTATCGTAAGATGGGCGGGTATCTGTTTTGACAGATTGGTTTTCTGATTTTGATTTGTGGGTGATTCTTGGGGAGATTTGGAAGCTGATTTTGTGGGCTGCAAATAAGTGTTGGGAGCTGCTTGTTTGGCTGTATTCGAGTTTGGTTCCTTATGTTGGCGAGTTCGGGGCAATATTTCTTATTGGCATGTTATTTTTGGTTCCGTCTATGATAGTTTTTGTTCGTTTCGTTAATAGTAGTCAGGCGGGTATTGAAGGGTTTAGTCATGGTGTTATGGGGGTTTTCTTGAAGATTTTTGGCGTGTTTTTGGTGACTATGCTGATTCTGTTTGTTCTGAGTTCTGCTTAGACTGTTCGCGCAGTGAACGGTGGGTCTAGACAAGTATTTTAAAAGAAAATTTTAAAAGCGAAGATGGATTAACATAATTAGTGTAATTATAAATGTCGCTAAAGAAAACGCCGAAACGGTTCAGAAAAGCTTTTTTTGCCCTAATTTTAATTGGGCTTCTAGTAGGTACTTTCGCTTCGGTTCTGGATTTTGGGTTTGTTCCATCCGTTTACGCGACAGAAATTTTCAGTGACGGTTTTGAGAGCGGAGACTTCAGCGCATGGGACGGAACAGCGGGAAGCCCAAGCGTTGTTGATACGGTATCTCATCATG
>Ga0315547_1000797_pt1 | contig 28195 bp, 19 predicted proteins | sample SalMarSW160240MG_2_FD_202542 | JGI IMG/M metagenome (GOLD analysis project Ga0315547, IMG submission 202542) | Salt marsh sediment microbial communities from the Plum Island Ecosystem LTER, Massachusetts, United States - Salt Marsh Sediment SW1601-240 ...
AATCCTTGCAAAAGCCTTGTGAAAAACTGTGTTCGGTGCCGGTATCACATATATCACCGAGAACGGCGCCTGCCTCTACTGAAGCGAGCTGGTCTTTGTCACCTAAGAGTATTATCCGGGCCTGCAAGGGAAGGGCCTGAATAAGCTTGGACATCAAAGCCAGATCTACCATCGAAGCCTCATCCACCACCACAATATCAACCGGCAGTGTATTTTTGGCATTATGACGAAAATAGGGGGAATCCGGAATGGTTCCAAGCAGCCGATGTATGGTCGAGGCCTCTTCCGGAATTTCCTCCTTAATGTTGTCCGGACATGAGAGCTTTGTTTTTATGCTTCTGATTGCTTCCTGCAACTTTGCAGCAGCCTTTCCGGTGGGAGCGATAAGGGCTATCCGAGGCCTTTTTGACTCGGTCTGTTTAAGAAGCAGGGCCAGTATTGTTGCCACGATTGAGGTTTTGCCTGTTCCAGGCCCCCCGGAAATAACACAAAATTGTTTCGTCAACGCTGTAAAGGCAGCTACTCTCTGCCAGTTAATCTCTTCTGCATCGTTGAAGGGAAAAAGCCGGATTAGTTCTTCTTTCAGATGGCCAATATCACTGGTCGCAATAGTATTACTTACGCGTCTCTGAATTGAATTTGCTAATTTTTCTTGATACTCCCAGTAACGAAACAGATAAAGCCTCGAGTGGTCATCAAGAATCAGCGGTTTGTATTCTCCGGGATTTCCCACCACAGCAGTTTCTCTAAGTTGTTTGCACCAGTTGTTCAACTCAGGACATGCAACAGGATCAATCCCATTCTCTCCCTTAAGCAGCTCTTTCCTCTCTACGCTTGAAAGATCAAGGCATACATGCCCCTGTCTCGTGTAGCTACTTACAAGGGCTGCTGCAAGGGATAACTCCGGAATATTCCCACCAGTAAGTCTTGACATAAAGCTTGCAAAATGAATGTCAAGTAAGGAGAGTATTCCGCTATCATAAAGTCGATACAGAGGTTCCTGTTTCACGGTGTAACCATTTCATAGAGGTTCATATGAAAGTGTCTAAAGTGAGCCCGCCCTGGTGCGACGTCATTTAATATATACTTGCTTCTGATGTATCACCAATTGTGGTTCATCTTTGCTGAGGCTGCTATTACCAGGTCTGGGCCAGGGCTTAAGTGCCTAAAGTGCCTAAAGTTAACTACCTTACTACTCAACCACTTAACCATTTGACCACTCAACTACTTTCATTCTTCGTTGTGGCCCAAAGGCTATGTGTGTTCATAGGTTCAGGGTTCACCGTTCAGGGTTAAAGATTAAAGAAAATCTGAACCCGTGAACCGTTTAACCATTTCTGTCTCATCTATCAGGTTTGTACATAGTTTGTTTATAAATTTTCCAGATGGCCTCTCTCTATAAATGCCAAACTCTGTTCCCTTGTTCGGATCTACTCCGCGTAGGAATATATAATAGGCCCCTCCAAAATGCGTTTCATAGGTATAGCCCGGCAGGCGTAGCCGAAGGTATTGATTCAAGGCAACGATGTATATGTGACATTGGATACTATAAAACTCATCTTTCATGGCCTTGGCCAAGCCTTTTTGATCATAATACTCGAGCCCGCTTCCAAGGAGATTTGATTTCCAGTCAACCAGGTAGAATTGACCCTGGAACTGGAAGACCATGTCCATAAATCCTCTCATAAATCCCCTGACAGGCGTAAAATCCAGTCTTTCGATATGCTCCGGGAAGTCTTTAGAAAGCTCGGGGCCAGCATATTCCGCAAATATGTTATGTAGTTTTTTCGTAGAGAGAGACTTCAACGGGAAATAGAATCCCAGCTCATTAATCCGATCCTGGCTCTGTATGTGTGATAGTGTAAAATCACTCCTCTCCGGCTCAAGTGGAACGGACAGCACTTTTTGTATCATATCATAGAGGGTTTCCTGCCATGTAAGCTCAAAGCCGTATTCAATTAATTTATTTGCAATCAGTTGTTTAATTACAGAGGTATCTTTTTGCACAAAATCGAGGTGCTCGAATATATCATGCAGGCATGTCCCTGCCTTTGTGCCCCTGGGGAATGAAAAAATGCCTGAAGGTTCATTTTCTATTACTGATTCCTCAAAATTCCTTTGGCTGTAAGTATCAGGTCCGCCCGCTCTACGGGACTCAGGCCTTGCCCGACTGACGGCAGGCAGGGAGGCGGGCGGTTTTATTGCATCATGGTCGGCAAGTTCTGCACTGTACTGCCGGCTGGATATCAGAGAAGAAAAGCTTGAAATGTGCCACTGACGATCTATGTTCCCAGAAAATGTGCGGGAACTCAGTACTACCTTCTTGTCCGGGAGGGGTGAGTATTTTTCCCCTGTCTTCATCGGCATCTCAGAAAGCCTGATTGTCCCGTCAGGGTTATCCACGAGTATTTTTAATTCCGCTCGCATATCCTCATCGCTTAAACTCTTAAGCCTTTCTTCGATACTATTTACAACATTGTCCCCTTTCCATGATCCCTGCTGATGGAAAAGATAAGCCGGGGCGGAAGTTTCAGCATCCCTAAAGCGACCCCACACCAAATAACAGCGGCTTCTTGCCCGCGTTAAAGCCACATAGAGAAGCCGAAGATTCTCAGCCAGCTCTTCCTTTTCAGCAAACACCCTGTTTTCATCCATGGCCGGCGAGCCGAGGTCAAGGGTCAATCCCATGTGGCTAAGGCTATCATGGAACGTAAAGGGATTGTTATTTTTCTTGATCCTGGAGCCGGTCCATCCAAAAGGACAAAACACGACTGGATACTCAAGACCCTTGCTCTTGTGGATGGTTACAAGTTTAACAGCATTTTCATCACTCTCTAAGCGCAGTTGGTGTTCATCTAACCGTGGTGTGCTTTGATCTCTTTGTTCAGAGAGCCATTTCAGAAGGCCTGCTATAGCCAGTTTTCTTTCTATGGATGTCTGATGAAGGACTTCCGCCAGATGCAGCAAGTTTGTATTTCGCCGTTCCCCATCAGGTAACGGCATGAGATGGGTCAAGATTTTTTCTTGTACGAGTAGGTGCCGAAACATCTGGATAAAGCCGTGATTGCCCCACAGGTCATGATAGCGTCGAAATTTAACAAGCCACTCCTCCCATCCGGCTTCATCATGTATCAAGTCATCCAGTTCCTCTCCTTTAACACCTATCATATCTGTTGCCAGGGCAGCCTTGAGGAGACCATCGTTATTTGGCTCACTAATGCCTCCCAGAACCCGCTCCATCTCCTGGGCTTCGTGGGAATCAAAGATGTTCTCTGTAGTATAAAGAACGCTGGGAATATTAAGGGCTGAGAGGGTTTTTTGCATGGTGCGAGCCTCATAGTGTGTCCTCACCAAAACAGCAATATCTCCTTCGCTTAGGGGTCTTTTTCCTATAAGAGCCCTATTTTTTGCGCCACGATTGATAAGTCGTGAGATTTCATCTGCCACTGCCCTGGAAATGAGTTCCCGTGCCTGTGTCTTGTTAATAGCTTTATCAGATTTTGTTATTTTGTTGGCATCCAGAAACCAAAGATGTAAAGGCGATTCTTTTTTATTATCTATCATGAGGGATTCAGAGCGTTTGTTTGCTGCTGGCGAGACTGATTGAAATGGGATTTCCTTATAGACAAAGGGACGGTCTACTTTGGTAAAGATGGTATTTATTGCGGCAATCAAATCGGGCTCGGATCGCCAGTTCTCACCCAGGGTGAATCTGGATTCCACATCTCCTGCAGCATCCATATAGGTAAAAATATCAGCCCCACGAAAACTGTATATGGCCTGCTTTGGATCACCAATGAGAAAGAGGGTTCTTTTTTCGCTGCCAAAAATCTTCCTGAAAATGGCATACTGAATAGGGTCTGTGTCCTGGAATTCATCTATCAGGGCAGCCCTGAATTTATTACCTATGGCTCTTGCAAGTGCTTCTCCATCTGTTTTCTGAAGCGCACGATAAACCTTAAGCAAAAGATCATCAAAAAATTGAATGTTTTTCTTTTCTTTTCTCTTGATGAGCTCATCATGCACATAATGAAACAATGCCACTTTGAGCCCCATGAGACGCTGATTAAAAATCCTCTCAAGCTCCCCCTGTTTTTCCCTCAGTCTTTCACAGAGTTCAAAGAAAGGATGAGTAGGGGGGATATGGTCTTTCTTTACAGCCCCATTGATTTCGCTTGAGGTGAATTTGGTAAAGTTCTGAAATAATATGGGATTATTGCCTCCTGTGGACATAACATCGTCCATACCCCGAATCCAGACAGGAATCTTTGCTTTACTGTATTTGCTTCTATTGAGACCTTCATCATTCGTAAGAATCTTTTCAACCTCTGCCCTTGCCGATTGCCAGGCCTTGCGAGTTTTATTAAAAATATCTCGAAATCCCTTTTCCTGGGCAGAGGTGTCAGGCGATTCAACCTGGGGAATGATTTTTAGGTATGGCTGAGCATCCCGATTGGCAAGAAGAGAAAGGAGATTTTCCGGATTGAATTTATTATTAATGGCATAGTTTACAAAAAGGGACGATGCAGTGTAAAAATGGGTGCGCCAGAAATCATCAACAATTTCCCTTTTGAGACTTTCCTGGTCAGTGACCAGCTCGGTATCAAATAGACTGCCACTTTCAAAGGCATTTTCATGCAATATTCTCCTGCAAAACCCGTGTATAGTGAATATGGCAGCTTGATCGAATGACCGGAGGGCTTGCCCAAGGCTTTGTAATGCAGTCTTTGGGTTCGCATGTCTTCTCACCAGATCAATCAGAAAGGAATCCGCTACCCTTGCCCCATTAAATGCCTCTATAGCTTCGCGCAGCTTTATGCGAATCCTATCTTTCAATTCCTCTGTGGCAGGAACGGTAAAGGTGACGACAAGTATCTCATTTATAGAAAGATTTTTCTCCAGGATAAGCCTGAGAAACAGGCCAGCAATTGTATAGGTTTTTCCTGTACCCGCACTTGCTTCTATAAGGTTTGTTCCTTCAAGAGGGCTGGTTAAAAGATCAAAATACTCAGATATTGTCATTTTCAAATTTCTTTCTGGTGCTCCAAAAAAGGCCTAAAGACCTCTTCTGCAATGCGTCGAAATTCTGAATCAAGGGGATCAGTATTGCCAAAACAAAGCTGATAGTATAGATCTTCACACTCACCACGGCTATAATCGGTTTTTTCCCAGATCCTGCGCGCACTGTTGAGAGTGTCTTCTTCTGATTTGTTTTTTTTTAGCATCGTATGGAGATACGTCCAGGAAGTTTCCGGAAAGAAATGAAGGGGCTTCATAAGTCCTGCCCAGTATTCCTTTAAGAGGCTTCCAAGAATTTCTTTGCTATTTTTCACCGGGGAATATTCCCATGCTGCCCATACATCTTCACGACTTTTATCAGGCTCCAGGCCTGCCAACATGCTGGTACGGGGAATTGTATCAGTCATGAGGCTATTCAGTGCAAGGTGATGGATCCATATCTTAAGACGGTCTCTGGTCTTCACTCGTGCATACCGGTATTGTAGTAATCTTTCTGGATAAATTGGATCAATCTGCCCTGTCAGCCTGAAACCTGATATATACAGATCAACTTCAAGTGGCTCAAGGATTGTTTCCTGTATATACGGCTTGCTTTTTTCCACAAAACTTTCCACCCCCTGACTCAGCTCCTCAAATATGCATTCTCCAGGCGTCCCGTGTGGGAGCTGTCCAGAGGCATGTACTGTAGGAAAAAAATCTTTAAGGTTTTCTCCTTCAAGTTTCTTTTCCAGCAGTTTTTTATTAAGCAGATATTTTTCCAGTGCCTTGACATCGAATGCCTCTCTGTCTTCCAGTATCGAGGCCCTCTCCTCAAGATGAATTCCCAGGCGTTTATTAAGCAGAAACCTCGATGGATTAGCAAAAAAGGTGGATAGATCGTTTAAATCAACTGTTTTCCATTCCTCTTCTGGGTTTGAAAGCCCCCTGGAAATAAACGATATGGGAGCCTCGCGAGCCTCCAGAATGCATTGTGCTGCCTTGCGGTTTTCCTCTGAATAGCTGAACAGTTTTTTACCCTTCCTGAAATATTCCGGACTAAAGGCCTGAAGACGATGTTTTGTAAAAATATTGTCAAGAATTTTTTTTCCTGAGATGGTAAAGCCTTGTTCAATGTAATCTATGAGTTCGCTGACAACAACAGACGGGGGGATAATACTATTATCCTGAATATTTTGGCCTATATAACTGGTATATAATATCTTTCTTGTGGAAAGTATTGCCTCTAAAAAGAGATATCTGTCATCATTGCGCCTGGATCGGTCTCCTGGTTTGGGATATTTCGCTATGAGATCAAAACCTAATGGTTTGGCCTGTCTTGGATAGGCATCACCATTCATGCCCACACAACAGATGACCTTAAAGGGAATAGATCGCATGGGCAACATTGCGCAAAATGTAACTCCTCCAGTAATAAAACCGAATCCAAACCCTTCTGTTTCAAGGAAATTTCTGAGGTGCCACTTGATGACATTGATATCAATCTCTTCATCAAAATCTGCTATTTTCTGCATGTCGCCCAGGTCATTGAGCGTGCGCCGTATCATCTGCATTTCTCTTTCTGTATCCTCATCAGGCATAAAAAACCTCTCAAGGAGCTCTGTTAAGGACTTTGACCACTGATTAAGGGTACGGGGTTGACCAAGGGATGTGACGTGGGCAAAGAGCTGCTCTGTGAAATCAAGAAGCCTTCCTAAAACAGAGGCATTGCTCCCTTCAATATCATCGTAGGGAAGAATATCATTGAACATATTCTCATCCTGGCCAGGCAACGCATAGCCTAATATCAGCCTTTCCAGGCCAGCCTTCCATGTGTTTTCAGTGAATGGAGGCAGGCCCAGTTGGCTCCGGTCTTTACTGTTGATCCCCCACCGTATTCGGGTGTCTGTCAGCCATTTACGAACAAGTGTAAGCTCTGCCTCCATAATATCAAATTTTCGATGGACTGCTGACGATTCCAAAATGGCAAAAACCTGTGAGGCGGTAAAGCGGCTGCCCAAAAGATCCAAAATTGCCAGGAATGTATTGATAATCTCGCCTTCTCTTCTTATGCTGCGATCTGAAATACTGAAAGGGATTTTCCTGGAGGCATCTGCCGGGGTATCAAACACGGCCTGGATATATGGAGCATAGGTTTCTATGTCTGGCGTCATTACCAGGATATCCTTGGGTAATAGGTCTGAATCTTTTTCAAACATATCAAGGAGCCGGTCATGTAGGACTTCGATTTCCCGCATGGGGCTATGGCATGAATGGACCTGGATTGAGTTGTCATTAGGTGCAATCATTTCCTTTGCATCCAATCCCTGGTGTCTGTCTCGAAGATTCAGGATGTCCGATTGGATCCATAAGAGAAGATTATCCTCACCGGAATTTTTAAACGATGGAAATTCCTCGCACTCATACTCATTTATAAGATCAAAAAAATCCTTGCCCAATACTCCCATGGATGCCAGAAGGCTGTTTCCCTTTTCCAGGTGGAGTTCTTCAAACGTCATAACTCTTGTGGTCTTTTTGGCTATTGTTTTTTTCATCCCCCAGTCAGAGAGGATATCACCCCAGTATTCTTTGCAGGGATTCATAAGAAATAGGTTTATCTGGCTAAACCGTGATATAGCTTCAAGCATCTGAATGTGAAATCTGGGGAGTGCGGATATCCCAAAGACAGAAATTCTTTCAGGGAGCCCATGTATTGTGGTGGGAGATTCCTCTGTTGCCTTAAGAAAGGCCTTGCCGAGTGCAGCACGATGCCTTGTTCCAGTCTTTTTAATTAGTTCTCTCCAGAGCACGGCTTGCCAGTGATTTTCCTCTCCACCTTCCCATTTAAAAATCATTTCTGGACGAAAAAGCAGGTACTGGTCAAAGGTGTCTGCGATCCGCTCAGAAAGCTGAAAGCGTTTTAAATTTCTCTGAGTATCTCCCAGATAGGCGCTAAGGCTTTCAAAGCCCGACTTTCTGATACATGAAGGGAGAAGCTTCATGATCCTCCAGGTCATTGTTTTGGGATCAAAACCTGAACGTTCAGGGAGGTCTGGAATGACTTTCTGAAATACTTCGTGGACAAAGGCGTTAGGAAAAGGAAATCTGTAGTTTGCACAGATACCATGACGCTGGGCAAGCTGCATTGATACCCAGCGTTCCATACCTCTGCTCTGTACAACAATAATTTCTTCATCCAGCAATGATGCTAAAGGTTTCCTGAGCACTTCAGCCAATGTATTGGCCAGGATCTCCAACCTGTTGCTGGTAAACAGTCTAAGGGTCATTATAAAGATTTCCTATTCCAATGAATGTCCATGCCTTTTGGCCACAACGAAGCATGAAAGAATTTATCCTCATTCGCTACTCATTTAATAAGGAGATAGAATGCCTTTTTATCCAGTTTCAAGTTTCTTCATATAAACCCCATACAATCTTACGGTACATCAAGGGATCTGTATCACCTTCAGTTGATAGCAGTAAGACTTTTGACGATTCATTGAGCTGTAATGCATCAGCAATTTTTCGGCAGGATGCATGTGCAAGAACAGTCGTAAGCAGACCCAGAGTTACCGCGCCTGATTCGCCCGAAATAACTCTGTCATCACCCTGAAGGGGGTTGCCGAGAATGCGCATACCTCTCATTGCTATATGGTCTGGACAGGCAACAAAGACATCAGCGTAGTCTCGAAGTATTTTCCATGCCAGGGTGCTTGGCTCACCGCACGCCAGGCCAGCCATAATCGTATTGAGGTTGCCACTGAGTTTTTTAGGCTTTCTCTTATGGGTGGCCATGGGTTCATAAAAACAGGCAGCACGGGTAGGCTCCACAACAGCAAATAGAGGTCGTTCGTCGCCAAATAACTCAAATAAATACGCCTGGCTGGCAGCTGCCAGAGAACCCACGCCACACTGCACAAAAACATGCGTGGGAATTTCTTCTTCTAACTGGTCCAGGGCCTCGTGTACAATAGTAAGATAGCCCTGCATGATTTTTAAAGGAATTTCCTCATATCCCTCTCTTGCTGTATCCTGCAGCAAGATCCAACCTTGTTTTTGAGCCTGTTCTACCGCTTGCTGGACAGCATCATCATAGGTGCCATCAATAATAAGAGTTTGAGCGCCATGCGCTTTGATAGATTCATATCGTGCTGTAGCGGTGCCTTTTGGCAGATAGACGATAGCATTACACGCCAGTTGCTGTGCGGCCCATGCAACTGCCCGGCCATGATTCCCGTCTGTTGCCGTCACAAATGTAGTGTCAGCCAGCTTTTCTTTTACACTGGGTGCATGGAGTAAATCGAAAGACAATTCCTGCGCATTCATTTTCAATCGCTGGGCGATGAGATATGCCAGTCCATGGGTGGCGCCAAGGACCTTAAAGGCATTGAGGCCAAATCGGTGTGATTCGTCTTTAATCCAGATGTGAGAAACGCCCAACATATCGGCAAGATGAGTAAGTTTTACCAGCGGAGTTGGCGTATAATCAGGGAAGGTTTGGTGGAATTTCCGTACAGAATGGGCTGTTGACGGAGAAAAGAAATTTGTCGAGGCTTTCACCATATCTCTTTTTCTGGAAAGTTGATTAACAATGTATGTTATTTTCTCTACCTCGGGCATGATGAAAACCTCTTCTCGCTTTATCTTTTTCTAATTTAAGCAATTATTATTTATAAGTAAAAAATGCCAGACTCGATCACTGGTGGATCTTCCACATCAATGCTATGGACAATATCCTTATACATCCGTTTTTTCATCTCGGCGATTACCTCTCTGCGTTTGTTTAAGGCTTTTGCAAAGGAGAGTGCCTCATTCATCAGGTCATCCATATGACAGGCCTTTATGACTATGTGATGCGCTTCGCATTCCTCGGCAGTGGCTCGTTTTCCGCTATACTGCATTTCTTCAAACTTGTACATGGGGATTGCCTTCTTGATGATGGCAATCATACCGGGAAGAAATGGAGTCCTAAGGTCTACCTCTGGAAAGGAAAAAAAGCCTCGGTCAGCACGCATAAAGCGAAAGTCAAAAGCACAGCTCATGATGGCGCCGCCAGCAAACACATGGCCTGATATTGCAGCGATTGTAGGCATTGGATAAAGGAGGATCCGTTTGAAAAGTTTCATCATCGTATAGAAAAATGCCTTTGCGGTCTCCATATCATTTTTTTGAATAAAAGGGGTCAGCCAATTTAGGTCAATCCCGTTACAAAAAATTTTTTCATGGGTGGAGGTAACAATAAGGGAATTCGCATCTGTATCATTTTCAATCTCATCTAAGACCGTGAGAAAGAAGTCCAAAAATGCGAGATTGAACAGGTTTTCGCCATCGTTCATGGTAATAATAGCCACTTTTTCATCTAATGTATATTCTACACGTGCCATTTTCTGCTACTCCTAAATGATAAGGATTTTCTTTGCTGGGTGAATAGAATAAGATGAAAAAGTGTTGTGTGTCAAAGTAAAAAGGCTACAAGATATGCGGTAGTGAGGTTAGGCTATGATGCGAAAGTCGGCGCCTGACAGCTATCGCTTTCGCTTAGGTCCTGCCCGCCATAAGTTTGACAGGCCAGCCCGACTGGCGATAAGGGGAAAGTGAGATGAAATTTACATTAGTATCTTTCATATTTTTCCTCTTTAGATAATCGTGTCCAATCGTATAAGGCATCAATTACCATATTTACAGTATCATCAGTCCATTCCACATCTTCGAGTACTTTTATGAAATATTTTTCAATACTTTTCACCACTTCCATTTCCCTATCCTGTTCCCTGGTGAATTTAGTGCTGAATAACAGAATATACAGTACAACAGCGAACCAGATGACCAGGAGAAACAATACAATAAATCCCATCATCCACGTCGAAAACCCCGTCGGAATAATAGTTACAACAGGAAGGGCAAGAAAAAGGATGCTGATTAATAAATAATGCCATTCTGTGTGAGTAATTCCTAAGATACTTTTTTTCATCATTTTTTTGCTCTCCCCCTTAACAATTTTTCGCAGATGCAAACCCCTACTCTCTCTATAAGGAATAGAGGTAGCTACTCAGTTTGTCGGGTTCACCGTTCTATGTTCACGGTTGACATCCATGCAATGCAGCATGGCTGGTGGCAAGAATCGGATGAACTCCTTGTTTATCTTCAAATCGAAACCAAATTACTTTAGACCGATGATTCGACAGTATTTTATCTCTCTAACCGTGAACCTGGAACGGCGAACCAGTTACAAATAAAGCCCTAAATATTAATTTATGGCCCCTCAATTAATGGTTATTTTGATAAGAATGCATTTTTTACGGTCTAATCTCTCTTGGGTAATATCTTTCTAAAAACTGCGCATAGGATGAGGCAACTTATAATAAATATGAGGCAAACAGTAAAAGCATTTTTATACGCTGCTGGTGGATATATGCCATTGACTCTATCCATGCGATTCACAATGGCTCCAGTCCAACCCTGCAAGATGGCCGGACCAAGCAGGGGGAAGGGGTTAAGGAGACCAGAAGTGAGTCCCAGGATAGAGCCTGAGGTTGTTTCTCGGACTAATGCCCAGAGATTAGTGGCGAATCCTCCGGCAATCCCCCCCATGGCGAGTAACAGGACTATCATGCCTCCTGTTGATAGGGCATGAAAACCTAATGCGAGAATCGCCCAGATGCCCGTCATAAGAGCTAAAAGAAACAGAAGTATATGGACTTTGCTATATAAGATTCTATCTGCAAGCCATCCAGATAAAGGGGCACCAAGGATAAATCCCACCGGAATCAACATATTCAATCCACTAGCACGTAGAACGTCCAAATTGAGTATAGACATGATAAAGGGAGTAGCCCAGAGGCCTTGGAATGTAAAATAGGTCCCAAAAAATCCGAAGAAAAGCCCAGCCAAAACCCAGAATTGCAGAGAGCTCAGAACTCGAAAAACTAATCCCCAGGAAGTCACTGATTGGGAATTTGGTATAGGGGCTTTTTTGCTCAATGGTTCAATCACTGTGTAGTGATCCCGAACAAATACGAGGGTAGCAAGCGCAAGCATGAGTGTTATGCCACCGATGATCAAAAAACTCGATCTCCAGCCCCACACATTGGACACCCATGCAAGTGGTGTGGTAGCCATGATTGCCCCTAAGTTACCTGAGGCCAGAAAAAATCCAGTCATTGTGGCAAACTCTTTTTCTTGGAACCACTGAGCAAAGGACTTCATGGCAGGAACGTAAACCCCGCCTACGCCAAAACCTATGAGGCCCCTGCCTATAGTAGCCCACCCAATAGTTGGGGCTAATCCGAATAAGACACAGCCTATGGTTGCTACCAAATACCAAAATCCCACTACCCTTCTTGGCCCCAATACATCTGATAGATGACCTACCAGAGGCTGCTCCAAAGCATAGAGATAGAAATACATGGAGGACATGAACCCTAATGCTGTAGCGTTTGTATTAAAAGTGGCCAGAAGATCAGGTGCAATCACCGATGTGGAGACACGGTGGAAAAAGACTAAAAAGTACACCGAGGAAATCAGGCCAAAAACTACCCAGCGGTGGGGATCACGGGATTGGGATTTTTTTACACGACTCATAACGAGTTTTTTATGGATGCTCAAGCGTGTTAAAGTAGATACGCAATGGAAGAAAGAAGGCCCGAAACAACGATGGGACACATGAGTATGTATTTCATAAGGGCTCTGTTTTCCTTTGAGTCATGGGTTTACCTTGACGAATTCTCATTGATCAACGTGTGATGAGTTATATCTAAGGCTTTTGGGATTGTCAATGCCTATGCGGGTTTTGCTGGTTGAGCCGCACATTCTATTTGCCAGAATGGAAAGCTGAAAATACTTATTGGGTTGTGCCTGATACCATATTTTTTTGCCTTATTGCATCTACTTGTTTAAGTGATAGTAATAGAAGAAGCCCCGAAGCACTCATCAATGTACAGATCCAGAATGCCAAACCATATCCAGCGGTGATGTCAAAAATGTATCCAGCCAGAATTGGGCCAATAGCACCGCCAATAGTACCACTGAAGGCAACGATGCCAAAGAGAACACCATGAGCGTTTAATCCGAAAAATTCGGCAACGATGGGTGACATAGTAGTGAAATATCCGCCATGGGCAATGCCGTAAATCACGGCAAAAACATAGAGCATCCACAGCTCTTTGGCCATTTGTAGCCACAAAAGTCCGGCGATGAGCAGGATAAAGCATAAAATCATTGCCTTTTTGCTGCCGATTCGATCAATGGCAATCCCGGTGATAAACCGACCTACCATGCTAACACCGCCAATAGTAGAGAGGACGGTTGCAGCTCTGGTTGCGGAAATTTTTAAATCTTGGGCATGGGGGACAATGTGCACTATGATACTCATGAAGCAAAAGACGATGGTCAAATTGACTGCGCAAATTGTCCAGAATTGTCTCGTGCGAACTGTCTCGCCAAGGGAAAGACCTTCAGCAGCTAAACCTGGTTTACTCCCTGACACATTATTCTCACAATCCGGCAATGGAGAAATCTGGCTCGGGTCACGTCTGAGGAATTGAGCGATAGAAACAAGCAATAAGAGCACCCCTGCACCAATAATGATGTATGAAGTCCGCCAGCCGTAGCTCGTGATAAGTATACTTGCCACAAGGGGAATGATAAATTGGCCGGCGCCAGTACCAACTTTAACGATACCGGTCATAATTCCCCTTTTCTTGATAAACCATCGTGCTGTCGTGCTTAAGGCGATTACATCAACGGAACTTAAGCCGATGCCGATAATGATGCCGTAAAACAGATAAAGCTGCCAGACAGCACCAAGCCTGGACATGAGCAAATGGCCCAGCCCGAACAAGAAGCCGGTGACAGCCATTATATTCCTCGGTCCGATTTTATCGTTTAGCCTGCCCACAAAGATGCCGAACAGGCCCATGAGAAAAAAAGCTATCGAAGAGGCGCCGGAGATAGCTGCCCGTGACCATCCGAATTCAGATGCTAACGAGTTAAAAAATACCCCATAGGATACATACGTACCGACACCTATCGCCTGGATGCCAAAACAGGCAGCTGCAATGATATACCCATAAGAATAGTTACCTTCTTTTATCTTATCCATACACAACAGCCCTGCCTTTGGATAGAACCATCTCAGGTGTTGGATAATGAAAATCCTTCAAAACAAGGATATCAACTGTATCTTTTGTTGGATATGTGAATCGATTCTATCTATCCACTGTTTACCTAAAATTTTCTAGTATTGCGATATTTACTGAATTGTAGTATTATGTTTGTTATTTCGTTTCCTCACCCTATAATGTTAACCATCAGAAGGAGCAAGTCAAATGCATGAAAATCATAATTATATAATACAGAAAAAGGTGTTCGGAATCGAGGGCAGTCCGCGGAAAAAAGGCAATTCAGATATTCTGTTGGAGCATCTCTTGAGGGTTATAAATGAACAAGGCATTGAAACAGCTAAATTCAGCCTTCGTAATTACCAGTTTGGATCCTGCATTGGATGTGAAAGGTGCAGGAAAGATAAGATTTGCACTGGCCTTAACGACGGAATGACCTTATTATATCCGCATTTCCTTGAGTCTCAAGGGTTGATACTTGTTTCACCTACTCATAATTATAACGTAACCGCGATCACAAAAGCGTTTATAGACAGACTGTATTGTTTTTATGAATTCAGTGACTCACGACCACGGGAATGGAAAAGCCGATTGGCCAAACAAGGTAGAAAAGCTATTATTGCAACTATCTGCGAACAAGAAAGCAAAGAAAATATGGGCATGACATTAGAAGCCATGAGACTGCCATTGGAGGCTCTTGGTTATGACATCGTCGATGAACTAGCTATTTTTAGTTTGTTTGACAGGGGAATAATCAAAAAAAAGGTGGAAGTACTAAAGCAAGCCAAACGGGCTAGCATAAAATTGGTCAAAGCAATTGCTACCTGTAATGACTAGTAGTAGTGCGTTTCGCTAAAATATTTACATATATTAAAATTCAAATGTCAAAGCTCAAATTTCAAAATGCCTTACACCGATAAGTATTTTTGACATTTGATAATTTAGATTTGATTTGAAATTTGGATTTTGACATTTGTCATTTTTAATAATTAGATGTGTATGTGTTTTAATGAAACGATATACTAGTTAATGGTTCAACAGATTGACGCCAGTCCTGTTGACTGGTTAGTGTTCTATAAAACAAAAGATCTATCAAAAATTTACAGAGGATCACGGGCGTAATCCCGTGGGTGAATGCCTAAGATTAAACAAGTGCCTTTGGAGTACCACGGGTGTAAACCTGTGGGTATCTATTTGCAATTACATCACAAGTAACCCTGGAGGGAATGTGGGTAATATCGCCTTTGTGGAACCATTCTTTTAAAAATTGACGTATCATAATTTTGCACAAAAAAGTTGACAGCATCGTATTGCGTAAGTAAGATCTCTGTACAAATGATTTGCATGCTAGACCTCTTGGGGGCTCATAGCCGATGGCATACCGAAGCGATCTCATGGAAGTCTCGAATCAGTTAACGGGTAAGACTCCACCATCTTTTATGGAAAACAAGCAGCCTGTCCGCCATGCGAGTCCGTAAGGCGAGGCGGGCGGGCCAAACCGAAGAACGTTAGATGAAACCACAGTAGATTCGCTCAAATAACAGGTCCGATTGTTGTTAAAGACTCATGAGGAAATGATGAAGGTTTCACCAACTATACTTTTCATCTGTTTGACATTTTTTTTATGGTGCGGAGGGTGCATACAAGAAGAATCATCACCCTCTCCAGCGAAAAAGCAGAAGATAGTAGTGCCCATTAAAAAGTCTGTTCTGGAAAAGGCTGAGACTCCATTACAAAGTACGGGAGAGAAGATCAAAGAGGAAACCAAAGAAGCTACACATGCAAAAACCGCGACTGTTGAAGAAAAAGCGATACAGCCATCAGCGACCAAGGCCAAGGAAAAAGAAGCGGTAACAGAAGAAGTGAGTGGGTATTACATCGTCAAAAAGGGCGACACTCTTTCCACTATTGCAGGGAGAGGTGATGTGTATGGGAACCCATTGAAATGGCCTATCCTTTACCGCCTTAACATGAATAAACTTGATACATTACAGGTGGGAGAAGGTTTTTTGGAAAGGGAAATTCCCGAAGGAGTGAGGCTGAAAATTATCACACCTGATGAGGCAAGGGAAAATTTTAAAAGAAATGCCCATAACATCTGGTCGGTTAATGTTCTATCTGCCACAACCATAAAAGAAATTTTTTCTTCCACAATCAGGCTTATTAGAAGTGGGTACCCCGCTTATATCACTTCTGCTACAGTGAAAGGAAAGGATTGGATGAGGCTTCGTGTCGGGTTTTTCAAAAACAAAACCGAGGCCAATCTGGAGAGGAAGAAGATCAATGCTCTTTTAAATCTTGACAATTCTTGGATCGTCAAAACAGGAAAAGAACTTGAGGAATTTGGCGGTTATTGAAAATTATTTTTTCCAAAACCTTCTCTTATTGCTTTAGATACCTCTTTCATAGTAAATGGCCTCTAAATACAATCATCACACCCTCTCTTGAGTATTTCGAATACCTAAACATTGATGCTATAGCCAGTGAAGAGAAGCACCTTGATGTTTGTTGCCTGTCCCATCTGTATTCTGACAGTCAGGTCATGGATAGTTCAGTTATTGCCATTACCCTACATACATAGGAAATACCGAGGAGAATAGTGTATAGTTTTGCAAAAAATATCGAGGTTTTTTAAAAGAGCACCTCTTTGGTCATTCTAAAATATACCCATCCAGACCACATCGTTAATAGTAAGGCTGCCCACAGGAAAGTCATTCCAACAATATGGAAATCAATGTGTAGATACTGGTAGTGCAGGCAGAGACATACAACTGACACGGCTTGAAATATTGTCTTGTATTTTCCGAGGGAATGTGCCTCAATAACCTTACCCTCAATCACCGCAATACCCCTCAGGCCTGTTACTGCCATTTCCCTTGCAATAATCAGAATAACAACCCAGGCTGGAATTCTACTCAGGGTTATGAGCATGATCATGGTTACAGAAATCAGTAATTTGTCAGCTAAGGGATCAAGAAATTTACCCAGGGATGTGATTTTTTTATGTTTACGGGCATAGAAACCATCCAGAAGATCTGTTATTGCGGCCAGTCCAAAAAAGAAGGCAGCTAAGAAACTTCCCAATTGTCCAGGAAAATACAGACATATAACAATTACTGGAATGAAAACGAGCCTTATAATACTCAGTTTGTTTGGGAGGTTATTTATGTTGTTTTGACTTTTTTTCATGCCCAAAGGTTTTAGTCCCCCTGTTTTTTAAATTCGCTATAATATTTCATAACCTTCTCAACGAAGCGCCTGGTCTGAGGTATAAGAGGGACAGAATTCTGGTTAGCCACAACCGAAGGGCCAATATTATAGGCAGCTATCGCTAATTTTTTATCCTGGTTAAACCTTTTCAGGAGTAAGCTAAGATATTTTGTACCGCCAAAAATATTTTCTTCTGGGTCAAAAGGATTATGTACCTCCATATCGTTTGCAGTGGGTGGCATCAGTTGCATCAGGCCCTGAGCACCGCTTTTTGAGATTGCATTGGGATCGAAAGATGATTCTGCCATAATAATCGACTTTATAAGATGTGGCTCCACACCAAATTGTTGTGCTGCCCTTTGAATTATCGTGTCATAATTTATAATATATTGTTTTCCCTTTACTCTTCCTGTCTTTATATAAAGGCGATAGCGCCTGTCTGATTGAATGTTGGTGAAATGCCAAACCCCGGTTTCATCCTTGAACCGATAAATATCGGCCTGCGCAGATGTGAAAGAAAAAAAAAGTGAAAAAAGTATACTTATAAGGATATCACAGGGGAACAACATGGAAAAAGACATTTATTTACCCCATTTTTTTCCAATCCGCTAAAAATTTATCTAATCCAATCTTGGTAAGAGGATGTTCGGTTAATTGAGAGAGTACCTTAAAAGGGATTGTAGCAATATGGGCGCCAATCAAGGCCGCATCTAATACATGGACAGGATTGCGGATGCTTGCCACAATAACCTCAGTTTGAAATCCATAATTGTCATATATGGTTACTATATTGTCTACTATTTCTATGCCAACGCTCGTTATATCATCAAGTCTGCCAATAAAGGGGCTCACATAGCTCGCACCTGCCTTGGCTGCTATCAGCGCCTGCAAGGGTGAAAATACCAGGGTTACATTCGTCGCAATATGTTCTTTTGATAGTATCTTCGTGGCCTTAATCCCTTCAGTTATCATGGGAATTTTAACCACGATATTATCGGCGAGTGTTGCCAGATGTTGTGCCTCCTTAACCATGCCCTCTGCTTCAATACTCACTACTTCAGCACTTACAGGGCCGTTTACTATATGGCAAATTTCTTTAATTAATTCTTCAAATTTTCTTCCCTCTTTTGCTACCAGTGTGGGATTTGTTGTGACACCATCTAACACACCCAATTCATTGGCCTTTGTTATTTCCTCGATATTTGCTGTGTCAATAAAAAATTTCATGTTTCCTCCTTTAGGATTTCAACGGTCCCGCTGTATGGCGGGATTGGCAGTTTATTTAAAAGCTCTCGTATGGTTAATTTAAAAACAGGATGCACAAGGTCAGGCGCCAATTGAGCCAGAGGTTCTAATACAAACTGTCTTTTGTGCATCAATGGATGGGGGATAATCAGATTATGAGATTTTCGTATCTCCTGACCAAACAGAAGTATGTCGAGGTCAATTATTCTGGCCTCCCACCGTTTCCTCCTTATTCTGCCCATGGCAGATTCTATATTCATAAGTCCCTTTAATAGTTCGAATGGGCTTTTTGTCACTGCAATCTGAGCAATACAATTTACATACCATGGCTGTCCGGTAACACCCTCTGGCTCTGTGTTAAATAGTGTTGAGCGAGCAATCACATGGCAGCCCGGTAATGTGTCTATCTGGTCAATAGAGTATCTACAATTAAAAGATTTATCTCCCAGGTTTGATCCTATCCCTATATATGCGATAGTTGGTTTCAATTATATGCCGATATTTTTTATCCTCTCTATTGCCTCTACAAGGTGACTCTCGTCCTTTGTCAATGCCAGCCTTATATAGCCTTCGCCAGGATCACCAAATCCATTCCCTGGTGTTACTACAACACCAGCCTCCTCTAAGAGCCTCGTAGTGAAATCCACCGATGTATAGGAATCAGGAACTGGAACCCAGAGATAAAACGTGGCCTTGGATGGATTTACCGTGAAACCGGAATCCCTCAGCCCGTTCACCACAATATCCCTCCTCCTGGTATAAATTTTTCGTATCGCTGCGCTACGTTCCTCGACTGCCCTCAGGGCCTCTACGCCAGCTACTTGAATAGCCTGGAAAATACCTGAATCGATATTGCTTTTAATTGCGCCTAATCCCTTAATGGCCTCCCTGTTTCCCACAGCAAATCCGATCCGCCATCCAGTCATGTTAAACGTTTTTGACAAGGAATGAAATTCTATTCCTATATCTTTCGCTCCTTTGATTTCAAGGAGGCTCATAGGTTTGTACCCGTCAAAGGCAATTTCGCTATAGGTAAGATCATTGCATACAATTATGTGATAGGTGTGTGCAAATGTGACCACGTCTTCAAAGAAATGCCTATCAGCCACGGCTGCTGTTGGGTTGTTGGGGTAGTTGAGCCATAATATTGTGGCCTTGTGAGCGATTTCTTCTGGAATAGAGGCAAGATCCGGTAGGAAATTATTTTCTTTATAAAGGGGTAACACATAGGGCCTTCCGCCCGCAAAATGGGTGCCACTATTATACACTGGATACGCAGGAGCAGGAATGAGAGCATAATCACCTGGGTTTAGAAATGCGAGGGAAAAGTTGGCTATCCCTTCTTTTGCGCCAATCAGGGCAATTACCTCACTTTCTGGATCAAGCGTGACTGAGAACCTGTCTCCATACCATTTGGCAATGGCGATCTTAAAGTCTTCCATCCCAGAATATGAGGGGTAATGATGATTGGCAGGTTCTCGTACGGCCTGTACCATGGCCTCTATAATGTGAGGTGGGGTAGGGAGATCAGGGTCACCGATACCAAGGTCAATGATATCCACTCCCTTTGCTGCTCTCTCTTTCTTTTTTTGGGCAATCTCTTTGAACAGATACGGGGGTAACTGTTTGATTCTTTCAGCGAGTGTAAACATTTTTCCTCTCTTCCATAAGCGTTTACCGTTGTCCGTTCACCGTTAGCCGCCAACTAATAGCCATTCAGCTTAAAGCGTGTTCAATTTCTTGTCGGTGAACAGCGAACGTTAACCGGAAGACATATTCATATGTAGGCATTCACAGCTGTCCTATTTCTATCGGCAAACGGAAAACGGTGAACGGTGAACTTTTACCTCAATCCCAACACATCTTGCATATCATAAAGGCTATTCGGTTGTTTAACAACCCATGTCGCTGCAAGCAATGCGCCCTTGGCAAAATTATCCCTGCTATGTGCCCTATGAGTAATCTCAATTCTTTCTCCTGTTCCGGCAAACATCACCGTATGCTCACCGACTATATCACCAGCCCTTATAGATTGAATACCAATCTCTTTCTCTGTCCTGACACCAATAAAACCTTTCCTTCCATAGACAGCGTCTGTCTCGAGGTTTCTTTCGGTCGAGTCAGCCAGGATTTTAGCAAGATGCATTGCTGTGCCGCTTGGGGCATCTTTTTTTAGCCTGTGATGGGCTTCAACTACCTCCATATCCCAGTCTTTACCAAGAATTATAGAGAGGTCTCCAACTACTTTGAATAACACATTTACCCCTACGCTCATATTTGGGGACCTGACACATCGTATTTTTTGTCCAAGGAGCTTTAGATCTTTTTCCTTTTCGCCCGCAATACCCGTCGTGCCAATCACCATTGCCTGACCTGTCTCGGCAATAAAGCGGATATTATGCAAGGTGCTTTCTGGAGTAGTAAAATCAATCAACACATCCCCATCTTTCATTGCGTCGTTGATATTAGTCGCAACGTCAATGCCTATCTTACCGAGACCAACAATCTCCCCCACGTCCTTGCCGATTGCAGGGTGATCTGGTCTTTCAAAGGAACCTGTTAAGGTTATTTCTTCGCTCTGTTGAATCATATGGATAATTCTTCCACCCATCCTGCCAGCAGCACCGGCAACAACAGCCTTTATCATTTTGTTCTCCTATTTCAAAATTAAAATATTTTTGTAACTACTAAGGTTGCCAGGTTCACGGTTGGCTCATTTTTTTATATTCCTTGAGGTAATTAATGAATCCACGAACTGTGCATCGCGTGTCCAACTAACTTTTTTATAAAGATTTTTGAATTCGTTGGACGATAAGTATTCTTAAGGGGTTATTAGGTTAAATGTTTCCCGATGAAATCTTGATGGGTTGCATTATCTTCATACTTGTCTATGTTTATCGTTTTCTAACCTTGAATCCCGATTTATCGGGAAACTTTGAACCTAAATAGTAACATATTTTTTCAAAGAAATTCGGGAATCATCTCTCCATGAATAAGGTCATCGTATGTTTCTCTCGATCTAATTACGGAGAAGAGCTTTCCTTTCACCATTACCTCTGCAGGCCTGGGACGAGAATTGTAGTTTGAGGCCATTGAAAAACTGTAGGCCCCCGCACTCATTATAGCTACTAAATCTCCGGATTGAAATGCTGGCATTTTCCTATCTTTCGCAAAGAAGTCCCCGGTTTCACACACAGGACCTACTAAATCAGCGACTACCATTTCCGAGTGTATTATTTTTACCGGCTGAATTGCATGAAACGAATTATAAAGGGTAGGTCTGATTAAGTCATTCATCCCAGCGTCTACAATAACAAATCTCTTATTTTTTGTTGATTTGGTATAGAGTACTTGTGTGATTAGAATTCCAGCATTTCCAATAATAACCCTGCCAGGCTCAAGGATAAGGGTAATGTTTTCTTTTCCTAGTACTTCCTTTAATGCCATTGCATATTCTAAAGGATGAGGTGGTTTTTCATCATTATAGGTGATTCCAAGGCCGCCTCCCAAGTTAAGGAATCTAATGTCGAATGCCATTTTTTTTAGTTCTTGTAAAATGTCTTTTAATTTTCTTAAGGCATCTAAAAAGGGATCAATATCGGTAAGTTGGCTTCCTATATGGCATGATATTCCTTTTACATCGATGTTTTTTAGCTGCCTAGCTAATTCATAGGTTTGTAAGGCGTTCTCGAGCGATATGCCAAACTTATTTTCACTATGTCCAGTCATAATATACGGGTGTGTGTGCGCTTCCACTTCAGGATTTATGCGTATTGCTACTGCTGCCTTACGGCCCATAGTGCCCGCTATTGTATTTAAGGCCTGCAATTCCTGCGCTGACTCCACATTAAACATACAAATATTTGATGTAAGTGCGAATTTCATTTCTTCTGGTGTCTTTCCAACGCCGGAATATACGATTTTATCAGGCGCAATCCCTGCTTTCAGAGCTCGAAAGAGTTCCCCGCCTGAAACGATATCTGCTCCTCCCCCGTGTGAGGCAAAAATTTTTAGTATGGCAAGATTAGAGTTGGATTTCACAGAAAAGCAGGTGAGGTGGTCTAAGTCTTTAAACGCATCTGTAAAAACCCTGAAATGCCTGGTTATTGTAGCATGGGCGTAACAATAGAAAGGTGTTCCAACCTTCTCAACAATATCTGTTATTGGTACATCCTCACAAAAAAGATCATCGTTTTTATACACAAAATGGTTCATTGTAAGTGCCTAAAGTGGCTAAAGTTAAAAAAGCCAATTTTTTAAAATTTAGCTCACTTCTAACTTATAACTTTTAACTTTCTTTAACTATCGAGCCTTCAAATATATCAAGTATATCATTTACTGGGCCCGGCAATCTATCTTCCTTTGCGCCTTTTTTCTCATCTTTTTTCAGCTTATTTTGCTTTGTAAATAAAACCCTAAAGTCTGGATGAAAAAAATCCCTTGCATACGCAATTAACTTATCGGAATGCTCGGAGTCATTAAAATAATCTCCTGTAAATGATCCTTCTCCGTTAGGTAATTCCAGGCTGTCTGCAGCAAGAGTGTACGACTTCCATTTCTTTAGCACATTTGCCATCGCCTTATTTTTAGTAGTAATATAACGTAAAAACTCGCTCCATTTCTTACCATCGTCTGGAGTTGGTTTTTTTGCCGGATATTTTTCTTTGATTACAGTCGATTCCGGTTGTTTATCATATGCTATTCTCCGAGATGTATTGAGTCGTTTTTCAATTTCTTCTATTTTGCTAAGTAACTCATCAAATGAAATATATTCTTTAAGTCCTGCAAGTTTAAGTAAAATTGCCTCCAGCGCAATCCTGGGGTTATTTGTATAGCGAAGATCTGCTTCCCTATTAATCAGAAAGTTTAGTGATTGAAGAAGCCTTTGCAGACTTGCCTCTTTTGCCTGCCTTTTTATTTCTTGTAACTCGTTATCAGGTAAATCCAATGTGTGAGAGGTGTTGTGAGATACAAGGGAAACGATTAAATTTCGAAATTGTACCATTATTTCTTTGTAAAATTCTTTAACCTCGTAGCCGTAATTATATATTTCATTAATTATATCCAGACATACTGTGCTATTGCCATCGATTATCGCCTGAGAAGTCTTATAGATAAGAGCCCTGTCTATTATTCCTAAGACTTCCATTATCTGCTCATCTTTGACATTGGGTCCTGTGAAGGAGACAACCTGATCGAGAAGACTTTCTGCATCCCGCATACTCCCCTCAGCCTCTTTTGATATAACAGCAATACTGGAATCGCTTATCGTTATTCCCTCTTTTTGAACTATTTTTTTAATCTGCTCCTCTATTTTTGCTATGGGTATCCTTTTAAAATCAAACCTTTGACATCGTGACAGTATCGTCACTGGTACCTTATGGGCCTCTGTTGTAGCAAAAAAGAATTTTACATGCTCTGGTGGTTCTTCCAGGGTTTTTAGCAATGCATTAAATGCAGGCAGGGTCAGCATGTGAACTTCATCTATGATATATATTCTATATGTCCCGCTTGAAGGGAGATACCGTATATTTTCTCGAAGATTCCGTATTTCATCGATCCCCCTGTTCGATGCACCATCAATCTCCTGGACATCAACAGACGAACCATTAGTTATCTCAATACATTTATTGCATTTGTTGCAGGGATTTCCCTCCTGCCTGTCTTGGCAATTAAGGGCCTTTGCAAAAATTCGGGCAACAGATGTTTTCCCTACACCCCGTGTGCCACTGAATAGGTAGGCATGAGCTAATCTATCGGATACCAAGGCATTCTTGAGCGTCTCTGTTATGTGCTCCTGACCGATAACCTCTTCAAATAGCTGCGGTCTCCATTTTCTGGCAAAAACTTGGTAAGACATAATGAATTACTATTGGAGTGTTGTACCTGTTTTATTTGTACAATGTAACCATCACTCCCTTTTCCCATTCCTTTCTTTGTGAGATTGGGTGGCGGAGAGAGGGGGATTCGAACCCCCGGTACCACTTGTGGTAGTACACGCGATTTCCAGTCGCGCTCCTTAAGCCAACTCGGACATCTCTCCATGATTTCGCTAAAGCGAAATACTTTTGGCCCTTCGCTTGTGGCATATTGCATTATTTGTTATATTTTAGAAATAAGAATCTGTATTTGTATTTAATTACTCCACAAGGTCTACAGCTATAAGCTAATTGTGAAATGTAACCCCCATGTATCGGGGTTACATTTCTTGGCGGAGAGGGTGGGATTCGAACCCACGTGCCCCGCTCTTAACGAGACAAATCGATTTCGAGTCGACCCCGTTACGACCACTTCGGTACCTCTCCTATTCGTGCCTTCTTTCTCGAAAAAAACCCTGCATAAGGTCTCGACACTCTTGTTCCATTATCCGAGAGATTATTGTTATTCTGTGATTAAGTCTTTCATTATCAGGCAGATTGTAAGCCGAGCCCGCAGCCCCAAGCTTTGGATCAAATGCCCCAAAAACGAGGGTACCCAATCTGGCATTCATAATAGCTCCCATACACATTGGGCATGGTTCAATCGTAACAACCATTGTCACTCCATTCAATCGATAATTTTTAAGTTTTTGTGCTGCCTGTCTGATAACCAGTATTTCAGCGTGCGCGGTAGGATCATTAAGGGAAATACATCTATTATGGTCTCTAGCTAAAATTTCATCGGATTGGTTGATTAAAAGTGCACCTACTGGAACCTCGCCATTGAGCCATCCTTCCTTGGCCTCTTTAATAGCCTCTTGCATAAAGTAATGAAGGTCCACAATCTTTTGTGTTTTTATATTACAACCTACCTAAAAATTATAAGATATTTAGGCGGTTTTCACATAACTATTTGAATACACATATGTAAAATTATTATGTACCATTTCACTACCAGTGAGTCAACTTGATAGTGATTTGATAGTGATTTGATAGTGATTTCTTTCGGTTTCTAAAAGTGCTGTGGATAACACTGTGGTTAAATTTCACTTTCGGCTGTGTCAAAATGCATACAAATTAAATTAAAATAAATAAAGATCTCTCTAACATATTGTAATTATGCGATAAATATGCTCTATTATTGTTGGCATAATAGTTGCTTTTTATAAATATGAATGTCTGGGGTGCTCGTTTACTATTTACATGATTTTTTTCCTAGAAAAGAATTAGGAGAAAAGAGGAAAATAAATTAGGTAACGGCATCAGCGGACATTATAGCCCCGAGTTAATAGCTTGGGGCTAATTTTTTGCCCAAAAGTGTTCATTCTCATCAATAATTGTGATAAGGGTAAATAATGTGAAGGGTATTTGACGAGTCTATTTCTATGAAAAAGTCTTTAACAAGGGTTATCACAGAAGATGAATTTCTTAAGCTTGCTCAGGAATATTCTCAGAATTTCCTCAAGATCTACAACTTTCTTCAAAAAGAACATAGGCCATATACCAGAAGATTTTATTCCAATATGATTGAAGAATCTGAGGAATTGGAGAGTTTTCTGGACGACCACTGCGCACGGGACAATAAAACCTGGTATTTTTTTTGTGAACTTGTCGCATGCATCAGAAACTTTGCAAAAATTGCCTTTATTTTAAAACATGTGCTCAATAGGTACCCTTCATATGACCTCAACGATGATGAAGGCGAAACATTTGTTGCGGAAGCCCGCAATATAGTGACATTCATAGAAGAAACCATACTTTCGTTCTACGAAGAGGTTAAAAATGAGTCATTACGGTTGGGTGTTGAATTTCCCAAGACTACCTTAAATAAAGGTCATTTCACAGAAATTTATCTCCAAAAACGACTCCCTTATACCATTAATGAGGAAGATGAATTAGATGCCAAAAAAATAGTGGCCAAGATGGCAACCCAGTACCTCAATGTGGTTGAAAAATTTAACAGTTTTGGCTGGAATAGTGGAAAAAGTAACGTAGATGAACTTAGAGATGCTATAGCCGATAAAGTCAATGAGGAAAAATCGAGAGAACTTATATTTCTTATACATAACCTCCAGTCTACCTATGACCATTATATTAGACACACCCCGTTAGAATCGGAGGATAAAAGGTTAAAAAAGTTTAGAGGCTATATTTCTATGCCTTTACATCTCCTGAGTGTGGTTAACTGGCTTTCTCATTTATATCAGAGGCATATCAATACAACCAGATATGGCAGTGCCAGTCGTGAGATATCAGCAATTGTCAATGCCTCTGACATATTGGATATTATGATGAATTTTGTGATTTTTTACACCTGTAGATATTTACACACAGGTAGAAATTTATCAAATGACATCCTTGGGGAATATATTGAAATGGATACCTTTGAGTTAAAGGTTCCGGGAAATCTCGGTTTCCATTTAAGGCCGGCTACTCTCGTTGCACGCCTCGCAGCATATTATGGAACTAAACTTACTTTAGTTATCGATGGTGCGGAATATGATGCGAGTAGTCTATTGAGTATCACTTTGGCTGGAGGCTTAATTGCCAGAAAAGGGTATAAAACAGTACTTTTTAAGGGTGATACACGTGTGCTTCATGACTTACGCCTTTTGTCAAAATATAATTATGGTGAAGATGAGAAAGGAAACCAGACCATGCTTCCTCCAGAACTCTCCCACCTATGGGCATAGCACAAGGAAATCTCGGGTTTATTTAGGGGAGATTTTTTTCGACTCTCATTATATCTTCTGGTGTGTCAACCTCAATGGAATCAAAGATTGTTTCCACCACTTTTATTTTAAAACCATGCTCTAAAACACGTAACTGTTCAAGTTTTTCGGCGTGCTCTAATAGGCCATAGGAAAGTTTTGTGAATGCCAATAAGAATTCTTGTCTATATGCATACAGCCCTAAGTGTTTATAATAAGAAGTTTTTTTTGATTTTTCATCCCGATAAAAAGGAATGGGTAAACGAGAAAAATAGAGGGCATATCCATTGTTATCCACAACCACCTTTACCTTGTTTATATCACGGAGCTCTTGATCATCAATAATTTTATGCATAAGAGTAGCCATGGGAATCGTTGGGTTTTTTATAAGGGCCTGTATGAGATCAGACAGCATTGATGGCTGAAAAATTGGTTGATCGCCCTGTATGTTCACCACTATATCTCGATCCGCAAGATTAATTGTTTCTACTGCTTCAGCAATCCGGTCTGTTCCTGATTGGTGATTTTCACCTGTTATAATTGCAGTGCCACCGAATTCCTGAACACATTCATAAATCCTGAGATCATCGGTTGCCACATATATTTCATCCAGTTCCGGGCAGGCTTTTGTTCTCTGAAAGATATGTTGAATCATAGGTTTTCCTGCGATCAGGGCGAGAGGTTTTCCATTGAAACGTTTTGATTGATACCGCGCTGGTATCACAGCAACGATTTTCACACTATATCCTAAATTTTACTGTTTATTCGGTTGGTTTTTGAATATACAATAATATATAAGCTACGTTAAATAACAATAAATAGCAAGAGAAGTTAGGAACGCTTCTATCAATTACTCTTTTTTTGAATAAAATAACTGGGGTATCGGGTTGGCTCAAGTGACCACAAGATGTAGTGGATTAACTTCTAATAATAAAGGAGGATCAACATTGTTAGGAAAAAACAACCCAAAACACCGGATGTCCCAGAGGTCAAGTTC
>Ga0315547_1000802_pt1 | contig 28041 bp, 30 predicted proteins | sample SalMarSW160240MG_2_FD_202542 | JGI IMG/M metagenome (GOLD analysis project Ga0315547, IMG submission 202542) | Salt marsh sediment microbial communities from the Plum Island Ecosystem LTER, Massachusetts, United States - Salt Marsh Sediment SW1601-240 ...
CTTTGGAGGATTAATTCCGGGCGGTTAGCTCAGCTGGTTTAGAGTGTCCCGCCTGAGGCGGGAAGGTCACATAATAGTTCTTTGGAGGATTAATTCCGGGCGGTTAGCTCAGCTGGTTTAGAGTGTCCCGCCTGAGGCGGGAAGGTCACATAATAGTTCTTTGGAGGATTAATTCCGGGCGGTTAGCTCAGCTGGTTTAGAGTGTCCCGCCTGAGGCGGGAAGGTCACATAATAGTTCTTTGGAGGATTAATTCCGGGCGGTTAGCTCAGCTGGTTTAGAGTGTCTGCTTTACACGCAGAAGGTCACTGGTTCGACTCCAGTACCGCCCAATAAAAGCAGTCAATAGTCAGAAGTCAGTAGTCATTGGTAGATGTGACAAAAATAAAAACATTTAGGGATTTGGAGGTCTGGAAAAAGGCTTTTAACTTAGCAGTAGAAATCATTCGCCTGGCAGAAAAGCCTACGAAGGGAATGTCAACCAGGATTATTTTGGAACAATTGCTGAGAGCCAGCACCTCCATCAGTGCCAACATTGCTGAAGGTTACGGCAGTTTTTCCAAAAAAGAATTTGGCAGGTATTTAAAAATAGCGCTGAAATCTTCGTATGAGACAGATAACTGGTTGAGGTTGTTGCAAGAAGCTATTTCGGTAGATCAAATAAAAGAGAAAAATGAGATTTCCAGATTGGAGGAACTGAATACCGAGATCACCAAAATGCTTCTCGTTTTGTACAAAAAAGTTCGAATTTCCCCAAAGTAGGACAGGATTTACTATTGACTAATGACTGACTTTCCGGGGTCGTAGTTCAGTTGGTTAGAACGCCGGCCTGTCAAGCCGGAGGTCGCGAGTTCAAGTCTCGTCGGCCCCGCATTTTTGAGGTCGTCCCGCCAACGGCGGGATCGGCCCCGCATTTTAAAGCAGTAGATAGTTCGTGGTTCATAGTTCGTAGTCAACATCACTAACTCAGGAAAGTAGATATATAAAGACATGAGCAGATTATACAAGAATTCTCCCCTTGTGGAATCCGTTTTTGAAATCAGATTCCCTCCTGAACTTGCGATAGAATGTAGAAAAGATGAATACTATGACAAAATCCGAGCAGAATTTCCAGAGATAAACCCTCCGCTTGCAGATTCCCCCGAACCCTATCCAATGAGAAATTATCTATTTAGAGATAGTAGGAGAGAAAAGGGCATCCAGTTTTCTATCAATAAATGCTCATTCCATCGGTACAAGTATTTGGGCTTTAGCCAATTTAAAGAAGAAGCACTACGCTATTTGGGATTATTCGCTGAAAAGTTTAGAATTCAGACTCTTTATAGGACGGGACTTAGATATGTAAATCATATCCCGATCTTAAGAGAGGATGGAGTTATACCACTGGGAAAATTTGTGAATTTCGGATACAAGACGCCAAAATCAATACCAGAAGCATATGATCTCTTACATACCGTTTTATTTATTAAATTGGGAGAAGGTGCTCTCAGAGTACTGATTCAGTATAGGAAATTATCAGATGAGAAAGAAACAGAGATAATAATTCTAGATTTTGATTACTTTTTTGAAGGCAATTTAGAGTTCTCTAAAATTGAATCGTATATAGATGAGTCTCACAAATACACGAAAAAGATCTTTGAAGACTTGGTGACTGAGTATTATAGACAAATCATGAATCAGGAGCCTTGAGTATGTCATACGACACGAGATTCCCTACTTCCGATGATTGGGAACCATTACGTTACACTCCCTTTCTGGAGGAAGTCCAAACTATCCTCAATCGAGAGCTTTCCTTGGATATGCTTGCGTCAGCGAGCGAGTATAGCACTGCTATTGCAGAAGTACTCGAGGAGCGGGTCTTTCCAGAAACGGAAGCGGAAACTATCCAAGCAGCACCAGCGAAATACTTTGTTAACGAACTGAGAGGCAGCGAGGGTAGAGTAATATTCAGCGAAGGTTTTCTATTGGACATCGAACTCTCTAAGGAGAATGGTTTATTCTTTTTTCAGAATAGTAGGTTCAATATTTTCGGCTCTGGCTTTACGAAAGAAGAAGCTTTGAAGGACTTCTCAGAGTTCTTTATCCATGATTATCTTTCTTATAGGAACAACCCTTTACACAAGCTCACTAGGGACGCTCGTCAGCTTTTACAGGAGTATGAGTCCGTTATTAGCGAATTGGAAACAGCATGAAGGCTATTCCCAGAGACACCATAGAAAAATCTCTTGCTGAAAAAGGATTCATAAAAGAGGAAGGAAGGGATCACAGGTTTTGGTACTTTTTCCACCATGGGAAGAAGACCAAGATACGAACAAAGATATCCACTGGCACAGGTTACAGGGACTATCCTCCGAACCTTTTGAAGAGGATTAAGTTTCAACTCTTTCTAGACTCTTCAAGGCAACTTGATGATCTTCTGAAATGTCCAATGAGTGGACAGGAATATACCGAGATAATGTTGAGGAAAGGGGTGGTTTTACCGAACGATGTATGATTATCAGCATACGCAACGGGATTTATCAGGAAACATAGTACAGTACCTCTTGCAAATAGCAAATTCAAGTCTCGTGGCCCTGCGTTTTTAAGGCAGTTCGTGGTTCGGAGTTCGTAGTTCATAGTTAAAAGTTAAGATAGAGGTTGTCCCGCCAGCGGCGGGATCGGCCCCGCATTTTTAAGGCAGTTTATAGTTTATGGTTCACAGTTCATAGTCCCTACCACATCACCCCAAAAGCGGTGGACAGTGGACAGTGGACTGAAAGCGGTTTATTGTCAAGCCGGAGGTCGTCCCGTCCTTCGACAGGCTCAGGACAGTGAGCAAAGTCGAACTGCCAACGGCGGGATCGGCCCCGCATTTTTAATCTATTGTTCCACACAAGGTTAGATCGGGTCATGGTTGAGGGGCGACCTTTTAACTTCCGTTTCCCACAAGTCGGTTCCATTATCACTTGCGTATCTTTAGGAAATTCATTAAAATATCTTCTCAACTCCTCTGCCGGAATGTGATCCAGGCGGCGCTGACCCAAAACTTCTCCAGATTCATCCAAAACCGCCACCTGAGAAAAACGTTTGTGAATGTCCATACCAACGTAAAGCATCTGCTACCTCCTTTTGGTTTTTGGTTCAAAATCATATATAATTAAAAAATGATTTCAAACCAAGGAGGTAGCCTTTCATAAAATTACATCTAATGCCGACGCATCCAAAGATAATCCCGCGTTGGTAACGGATGCCTCGTCCGTTACTTGGTTTTATCGTCACGGACAAGGTGTCCGCCCAGACGCCCCGACGGGCCCGTCTGGGGGCGGTCGTCTGACCGTGACGAACTCTGAAATAAGTAAAGCTAAAGCTTTACACTCCAGCATATCTTCAGAAACAAAAAACTTGCTTTAACTTTCTCACTTTATATATTGTCGAAAACTTAAGCCATTTGACATATTCATGCAGTAAGGGATATTTCAAAGGAATGTGTTTTTTTAATACCATATAAATGAAAAAAGAGACCAAGGGATATCTGTTTGTGATCTTAGGGGCAAGTTTTTTGGGAACCATCGGGATTCTGGCTCGGTTGATATACATGCACGAGCCGGACCCTCTGACCGTGGTCACCTTCAGAGCTGTTATTGCCTTTTTACTTTTGTTTATTTTTGCCATCTTTGTAAATCCAGATTGGCTGAGAATCAGAAAAAAGGATTTTTTATTTTTCGGAATCTACGGGCTTTTAAGCGTGAGTTTGTGTTTTCTTTTGTTTTTTTACGCCATCAAATACACCACCGTAGCTACCGCCACCATCCTGCTTTACACCTACCCCGCTTTCGTTGTGCTTCTATCGCGGTTCTTTCTGGGGGAGGAGTTCACCCGGGCTAAGATTTTGGCTTTACTTCTCACTTTTTTGGGATGCATTCTGGTTATTCAGGTTTACAATCCGGCTGAGTTTAAGCTTAACATAAAAGGGGTAATCTATGGATTGGGTGCAGGCATGGGAGCGAGTCTTTACAGTATATTTGGTAAGAAAGGGGTGGCAAAATATAGCTCTTACACAGTGGTCACCTATGCTTTGGGTTTCGGAAGTTTCTTCCTTTTGCTTGTTCGAGGAACACGCAATCTTGTGGCGGTTAGTTATCCGGCGATGATTTGGTTGTGGATTTTTGCTTTAGCTTTTTTTTCGACCCTGGTGGGTTATTCCCTCTACACCAGGGGATTGCGATACTTAGAGGCTGGTCGGGCTGGAATTATGGCCACCTGGGAGGTGGTGGTGGCGTCAGTTTTAGCGTTTATCATATTCGGTGAAAGTCTGAACGCTTTCCAGATTGTAGGCGCTCTTTTGATCTTTGCCGGCATTATCCTGGTAAGAATTCATCCCTCGAAGAAAACACCTAAAATAACTCCTGCCTCTGATAGTTACTAAGAGGAGCAGGAAACAGTTTACATTTTATTATTCGTATGAATGCTTCGCATTGATTTTTTCTCCTACACCTGTTTTTGGCTTGACTTGAAATTCGTATGAATGCATACGCATCCCCCTTTAGTAGAGGGGGATTTAGGGGGATTTTTCAAGTTTCAAATGCGTATGCATTCATACGAATCCCCCCTTCCCCCCTTTTCTAAAGGGGGGATGTAAACAATTATATGCTCCCCTTAGTAATTGCGAGGTAATGCAAAATTCGTAGTGAAATCTGTAGGGTCGGATTCATCCGGACTGCCGCAATACAGGGAAATTCGCAAAAGCCCCGCGCCAAAGGCGGAGGATCCTGCGAACAAGTTTTTGCGCTCCCGGTTTGGTGTTTCAATAGCGTTTGATGATCTTCACGCCGGGATAGTAATGCATTAAAATATCTTGGTAGGAATATCCTTTTCGCGCCATGCCGATGGCACCGATCTGACACATCCCCACTCCATGACCGTTTCCCCGACCCCGGGCGATGACCCGCTTAATGGAGTTGTTTTTGTCCCTTTGTATTTCCAGATCAAAGAAGGTGCTGGGCAAAATCGAATTGTGATTGCTTCCTTTTTTCAATGCCCACCTGATCTTATCTCCGTGGATCTGATAACTTCCCCTCTCGGTCATCACATCCAGCATTTCCACTCTCCCCGAGGGAGATCTCTTTCTTATCTGCAAGTTGAGCAAATTTCCAAACTCCCCAGCCGAGAAGGTTACCACAGTATTAAAGAATTTCTTGACGTTTGTCTCCAAAGTTTCTTTTGACCAGCTTTCCTCCCAGTTGTAATTTTTTGACCAGGAGCAGAAATCCTCATCGTCGATCGAAATTAGGTAACTCTCTTTTGGTTTGTCCCATACCTTTTCTACATATTCTGTTTTTCCCCCGGAATTGGCGTGATAATAAGCGCAAATCAACTTTCCTTTATGAGTTAACACCTCTCCCTGGGTAAGCTTGACAGCCTGATTCACCAAAGGATCCTCCCCTTTAACGCCTTTATAAATCTGGTCAGCCACCGTTGCCTCCAGATCATATCCCTCATCCGCATATTGACCCAGACAGGAGAGGGAGTAGGTTCGAGCGGCAATGGCTTGAGCTTTCAATGCCTCCAACTCCTGCTGATTTAATTCTCCGATCTCCGCTGGGACCACCCCTTTTAGATAGTCCTCCACAAAAATCAGATTCAAAACCAGAAGCGATCCTGGATTTTTACTTGTGGTTATCTCCAACAAACCCCGATATGGCCTGCCATTCAAATAGATCCAGGAGTTGTCTTCTTGTGAAGAAAATGAAACCTTATACAGGTTGGTTTCCAACTCTCCCTGAGTTTTCTCGCCTAAGGTTATGCTACCATCAGAAAGTTTCACCAGCATTTCTGCTGAGGCATAGTAGATGGATGGTTCACCTTCATAGGGAAAACATCTGATTATGAATGATCCGTTGGAACTTATGGTCAGGGGGTTTTTTGTTTTAAGGAGTTTAATTGTAACTGCTGGTTGCTTAATCTGGGGATAGAGGACCTCCTCCCGGACAACTGGCATCTCCGCACAACTAAAAAAGAAAAGGGCAACAGCTACCAAGCTGAGCTTAAAAAGTTTTGCTCTATGAATTGTCCCCGTTTTAATAATTTTGCTTATCATCCGCTCCATCCGTCTAATCTCAGTTGAGTCAAACGACCTTTGACCATTCAAGGCAAATTTCCCTTACAAGCTTGTTATACACATTCAATATCGACTAAACCGCCAATTCATTTAATGATAGTCACAGAACCCTTTTGGTTAATCACAATCTTTTAGCCCTCCGGAAGCTCTACCTTTAAGACGAAATGCAAGAGATACACTAAATCAAGCCAAATGCTGCTTTTATCACCAAAAAAGAGGCGAGGAGGAAAAGTAAGATATAACCGGGATTTATGTTTCTTTTAAATGCCAGAAAGGAGAGGAGTATGAATAATGAGAAAAGAATTGCCTTGTCCGGTTGAAGTGGCTGTATCCCCAGCTTGTTCAGTTTAGAGACTAAGAGAAATCCCAAGAAGATAGATCCCATTCGGCCGCTCCATTTGGTCATATTCTGCAGATACCCTTTACTCAGATCAGAAGATACCCCAAAGCCCAAAGCATATCCTTTCGTAATGCCTCGTGCTCGCAGATAGACCTGATGAAGATTGAAAATCAGCCAGAAGCTCAAGGCACCATAAATACCGAACCAGTGGGTTAAAGTCAGCCCCAGGATCAATAAGGCTGGTCTTAAGTTTTGCCAGATTAAGTTATCTCCTAAAGCTCCCAGAGGACCCTGCAACAAATCTTTGAATCTTTTGATCTGTTCTGGTGGCGTTTTGTTCTCCTCTAATTTTGTCACCGCTCCCAAAGCATAACTGGCAAGATATGGATTGGCGTTGAAACTTGTCAGGTGTCGTTTCAGAAAATCTCTTTGCTCCTGCACCGACGAACATAGCTTCTTTACCAGAGGGATCAGTATCCAGACAAAGCCGAAGGAGATCAGCCTCTCATAAGTCCATCCGGTCTGAATAAAAAAGCTTCTCAGATACAAACGGAAAAGATCAAATCTTGAGATTTTTCGCATATGACAATTATGATGACTCGTTCTAAAACAAAAGAAAAATGATCCCCAGGCATACTCCCCAGAAGCACCACAAAAGATTTTTCTTTTTCCCGAAAAGATAAATCATTATGCCAATTCCCAATCCCCAGATGGGGAGCTCTATGTTCTGAAGATAGGGCTCCGAAACGAATCCTAAAAGTTTGACTGAGGGTTTGAGCAAAATCAAAATGCAAAGCATGCCTGATCCGGTGATAACCAATCCTCGAATAAAAGAACCTGAAAGTCCCCAAAAGAAAAGATAGCCAAATCTTATAATTTTGACTCCTTCTGCATAAAGATCAGCTTTTCTCAGAAGCTTAGAGTTAAGCTGTCTCTGCTTTATCAGGCTCCAGCCGGCAAAGAGAGTAAAAGGGATGATGAAAAGAAGGATCAGAAGTAGAATAAGATTAGGATTGTTGGGATAAGATCGGTTTAAAATAACAAAACCATATGAACCCACCACCGTCCCCACTGCTGGATCCGGAAAGGTAACAGTCCCGATGGGCATAACCCACAGATAAGCCAGTTGAAACAAAACTCCGATCATGAGTCCACCGGGAAGATCGTTGAGCAGAAAACCGACAACAGGTCCGATCAAAAGAGGTTGGGAGAACATGGTCTGACATGCCTCGGTTTTATCCAGAGCAACCAACCCGCCGAATATGGATATCAAGATCAATTCTTGAAGCATGAGTAAATCAAAGGATAAAGATTTTTTGTAAATTGTCAATAAAAAACCCCGTTTGTTTGCGTGCGCTGATGCGGTATGATTAAGCTACTTAAGAGTATTAGAGACAGATGCGAAGCATTTCCACAGTTTGGACAGGGATTGTACCTCTGTCCGCCCCCGACGCCCATACAGGCCCGTCTGGGGGCGGTCGTCTCCCAGACGGGTCTCCGTGACCGTAGAAAAGGGGTAGGGGCTCGTCCTGCACTTCGTCCTGAGACTCACTGTCGAAGGAAAGGCTCGCCCTGAAGGGTGCAACCCCTGCCCCAACAGGGAGAGTATCTCCGATATGTATTTGGTCATTACAAAAAGCCCGGAGGAAAGAATGACTCCGGGCTTTCATTTGATTGGAGACAAGCTCGAATTTACTTCAGAACCCTGGACCATTTCCGTGAGGAGGAAATTCTGGTGGATGATGTTGGCGGAATTTTTGTCCCATTCCCATCCTTTTTTTGCCTCGTTCGCCTCTCACCTTCATAAACTTTTCAAATTGCTCCTGAGTCAGAATCCCTTTCATCGCCAGCTTTCTATCAACATTATGCTTCAAAAGCTTTTTGTGGGCTTCTGCGACTCGGTCCACCAGCTTGGCAATCTCCTTCCGGTTAGGATTTTCCTGCATCATAAGATGCCGGAGCTCCAATCGAGATGTCTTCAAATCCGCCTTCAGTCCAATCTGAGTTTTTTGGAAATTGTATTGAACATCCCGCATGCTCCCGATCTGCTCGTCAGTTAACCCCAATTCATCTGCCATATCCTGAAGGGGGAGACAAGGGGGTTGAGCATAAACCAAGGAGAAGGTCAATACCAAAGCTCCCATCAAAACCGTTACTAAAAGGAATGACCTCTTTTTCATAACTTCTCACCTCCTTTATGAGTTAATCGTTTCACTTATCTTCAGTCCAATTCAAATTTAAACCCAAACCCTCATGGTTCTATTCTCTTCAATGTTGACCTTTGCCTCTGATGTGCTGGATGGTTTCCCTCAGCTTCCTTTCGAATTTCTCCTCGAAAAGATATAATATAGCCTGCTGTTTTAAGGTGAGCGTAGCTTTCCTCTTTTCTATAAACTCCGCCAGTTCCGTTTGAAATTCCCTCCTTGCATTTTCCAAACCTACCAGCGCTTCCTTCAGCTTCTTCTCACCCTTCTCAGACTCTAACGTCACCTCCAGTTCCTTTAAAAGTTCTCTCCTTTTGTCTTCGAATCTCCTTTTGGCATCCTGGAAATCCTTCAAAGCTGGCAGAAATTGCGTCGACTGTTCCGAGGTAAGGTCCAGAACCTCCAGAAGCTTCCACATGCGGAGGGTCTCGATGTTTTCTCTGATCCTTTCCCTCTGTTTCCAATGTCCGGGTCGATCAAACGGAGGAGGACCCTGAGCAAAGATGCCCTCCACAGATACAAGAACTGAACACAGCCATATCAAAACTAATGTTTTTTTCAATCTCATCATGGCGATTACTCCTATTTTGAAATAAAAGCGGGTTCGCTTCTTTATATCCGACAAAAAGACAAATCTAACATCTATAAAATATCTCCAACCACAAGAGTCTTTATGCTCTCTTCAAGCTGTTTCAATTCCTCTGAGCTTAATTCAATCAAAATCGAATTTAAGCTTTTCTGGCTCAAAAGGTCCTGCTCCAGTATCTTTTCAGTCAACTCCAAATCCTGTGTCTCACCGTTGGACAGAAATACATTTAGGGGAAGTTCGCCTTGGGCGGAGAGCATCTCTGCCAGTTGTTCAGTATAGGAGGAAGGATCAGAAACAGAGAGGATAGTTTCCACCATCGGCTCAGTCCGATGCTCCACCATATTCCTCCTGTCCGTGGTAAAAAGAATTAAGCTGATTATCACCACCGCCACAACGGACAAAAGCCCAAACGCCAATCGGGTTTTGGGAATTAGTATCCCTCTTGGCTTCTTTTTGTCTTTTATTCTTGATCTAACCTCCGGCAAAAAGTTGGTCCAGAAGCTTTCCTCTGGCGAAGGAACGTTTTCTTTTGCCAGCAATTGATGGAGTTGCTCAATTTGCTTCAGCCTGAATCTGCAACTTTCACATCCAGACAGATGTTGTTTAACCCTACTCCTATCATCCAGATCGAGAGAGTTCTCATAATATTCCACTAAAAGAAGTTTTACCTCGTTACATTTCATAACTTTTCTATGACCTTTCAGCGATATTGTGCCAACAGATTCTGTAGTTTCTGAATTGCCTGAAAATAATTTGCCTTTGCCGCTCCCTCCGATATTTCCATGATCTCGGCGATTTCTTGATGCGTCAAACCCTGGTAGAATTTTAAGATAAAACTGATTCGCTGTCTTTTAGGCAGACTTTTGATGGCACGGTCAATGGCAAGCTTTAACTCCTCTTCCTCTATCTTCTCTATGGGTGAACTGATGGCCGTTGGCTTTTCTGGTAGATCAAAAATGGAAAGAAAAGATCTAAATTTCTCCCTTTTTGAGAAGTTAATGCATAAATTGACTGCAATCCTTGTCAGCCAAACGTAGAAGCTTGATCTTTCCTCAAAACTCTTCAAGTTTTTGTATGCCCTCACGAAAGCCTCCATGGAGAGATCTGCCGCATCCTGATGGTTTCTGATCATCCTGTATATGAAATCGTAAATTTTTTTCTGATAACGAAGAACCAGTTGGTTGAAAGCCTTTTCGTCACCTTTCTTGAACCTCCCAACCAGGCTTGAGTCTTTCTCATCTTTCATGTCTTTTTCTTTCACTTAAATAGACACAGGAGGGCATAAAAAGGTTTAAACCTTTTTTAGACGATTTTTTGTCAAATAGCCACGCTGGTAATGATCTAATATCGTCTTATGACCTCTCCCCCTATTTCCTCTTCAGGGTGTCCTTCGATCCCGAAGATCTTCCTTCGACACCCCGCCTATGGCGGGGGACGAAGTGCAGGATCGAGGGAAATCCCTTTCCTTCGACCCTGAGGTCTCAGGACCGAAGGGCAGGGTGAACCCCTCTCCCCCGCCTCTGGCGGGATCTTCGACATGATATGGAGAAAAGGGGGACAGGGGGTGAGGTAAAAAAACGCAAGATTTCATTCTAAAATTAGAGCAACGAAATGACGCGTCGCGGCTTGTGAATATTTTCTGCGCTGCGCATTCGTAAAAAGCCAGCACCTAACTTAAGTTAGGTGCTGGCTAAAAGTCATTTCTTGCGCTCTTTTGCTTAAAAATCTTTAGGTTTTTGACTTTTTTTAATCTCTTTTACTTTTGACCAGCACTTTTGAAAATTGTGCCATATCTTCCAGCACCTCACCAGTTCCTCTGACCACACAGGTGAGCGGATCTTCGGCTATATTTATGGGAAGATTGGTCTCCTCTCGCAATCTCTTGTCCCATCCCTTGAGCAAAGCTCCTCCTCCAGTGACCACTATCCCCTTATCCAGTATGTCGGCAGAAAGTTCCGGAGGGGTTCCCTCTAGAGCCTGTCTCACCGCCTCTATTATGGCATCAATGGGTTCACTTAAAGCCTCTCTTACCTGCACTGAGCTGATCTTCATGGTTTTGGGAATTCCTGCCACCAAGTCCCTTCCCTTTATCTCCATGCTCTCTTCCTCCTCCGGAGGATAGGCAGAGCCGATTTCTATTTTGATCTGCTCAGCAGTTCTTTCTCCAATCAAGAGATTATAGTTTTTCTTTAGATAAAGCATTATACCTTCGTCCATCTCATCCCCACCAATGCGGATGGAGACGTTGTTGACTATGCCGTCTAAGGCGATCACCGCAATCTCGGAGGTCCCCCCTCCAATATCTATGACCATGCTCCCGGATGGCAGATGCACCGGCAATCCCACTCCGATGGCGGCAGCCATGGGCTCCTGAATCAAAAACACCTCCCTGGCTCCAGCATTTTCAGCCGAATCGCGCACCGCTCTTTTTTCCACCTCGGTTATTCCGGAGGGGACGGAGATCACGATGCGGGGCTTCATCAAATACCGGTGCCTCACCACCCGACGAATAAAGTCGGAAAGAAGTTTTTCGGTTATCTCAAAATCAGCGATCACGCCATCCTTCAAAGGTCTAATCGCCATTATCTCTCCCGGGGTTCTTCCCACCATCTCCTTAGCTTCTTTCCCCACCGCCAACACCTTTTTAGAAGAAACCTCAATCGCCACCACTGAAGGCTCATCTAACACTATGCCTTGACCCCGCAAGAAGACCAGCGTATTTGCCGTGCCCAGATCTATACCAATGTCGTTTGAAATTAAATCAAGAAAACCCATTGCTCCTCCAAAAATCAAATTCAGAAAAGATTGAAGTAAAAAATATCAAACCGAGTTTTGAAATGTGTCATTTAAATTTTAGGTTCTTCTCCAAAAGAGTTGCTAATGCTTAAACTTATGCGAAGCATTCATACGAATATTTGCAATAAAAAGAAAACTTCGATTGTTTTTTTTACCTCTCCCCCTGTCTCCCCCGCCTGTGGCGGGATTTCCAACATTTTATGGAGAGGGGTTCACCCTGAAGGATTCACCCTGAAGAGGACGGGGGGTGAGGTTCTTAAAATGTCAACTTCATTAAGTCCTTAAGACTTTTTCTGTTACCAAGAATTCCACCAACTAAAATGGAGAAGACCCAAATCTTAAAATTTGACTGATATTTTGAGTCCCGCCTTTTAAGTCCTCAAAAACGGCAAACTGCAGACTGCAAACTGATAACTGCAAACTGTTATCCGTTTTCCTCATCTTCCCCCAGATAGATATATCTGTTTATGAGATTAACCCAATCACTCCATCTTTTCCCCTTGGACTTCTGTGTTTTTATGATATGGCTGAAGGCATCCGCTTTGGCATCCATTTCGTCAGCATAATGCAGGATGATAGCTTCAAGGGTCTGGGGCACCACCGGTGAGGCAAACTCCAATCGTCCCTGATGGGAAAGAATCAGATGTTTAAGCTGAATAGCCAGATTTGAAGGAAAATCCTCAATTTCACAAATCTTCTTATCGATCAACTCATCTCCGGAAACTATATGTCCCACCAGTCTCCCCTCATCAGTGTAGTCAAAAAAACCTTTTGCCGAATAAGCAGAAATCTTGCCGATATCATGGACTAATGCTCCGGTGATCAAAAGATCCCGATTCACCAACTCATACATGCCTGCCGCCTTTTCACAGATCTGGACTACTTTCAGGGTATGTGCCAGAAGTCCACCCACATAGGCATGATGCCACTGCTTGCCACCCGGAGTTTTCTTAAACTCCTCCATCAGAATGGAATCCTTAAGCAAAAGCTCTAAAAGTGTTCTTAAGTGGTGATTTTTGATAGTGGAGACGACTTTTTCAAATTCCTGATAAAGTGAATCTAAATCATCATCTGAGGCGGGCAAAAAGTCAGAAAGATTGATCTCCTCCTCTTTGGCTTTCCTTAGTTTTTCCACCTTGAGTTGGGATATCTCCTTATAGGTGGTCACCCATCCTTTGACCCTCACTATTTCACCGATCTGGGCTTGACCATAGATCTGCTCCGGATTGTCCCATACCATCCCCTCTATCTTTCCGGTTTTGTCTCCTAACTCCAGCTTCAGAAACTTCTCACCATCGGATTTTTCCTTGATGTCCTTCCTGCGGAGCACAAAAAATTCGGTCACCTGATTGCCGGGCTTTAGATCTTTGATAAATAAGGTTTTCATTTTCTATGGGGCCAAAAGACTCTTTCTCAAACGCACCAGAAATTTAAGAGTTAATAATATAGAGCATTCAGTCGATCAAAGTCAAGGATAAAAATCCTTGTGGATGTAAAAGGGCAAACTTATATTCCTCTCCTGGGAAGAAGCATGAAGATATTATATCGATACATTTTCAGAGAGCACGTCGGGCCATTCTTTTTTGGGCTTTCGGTGATCATGTTCATTTTGGTGATGGACTTTATCCTGGAGGTTTTAAACATGATCATCGGCAAGGGTTTGAATGCGTTTATCATACTGCAGGTGTTTGTGCTGAACTTAGCCTGGATGTTAGCCTTAGCAATTCCCATGGCGGTTTTGGTCTCCACCCTGATGGCTTTTGGAAGGCTGTCGCAGGATAACGAGATAACTGCACTTAAAGTCAGCGGGGTCAGCATCTACCGGCTGATTTTGCCTGCTTTAGTGGCTTCCATTCTCATAACCGGTGTCATGGTCTTTTTCAACGATCGGGTTTTGCCCGAACTTAATCACCAAGCCCGTCTTTTGATGACGGATATCCACCAGAAACGCCCCACCTGGAATTTGAAAGAAAATGTGTTTATCGATGAGATTCCCGGATACCACATTTTGATAAAAAAGGTGGATCCCCATTCCTCCGATGTGCGTGGGATTACCATATATGATCTTAAGAACCGACGTATCCCCCGCACCATCATAGCTGAGAAAGGAGAGGTGGAATTTACTCCAGATGGGAATACCTTGGTTTTCCGGCTTTTCAAAGGTGAGGTTCATGAAACCGATGAGAAGGATCCTCAGCGGTATCGTCGAGTAAGCTTCGACAAACAGACAATTTATATACATAACGTGGGAAGCAAACTCATCCGCTCCCAGTCCGATTACCGCACGGACCGGGAAAAAACCTCGGCGCAGATGCTTGACGAGATCAAAAAGATGGAGGCAAACGTAATCGCCTCAAAACAAAAAATTACCCAGACAGCAACATTAGCCTTAAGGAAAGTGTCTGCAGGTGTGCCCGGACAGACATACGCAGAATCCGCAAGAGATGGAGAAGTGCATTCCAAAGACGTTTCAGTTGTGGAGAAAAAGGTTTTAGACAACTTGATTAAAGAAAATCAGAACGTCCTCAATCAGATCTTAAGTGAAAAACAAAACAGCAAAAACAAAAAAAGATATATAAACAGCCTTCTGGTGGAGGTGCATAAAAAGTTTGCTTTAGCGGTAGCCTGTGTGGTATTCATACTGATAGGAGCACCTCTGGGCATAATGGCAAAAAAAGGGGGGATGGCGGTGGGATTGGGGTTGAGTTTGGGATTTTTCGTTCTATACTGGGCATTTCTCATCGGCGGTGAAGAGCTGGCAGACAGACAGCTTATCCCTGCTTTCTGGGCTATGTGGTCGGCAAATATTTTAATCGGAGGGGCGGGAATCTATATTTTGGTAAAATCCGCCAAAGAGACCAAATTCATCTCCTGGAAGTGGACGGAGAGATTTGTGCCCAAAAGATATAGGGACAAGGGGCAAGGGTCTAGAAAAGCCTTTAGCAGTGGACAGTGGACTGCGGACGGTGGACGGTAATTCAGGGTTAAGAAAGGGTTTTAGCGGTGGACTGCGGACAGCGGACTGTGGACAAATAACATGCAAATATTAGATAGATATCTGATTCGGCAATTTGTCTTTGCCCTCATCTTCAGCCTGATAGCTTTCTGGGTTATCTTTCTGGTGGTGGATCTGGTGGAACATCTGGATAAGTTCATCGATAAACATGCCACTCTGTTTCTGGTGATCAAATATTACTTTTACTATACCCCCTATATTCTGGCTCTCTCCCTTCCTGTAGCCATGCTTCTTTCCTGTCTTTTCTCCTTAGGACAATTAGCCAAACATAATGAGCTTACCGCCATGAAATCAGCCGGCATCAGCCTCTATCGCATCCTGCTTCCTTTGCTTGTTTTATCCTTCGGGATAAGCCTTTTTGTCATCGGGTTTGGAGGATCAATCGTTCCCTTCTCCTATCAGAAGATGATGGAGGTCAAAACTGTTGAGATTGAAAAGGGAGGGAGAGAAAGAAATATAATACTACAAAATATATTTGTTCAAGCAGAGCATGGAAGGATATTTCACTTATCCAGCTACGACACTAAAGAGCAAATCGGCACAAATGTGCTGGTGCAGAGATTTGAGAGAAATCGGCTGAAAGAGGAGATACGAGCGAAAAGAGTAAGATGGGATAACAACGGTTGGCTTTTTGAGGACGGGGTGGTAAGAATCTTTTCCGATTCAGCAGTGGAGCTTGGACGTTCTGAAGACTTAGGCAGGATGAAACCCGATTCGCTTCCCTTAAATCCTGCGGAAGAATATCAAGCTTTCGATAGGCTCTTTCGACTGGACTTGAAGATAAAACCCGATGCTTTAGCCCGAAGACAGAAAAAGCCCGATGAGATGGGGTATTTTGAACTTGCCAATTATGTGAAAGTAAAAAAGAGAAGTGGTCAAGTGGTGGCAAAGGAGTCCACCGATCTTCACTTGAAAATAGCCTTCCCCTTTGTGAGTTTTATCATAGTCCTGTTTGGCGCTCCTCTTGCGGCAAACCCCAAAAGGTCGGGCTTAGCCATCGGATTTGCCATCAGCTTGTTCATAAGTTTTGTTTATTACACTTTGATCCGTATGGGTCAATCCTTTGGTTACTCAGAAAAACTTCCCCCACTTTTAGCCGCCTGGGCTACCAACGTCCTCTTTGCCATTCTGGGAACAATCCTTCTGGTGAAAGCGAAAAAGTAGGTTGGGCTGGCGTCCAGACGGACGCCCCCACCCGGACGGGTGCCCGTCTGGGCAGACGGGCCCGTATGAGCGTCCGGGCGCAGGCTGCCCAACAATCATGTGTGTCGGGTAGTCCTTCGGATTCATCCTGCCTTCGCCCTGAGGGTTCAGGCCTGAAGGGAACGGATTCACCGTGAATGGACAACCTTGCTTCCCGTTGGTGTTCCAAGGCTGGCAGGCTTCACCAACGGGAAATGAACGGCGGGTGAAGAACACCCGCCTTGAGCAGGGAAAAAGTAGGTTGGGCTGGCGTAGTCTGCCCAACAATTATGTGTGTCGGGTAGTCCTTCGGATTCATCCTGCCTTCGCCCTGAGGGCTCAGGCCTGAAGGGAACGGATTCACCGTGAATGGACAACCTTGCTTCCCGTTGGTGTTCTTCACCAACGGGAAATGAACGGCGGGTGAAGAACACCCGCCTTGAGCAGGACGGACGCCCCCACCCGGACGGGTGCCCGTCTGGGCAGACGGGCCCGTATGAGCGTCCGGGCGCAGGCTGCCCAACAATCATGTTGTAAATGGATTTTGGATTCATCCCCGCTCTCTATTGGTGTTCTTCACAACAGAAAGATTTCGCAAGTTATTAGGCTGTTGGTCAAAAAGACCAACAGCCAGCAGGGAATGTCAGTGTCGGGTAGCTCCCCTACGGGTCGCAACCCGACCTACTTAACTTTGTAGGTTATCCTCCAGACGCAGGGCGGCTCAATAGCATTGCGAGGCAGTATGAACTATCAAATTGAGATCAGAGTTGACAACCGGACCGTGAAAACGCTTGCGGATATTCTTCCAAGTAGCAGCCCAATCAAAATGTTGATTATTGGCAAGACACCTGCTCCCATCAGTGTGTCCAAGGGACACTACTTTCAAGGAAGACAAGGCAAGGGGTTTTGGAACCTTCTTCGGAAGTATGGACTCTTGCATTTGTCCGGTAAGAGATTTGATGACGAAGCCCTAATTGAGCATGGATATGGAATCACGGATGTTGTTAAGACTCCTCATGAACCTGGCCGTGAGCCTACTGACCAAGAATACAAGATGAATTGGCATCGGGTCTCCGCGCTAATAGACAAACTACGCCCACATGTGACTATGTTCGTATACAAAGGTGCGCTGAACAAGATTCTGAAGTTGGTCTGCAACAGCGAAGTCAAGGCCTCGTATGGCTTCAACAGTGACCTTGATGAACTATTCGGATCTAAGTTGTTCGTTTTTCCGATGCCGGGTACACGGTGCACGGCAGAAGAAGCCTGCAAAGCGATGAACGATCTAAGGGCAGCACTAGAAGCAGGTTGTCCGTAAGTAATGCGACCGTCGCTCAACAACTGCAGGCATCTGAGGCTCTCACGGCGGACATTTGGCAGTCGTCTTGTGTTCCAAAGCCTCGTGAGTAAAGAACCCGTTCTTGCGGAAATCGATTCCAGGTGATGTGCAATTGTTAGGTCGACAATTCAATAACACTAAAGAGAAGGAGGATTTGTGAACGAATGGATTGGGATTGGTGGGGGAATCCTGGGCTTGATTATCATCGTTTTCCTCGTGATTCTTGGCATTCTGTGGGTATTGCTTCCTTTCGCAGTTTTTGGAGTCAAGGATAGACTTGATAAATTGATTGCGCAGTCTAAGAAAACGAATGCTTTGTTGGAATCACTGAGTCACCCGCTAACTAAAAAGGAAAGCTCCGATCCTACTGTAAAAAAATAACGGGGACTGTTGATCGGCGGCGCCCTCACCTTCGACTTTCCGCGTTGCGGGGTAGGGGTACCCCGCAACAACATTGGGGGAAGCATCTCTGACAAAGTTACAAAGCAAGCGTGTGAGATTCTTCGTCCCGCCATCGGCGGGACTCAGAATGACATAGACATCCGTCATCTGTTTGCTAAGGGTGCCCTTACCCTCAACCTTTTGTGTTGCGGGGTAAGGGTACCCCGCAACAACAGATGTTGACTAGCGTATTAGTGACAATCATTCCCAAAAACCTTCCACAAAAAGCTTGCTAAAATAAAGTGCAAGCATTATATTTGTTGATTGGAAGGGGGCTTTTTTTATTGGTATGTTATGGCGAAAAAGGTGATTGCCATAGATGGACCGGCTGCGTCAGGGAAAAGCACCACAGCTAAGTTGGTGGCTAAAAGATTGGGTTTTCTGTATCTGGACACCGGAGCCATGTATCGCGCCATAACATTAAAAGCTTTGGAAAGGGGTGTGGACGTAAACAATGAAGAAAAGTTAGAAGAGTTGACTAAAAATTCCGTAATCACTTTTGAAAACAAAGAAGGCACAAACAGAATATGGCTGGATGGAAAGGATGTGACCGAAAAGATAAGAGAACCTCAGGTGGATAGAAACGTATCCTATGTATCCATGCATAAAAAGGTGAGAAGGACGCTGGTGGAAATGCAAAAGAGAATAGGGAAGGAAAACGATCTGGTGGCAGAGGGAAGGGATACCACCACGGTGGTTTTTCCTCACGCTTTCAAAGTCTATCTGGATGCAGATCTCAAAGAGAGAGCAAAAAGACGTCTTCTGGAGCTTGAGGAAAAAGGAATTCAAACTACTCTTGAGGAACAGATGAAGGAAATCTCCCGAAGAGATAAGCTGGATTCAGAAAGGGAACAAAGCCCGCTTTTTCGGGATAAGGATGCTGTGGTGGTGGATACCACCAATCTGACCATCGAAGGACAGGTGGATCGGGTCATTAAACTTTTTCGACAAGAAACTGAAGCTAATTGAGGTGAGAACTCACTACTATATAGCTTGTCTGGTTATCAAAATAATTCTTAAGATTTTCTGGCGATTTAAAAGAATCGGCGCAGAACATATCCCAAAGACTGGGGGGGTGATCATTGCCTCCAATCATGTGGCTTATGTTGATCCCCCATTTCTGGGGGCTGTCACTCCCCGGGAACTTTTCTATCTGGCCAAGGCGGAGCTTTTCTCCAATGCACTCTTTGGCTGGTTGATCAAAAAATATAATGCTATTCCCGTTACCCGGGGAAGTTTTGACAGAAAGGCGATTACCAGAGCGGTTAATCTTTTGAGAGAGGGAAAGGCGCTTTTGTTTTTTCCGGAAGGCACCAGAAGCAGAGGGGGTGAATTTTTAGAGCCCAAGTTGGGAGTAGGAAAGATTGCACTGGAAGCGGGGGTACCGATAGTGCCAGCTTACATCCACAATTCGGGAAAGCTATTTACTTCCTTCCTTAAGAGAAAAAGATTGATCATTAGCTTTGATGCTCCCATAAGGGCTGGCTGGCTGGAAAGATACTCTAAAGATAGGGAGGGATACAAAAGCATCGGACAGGAGATAATGAAAAAGATCGGCAGGATAAAAGAAAGAATAGAAAAGTGTAATTTTTGATTTGTTTATTTGAAAAAATTGCGTAAATTATCTAAGTAGATATGGAAATGAAAATACACGTGGTGAAAGAGGCAGGTTTTTGCTTTGGAGTGAAAAGAGCCATAAAGCTCGCCTTTGATGCGGTCAAAAACAAAAATGGAAAAGCATACACTCTGGGTCCTTTGATTCACAATCCACAAGTGGTGGAGGATTTACGTAAAAAAGGAGTGCAGGTAGCAAAGAACATAAGTAGGTTCAAAAAGGGCACCTTGATAATTCGCTCGCATGGCGTTCATCCTGAGATACTGAAACGTATAAAGGAGAGAAAAATTAAAGTGGTAGATGCTACCTGTCCTTTTGTGAAAAAGGCTCAGAGAACGGCGAAACTTCTTTATGACCAGGGATATCAGGTGGTGGTGGTAGGAGAGGCACATCATCCGGAGGTTCAGGGAATCATGGGATATGCTGGCGACTCCGCTATGGTGATAAATCATAATCGGATGAGAAAAAATCTTCCTCATTTCGAGAAATTGGGGGTGGTTGCCCAGACCACCTTGAATATCGGTGCCTTCCAGCAGGTGATCGGGAAGCTGGTCGAAAGGACAGAGGAGTTGAAGGTTATCAACACCATCTGTCATGCCACCGCACATACTCAGAGAGCCACCTTAAAGCTGGCAGATAAGGTGGATGTAATGATCGTGGTGGGGGGGCATAACTCCGCCAATACCACTCGCCTGGCGAAACTGTGCAAGAGACTCGGCACTACAACCCATCATGTGGAGACAGCTAAGGAACTGAAAAAGGCGTGGTTTAAAGATAAAAACCCTGTGGGTATCACCGCCGGCACCTCCACCCCGGAGTGGTTAATCAAACAGGTGGTGGAGCACATAAAAAGTTTTAACTAACATCTATTTAGAAAAAAATCCCCTTCGGGGGAAATTCAATATAAAGGAGGACCATTTTAATGGTTGAGGAGAAAAAAGCAAAAGACGCTTCTGCCTCCCCGGCAAAGGGAAGCAAAGCGACCAAAATTTCCCAAAAAGGAGGTGAGAAGAAGACTCAGGCGCAACCAAGAAAGCCAGTTGCCATAAAAAGAAAGCCGGTAAAGAAGAAACCCACTGCCAAGAAGGAAAGTGCGGTTGCCCGAAAAAGGGCGGCTGGCGCAAAAACAGCGGAGACTAAAAAACCACAGAAGCCAACCTTAAAGGTGGCTGAGGAAAAACCTTCTTTAGTTTCTGCCTGGGCTCTGTCGCAGGCTGTGGAAAAGGAATATTCCTCTGAGGAATTTGAGCAGTTTTTAGAAATGTATGAACCCACGCTTTGCGATATTCATGAAGGAGAGATCGTGAATGGTAAGGTTATGGGCGTAACCAAAGAAGATGTGATTGTGGATGTGGGCTTCAAATCAGAGGGAATCATCTCTATCTCCGAGTTTGTCGAGCCCGTAAATGTCAAGGTGGGGGATGAGATCGAAGTATATTTGGATGCCATTGAGGATCAGGATGGTCAACTGGTTTTGTCCAAACAGAAAGCCGACTTCATGCGAGTGTGGGACAAAGTTAAAGACTCGTATGATAACGGAGAGTTAATAGATGGGAAGATTTTGAGAAGGATCAAAGGGGGGATGGTGGTGGATCTGATGGGGGTTGATGCTTTTCTCCCCGGATCCCAAATAGCTCTCCGACAAGTTCCAGACTTCGATGCCCTTATAGGACAAACCATGCAGTTTAAGGTGATAAAGCTAAACAAAGCCCGCCGAAATATCGTGGTCTCACGAAGAGCAGTTTTAGAAGACGAAAGACAAAAACAAAAAGAAGAGCTTTTGAGGGAAATCGAGCCGGGACAGATGAGAGAAGGACTGGTAAAGAATATCACCGATTTTGGAGTATTTATCGACCTGGGTGGGGTGGATGGACTACTTCATATCACTGATATGTCCTGGGGCAGGATTAGTCATCCCAGTGAACTGGTGGCTTTGGGAGACAAGGTCAATGTCAAAATCATTGACTTTGACAAAAACACCGGAAGAATCTCGCTGGGACTGAAACAACTGACTCCATATCCATGGGAGAATATCGAAGAAAGATATCCGGTGGGAGAAAAAATAAAAGGGAAGGTGGTTTCTATTACCGACTATGGGGCATTCGTGGAGTTGGAGAAAGGGGTGGAGGGTTTGATACACATATCCGAGATGTCCTGGACCCAGCATATAAAACATCCCTCGAAGCTCATGGCGATTGGAGATACGGTGGAGGCAAAGGTTTTATCTGTAGATAAGGAGAACGAGAAAATTTCTTTGGGTATAAAACAGTTAGAGCCAGATCCCTGGAAGAATATTGAACAGGAATACAAAGTTGACACCCGGGTCACAGGAAGGGTAAGAAATCTTACCGCCTTCGGCGCATTTATCGAACTGGAGGAGGGGATAGATGGATTGGTTCACATCTCTGATTTGTCCTGGACTAAAAGGATTCAGCATCCTTCGGAGGTAATGAAGAAAGGGGAAAAGGTTGAGGTGATGGTGTTGAAGGTGGATCGGGAAAATCGTCGCATCTCTTTGGGATATAAACAGCTCAAGACGGATCCCTGGCCCGAGCTGTCTCGAAAGTACGCAGTCGGCAAGGAGACTGTGGGTATAATCTTACGCCTTCTGGATCGAGGAGTCATCGTGGATCTGGGAGATGAGGTGGAAGGATTTGTCCCTACCCTGCATCTGGGAAAACCTGAGATAACCAAACCTGCAGATGCTTTCAATGAGGGTGACGAATTGCCTTTGAAAGTGATCGAGTTTGATCATCCTGGTAAAAAAATTGTCCTTTCCGTGGAAGCTTACTATCGAGGCAGAGAAAAAGCAGAGCTGGATGCCTTCTTAGTCAAACATCCGACCAAGACCCAGAAGGTGGAAGAGATAGTTGAGGAAAGACCACGTTTGGAGGTGGCAAAAGAAACAAAGGAGAAACCAGAGGAGGTTCCTCCTGAAGCTTCGGCAGAGGCACAGGAAGAAAAACCTCTGCCGGAGGAGACACCGGCCGAACCACAGGCCACCTCAGAAGAAAAGAAAGAGGCAGAGCCGCAGGAAGAGGGGACTGCTCCGGAAGTCATCGAAGAAAAGAGTCCGGAAGAGTCACCCGCCGAATCACAGATTACCCCAGAAGAAAAGAAAGAGGCAGACTCAGGAGACGCTCAGGTGAGAGAGGAGGCTCCATCTCCTCCTGCCGAGGAAACTCCCGAGAAAGAAGAAAGCTCCACTTCAACGGAGGAGCCAAAGAAAGAAACAGACATCTGATTTGGCAATAAATAAAATTATGAAAGCGATGGTAGCCTGGAAAATAAAGCTGGCTGCCATCGCTTTTTTATTGTTCCGTGTTGTGTCAGGTCATAGACCTGACACATTTTGAAACGCCCCCTCACCCTACCCTCTCCCCCAAGGGGAGAGGGAAAGCTTGATATCCCGGGGTGCCCCACAGCGCAGCTTTGGGCCACCCGCCTTTATTTGACAGGTGCGCAGGGCACCTGACCTACAAGACTGTTATGCCCCTGTGTATATTCCGGGTTGTGTCAGGTCATAGACCTGACACATTTTTCCGGAGTAGCTCCTGACAGAACAAGAGGCTTTTAATTAACCCTTTGCTTCTGTATCATCACCGAACTTTCTTCTGCCTTTTTCCTCGATTTCCATTTTTTTTGAGTCTCTGCTCCAACTCGGCGCGGCTAATAGTTTTATCCTTACGTCGCTTCTCGATAAGTTTCCAAAATTTATCACTGCTCCCTAATTGCAGTTGTTCCTTATCCATTCCTTCCACGCCTACAATAAGAACAACGGGCTTGCCATTACGAGTGATGACTACGCGCTCCTTTTGGGCGTTCTTGATACAGGCATCCAAAGTCGCTTGCTTAAGTCTTATCGTCTTCATAGTATTTCCTCCGTCGTTTTATGCGGTGGCTTGTGTCGAATTGCTCTAATATTCACGACCAATGCCACATCATCTACATCATAGAAAACGCGATATTCACCGATGCTAAGTTCCCAAATAGGTTCTACATGTTCCCACGGTGGAATCAAGCCGATAATAGGTTTTCGGTGTTTTGTCTTAACAGTAGGCTCGTACATTAACTGTTTATCGATACGATCCAATATTTGTTTGCGTTGATAAACACGCAAATTCTTCAAATCATGGGTAACAGCCTTAGCGTAGAGAATCTTATACATTTTTCCAGAATCTCGCTCGTACGCATGCCAATTCTATGAAAATCTTTTAACTTCGGCTTCTCTCTTCACCGCCGGGATTATGTGGTTCACACGTCTATTCATTCAGTGCCAGGTCCTAAACATGACATATCTGTCAGTAGTAGCTCCTGACAGAACAAGCACTCCGAATCGCCCCACCATTCACTCGCAAACCCGTGATGCTCCTGTATATACTGGCGTAACCCGATTTCTACGGAAAAACCACTCTGTTCATATCACTCATCATAATCTAATCGTTCGTCCAACCTTGTCAAGCACATTTTGAATTACTTTCCTGACTGATTCTCTCTGATTCGGACAATTGGTTTTCACAGGACGACGAGCAACGGACGTGGAATTGTCAGGCTGAGTGGTGACTATTACACTTTAGAACGTCTATCATCTGTTGATGTATTTCGCCGTTTGAGGCTAAGATTTCTTTTAGATAGATATTGAATGGTCCCCCAGAAAAGTCGGTAACCTTGCCTCCTGCCTCTGTGACCAGCAGGCTTCCTGCCGCCATATCCCAGGGAGAAAGCTTCAGCTCCCAGAATCCGTCGAATCTCCCCATTGCCAGATAACATAGATCCAAAGCGGCAGAACCTGCCCTTCTTATGGCTTGGGATTTTTTATAGAAGTTGGCAAAATGGTTAAGGTTGTCGATTTGGGTGGTCCTTATATCATAAGGGAAACCGGTTGCTAACAGGCTTTGTGAAAGGTCGGCTGTCTGGGATACCGAAATTCTCCGCTGGTTCTTTTTAATTTTCCTTCCTTTATATAAAAAAGCTCCCTTACCCTTTTCTGCTACAAAAAGCTCATCTAAGTTGGGATTGTAGACTACTCCCAAGATTATTTCTCCTTCTTTCTCTAAAGCGATGGAGACACAATAGACGGGAAGATCGTGCGCATAGTTGGTGGTTCCATCCAAAGGGTCGATCACCCATTTGTATGCCGATTCCGACTTTTTACCTTCTCCCTCCTCGGTCAAAATACCATGATCAGGGAATTGATTTTTGAGTATCTTTATTATGGCTTCCTCGGAGAGGCAATCCACCTCTGTAACCAGATTCACCTCATCTTTGAATTCTATCTTTTTAACCTTTCCAGAATGCTGGTTTAGTATATCTCCAGCTTTTAAAGCCGCCTGAATAGCAATCTTCTTGAACTGTTCCATCTCCCCTCCCGTGTTAGCCACAAATCCTGATATCAATTACACCACTTTGTAAAAAATATGCTTTTTTCAATTCAGATCAAGGACTTTTGTTTATTTCCATAAAATCTGGTTGTGATTCCTCTTGCTTTTTCTTTTAAATTTAATATATTCACAAAAAGTTGACGAGTGCGTATAAGGAAAGGTGAAAAATTGGGAGAAGAATTCAGTTGCATTGGTGAGAAGCCGATTCATTTATATGGATTTTGTCCAATAGGGTCAGTTGACCTTTAACAAATTTGGAGAGGTACCCAAGTGGCCAAAGGGAACAGACTGTAAATCTGTCGGCTGATGCCTTCGAAGGTTCGAATCCTTCCCTCTCCATTTTTAATTCAGTTATTGGTTCGTGGTTCGTAGTTTATAGTGATGAATTCAATGGGTAGAAAGGGGTGGACTATGAACCGTGAACCATGAACCACCCGGCGGGAGTAACTCAGTTGGTAGAGTCCCCGTACGGGTGGTCGCGGGTTTGAGGGAAGAGTTTATAGAATATAAGATAAAGTTTTGCGGGAGTAACTCAGTTGGTAGAGTCACCCCGCCTTTGGCGGGATTGGTCGCGGGTTTGAGGGAAGAGTTTATAGAATATAAGATAAAGTTTTGCGGGAGTAACTCAGTTGGTAGAGTTATCCCGCCTTTGGCGGGATTGGTCGCGGGTTGATGGAAGAAAGAGTTTATAGAATATAAGATAAAGTTTAGCGGGAGTAACTCAGTTGGTAGAGTCACAGCCTTCCAAGCTGTTGGTCGCGGGTTCGAATCCCGTCTCCCGCTTTAATTTTTGTTTAAATTTGTGTAGTTTGCGTATTTTGTTTTCTTCTTGCCCATCCTGATCTCGACAGTAACGCATAACATCACCCAGATATAAAGTTTCCTTGTTCAGAGGAGATCAATTCTTGACGATAGTATTTATGATAGAGTATATGCACATAAATTAGGATAAAAATAGCCCTGTTTGATACAAAAGATTTGTATGATTTATAATAATATACTTAAGACAATTGGCAGGACCCCACTGGTGAAGATAAATAAGCTGGTAGGGAAACAGGATGCAACATTGTTTGCCAAATTGGAATCGTTTAATCCCTGTGGTTCGGTTAAGGATCGAATCGGACTTTCTATGATTGAGGCGGCGGAAAAGGAGGGTTTGCTCAAAGCTGGGATGACCATAGTGGAGCCCACCTCAGGAAATACCGGAATAGCTTTGGCTATGGTGGCGGCGGTTAAGGGATATAAATGTATTCTTACCATGCCCGAAACCATGAGCATGGAGAGAAGAGCGCTTTTGAGATTTCTGGGTGCAGAAATAATATTAACTGAAGGGTCAAAGGGGATGAAGGGGGCGGTGGAGAAAGCACAAGAGCTTTCAGAGAGGAGCGGATATTTTCAGCCACAACAGTTTGACAATCCTGCTAATCCCGAAATTCATCGCACAACCACTGCAAAGGAAATAATAAAAGATCTGGGTGATTTGAAACTGGACTATTTCGTGGCTGGAGTGGGAACCGGAGGAACCGTAACCGGAGTAGGTGAGGTGTTAAAAAAGAAATATGACAATAAGAATATCGCAGTTGAACCTAAAAACTCTCCAGTTCTTTCAGGCGGAAAACCTGGTCCGCATGAAATTCAGGGCATCGGTGCTGGTTTTGTTCCAAGAGTGTATACACCTGAAAACGTGGATGAGATCATTTGTGTCTCTAATGAGGATGCTATTCTCACTTCAAGGAGATTAGCCAGGGAGGAAGGAATCTTAGCAGGCATATCGTCTGGAGCAAACCTCTTTGCCGCCTTAAACATTGCGAAAAGGGTGGGCAAACGAGAGGTGGTGCTGGTGATTCTCCCGGATACAGCAGAAAGATACTTGAGCACAGATCTTTTCTGAGAGGAACAGGAAGACAGCTATAATTAGTTTGATGTCAAACAAAAGCGTGTTCGGGTATCAAAATAATGGTGGTTGCCCATTAAAGAAGCGTTGCTTAAGCAAAAATTCAAATTTGGAAAATATCATAACGATCATTTTTTCGTCGATTCTCTTCCCATATATAAGTCTTGAATCTTTAAAAGAAAAAATAAAGCTGTCAGTTGAAAATTTGAGGTGTTAAGATGCTTTCCATTATTGAGGATATCAAGACGATATATAGAAATGATCCCGCGGCAAGAAATATAGAGTTTCTGCTTTATCCCGGTCTTCACGCCATAATCATTCATCGCTTCACTCATCTTCTCTGGAGACTGAAAATACCCCTTATCCCCCGACTGCTTTCTCAAATCTCCAGGTTTTTTACCGGAATAGAGATTCATCCGGGAGCGAGGATCGGGAAAGGGTTCTTTATCGATCATGGCATGGGAGTGGTTGTCGGAGAGACCACCGAGATCGGCGATAACTGTGTTCTGTTTCATAATGTGACTCTGGGAGGAACCGGAAAACATAAAGGAAAAAGACACCCCACCATAGGAGATAACGTCATGATCGGAACTGGAGCCATTCTTTTGGGACCGGTAAAAGTGGGGAATAATGTTAAGATAGGAGCCAATACCTTTATCCTGATGCGAGACGTTCCGGATAACACCACGGTGGCAGGCACGCCTGGCAGAATAGTTAAAATGAATGGGCAAGAGGTGGACATCAGGCTGCCTGAGTCAGGAGAAAAACAAACAGAATTTATGGAAAAACGTAATATTTTTCTTGACAAGTAAAACCTACTAATTATATTAAAAGCTTGTTATATTAGGAATTAGCATCTTAGAATGTTAATTCTGATTTTTATTAGTCTTGAATTATGGCATAAACAATGTTTCTTTCGAGGATTTCTTAAACTATTTTCTTTTGCTGCCCTTAAGCCAGAATACTATGGAAAAATCTGCATCCATGTGAAAGCAACCTTGTATTTTTGCCCATGTAGCTTTATTGGTAGAGCATCCGTATGGAAGGTCACCAGTTCAATTTTGAAGGTTGGTTTAGAATTTAAGCTTGTCATGTTATCTGTTGCGATGAAATAGCATATTACAAAATTTGAATTTTGCCCATGTAGCT
>Ga0315547_1000808_pt1 | contig 27858 bp, 28 predicted proteins | sample SalMarSW160240MG_2_FD_202542 | JGI IMG/M metagenome (GOLD analysis project Ga0315547, IMG submission 202542) | Salt marsh sediment microbial communities from the Plum Island Ecosystem LTER, Massachusetts, United States - Salt Marsh Sediment SW1601-240 ...
TCGTATACCTTGCCAAGAATCGCAGCTTTGTGGAGGAGTTCGTCCGGGGCCGGCTCCCAGGTGTGAGAGTAGCTCCGATCGAGGGGACGTACCTTGCGTGGCTTGATTGTCGCGATCTTGGCCTTGGGGAGAGTCCGCGCGCGTTCTTCCTCCGCGAGGCGCGTGTTGGGCTAAACGATGGGGCTCGCTTCGGTCCCGGCGGGGAGGGGTTCGTGCGCCTTAATTTCGCAACACCGCGATCGAACCTCGTCGACGGCCTTCAGCGCATGCGAAGGGCGCTGCTGTCCAGGGGAGACAACACTTGATTCTCGATCCGCTGATTGCCTAGCTTGTGCACAAGCGCGGTTGAAATCCGTCCCCACTGTCTCTAGAATCATTATATGATCCGGAGGGGTGGGTGAGCGGCCTAAGCCGCTAGTTTGGAGAACTGGTGTACCTTCGGGTACCGCGGGTTCAAATCCCGCCCCCTCCGCCAATGCCTGTGCTAGGTGGGGGGCTAGCGGTCCCCTTAATCCACAACCCGCTATAGTGGAGCTGAAGGGCGTTCTGAGAGAGGAAGTAGTAGGGTCTGTAACCAGGAAAGTGGTGTTGAGGGTTGAGCCCTCTACGGCGCACGCTGGTGAACTCCGTCAGGCCTGGAAAGGAGCAGCGGTAAGCAAGCCTCTGCGGGTGTTAGAGGATTACTTGACCTGAGCTGGCTACCTTGGTGGCGCCTGTTGCTTTCTCGCGAGGAAGCCACGCACAGGCTGTTATCAGGGGAAAGATATGCGGACATTCTTGTGTATTCCAATCGATGAAGCCTTACGGGTGAAGCTTGCTGATCTTTCTTCTCGGTTGCAGCGATTGGTTCATGTACGAGCTAGTTGGGTGCGGCCGGAGAATTTTCACCTGACGGTTCGCTTCCTGGGGGAAATTGACCCAATGTTCACACTTGATTTGCAACGGTGTTTTCGTGCTGTGGTTGAACGTATTCCTCCTTTTGTTGCTCCGATCAATAAACTGGGGGCCTTTCCTTCAGCCCGGCGACCACGTGTTGTCTGGGCAGGAGGGAGAGCCGTTGCTCCGTTTGTCAAGCTTGTTTCATTGGTCGAACAAGAGCTGGCAGGGCTTGGTTTTCCAAGGGAGCGCAAGCCGAGTATATCTCATGTTACCCTTGCCCGAATCAAGGGAAGGGTTGATGGGTCGGTTGAGGAAGCGATTTGCTCGCTTGAAGGGATTCCATCTTGGAACCTGCAGGCCAGGCAACTTATTCTGATGGAAAGCAGACTCACCTCTCGTGGAGCGGTTTACTCTCCATTGTTTTCCCTTCCCATGCGGAGGTGAAATGTCGCCTTTCAAGTACCTGGATCACACGGCAGACATGTGTGTTCAAGGAATAGGAACTTCGGTTGAGGAAGCGTTTTGTGAAGCAGCACGAGCTGTATTTAACCTTATGGTCGATCTGGATCGGGTTGTCCCTGAGACAAGAATCCAGGTTTCGGTAGACGCCTCTAACCTGGAGTTTCTTCTTGTGGAGTGGTTGGACGTGCTCATCGGTCAGAAGGATCTTTCGCGAATGGTCTTATGTCGTTTTGGTGTAGATATTGTGACGAGTAACAACGGGTTCCGTCTTGAAGGTGAAGGATGGGGGGAAGAACTTAATCCCGTTTGGCACAGAGCCAAGTTGGAAGTGAAGGGGGTGAGCTACGCAGGCCTGCACGTTTCTAAGGGGAAAGAAGGCTGGATTGCGCAGTGTGTGGTCGATGTGTAGATAGAGATGAGTGAACAATACATGCTAGAAAGGCTGGGGCAAGCGGAATGGCTTGTCCCGGCAATTGGTGAGATGCGGGTTCCTGGCCGGATATTTGCTGATTGCGGGACAATTGAGCAGTTAAAGGCCGATATGGAAGAAGGGAAGGAATGGAATGCCCTGCGCCAGGTGTGTCAGGTTGCGTGTCTTCCCGGTATTGTCACAGCATCACTTGCCCTTCCTGATGTTCATCCAGGTTATGGATTTCCCATTGGTGGCGTAGCAGCGTTTGACCTTGATAGCGGCGTAGTTGTGGTTGGCGGAGTGGGCTTTGACATCAACTGTGGTGTCCGAACGCTTAGAACACCGCTTACTGAAGAGAGTGTCGTAGATTACAAGGAGGAGCTAGCCGAGCAGCTCTTCTGTGATATCCCCGCCGGATTGGGCTCAGAAGGAAAGCTACGCTTGTCGGTCGAGGAGATCGACCAGGTTTTGGTCAAGGGAGCAAGATTTGTAGTAGAACGAGGCTATGGGCTAGAGGAGGATCTGGAGTACATAGAGGAAGGAGGACAGCTTGCTGGGGCCGATCCGGGTACGGTCAGCGCTGTGGCCAAACAGCGACAGTTTCGCCAGGTAGGTACGCTTGGTTCGGGAAATCACTATCTAGAGGTGCAGGTTGTAGAAGAAGTGTTTGACCAGAAGGCGGCTGGCATCTATGGTTTACGCAAGGGAGAAGTTGTCATCTCTATTCATACTGGCTCACGCGCTCTTGGTCATCAGATTGGGCAGGACTACCTAAAAGAAATGGCTAAGGCAACCAAGAAGTATAACCTGTCGGTTCAGGCGCGGGAGCTCGCCTGTGCTCCGATAAAGAGCGATGAAGGGGAGCGTTACCTGTCTGCTGTTGCGTGCGGGGGGAACTGCGCGTTTGCTAATAGGCAGGTGATTACACATCTTGTCCGCTCTTCGTTTGCTCGTGTCTGTGGCATTTCTCCGACCAGTGTAGGCACCGTATACGATATCGGACACAATAATGTCAAGCTTGAACGTCATTGTGTTGATGGAAAAGAACGCGTGGTTCTAATCCATCGCAAAGGGGCTACAAGGGCATTTGGTCCTGGACGAGAGGAATCGCCTGTGTCCTATCGTAGCGTTGGCCACCCTATGCTTGTTGGCGGGACAATGGGGACGGCTTCGTACATCATGAGGGGAACAGAGATTGGAATGAAAAAGGCATTTGGAAGCGGGATCCATGGAGCTGGACGTGCTCTGTCGCGCAGAAAAGCAGCCAAGCGATACTGGGGTGAGGATGTTAGGTCATCACTCAAGGATAAGGGAATTATCCTACGTGCTCATAGCCTTCGTGGTATTGCCGAAGAAGCCCCTGGCGCCTATAAGGACATAGAGCAGGTGGTCAAGGCAGCGACTGAGGCAGGGATAAATCGTCCGGTGGTACGCCTGCGACCGCTTATCGTGATCAAGGGCTAAGATTAGCCGGTGATGGTGTGTGAGAAGGCACGTGAGTGAGCAATCACTTGAGCCAGGGCACGAGGATCGTGCTTTATGGTCAGTTTGCCCTCTAATTCTATTGTTTCCAGAAGCTTGGCACGGATCACGCTCATTCCGTACTTGTTTTTCTCGTCAATTACATCTTCTATCGGCGCAGCTGATTCCTTGCGATAGTTTGTCAGAAGATCTCTTTCTGGCATCGACGTATTGACAATTATGCCGTCAAATTTGCTCAAATCCATATACTCAGCAAGGGTATCCAGGTGATCCATCAGGGTAAATCCTTCCGTTTCCCCGGGTTGGGTCATCAAATTGGCTACATATAGCTTCTCTGCTGCTGCCTTCTCAATTGCTTCTGCTATTCCATCGACTAGCAGGTTAGGTATGATGCTGGTAAACAGGCTTCCTGGACCAAGAAGGATCAGATCGGCCTGGTTTATCGCTTCTATCGCTCGTTCGTATGGGTGGACTTCTGCGGCAGAGAGGGTCATTCGCTTGATTCGGCGTGGATCGGCAGTGATGCGACTTTCACCTTCCACACATTTGTCGTCTTCCATTTGAGCTTGGAGATGCGTTTTAGTAAGGGTAGCAGGGAGGACCTTCCCACGAATATTCAAGATGTTGCTCATTTCTTCGATTGCCCGGTCGAATCCACCGGTTGCTTGCTCCATTCCCACTAATAAGAGATTGCCCAAGGAATGTCCGGCAAGATCGCTCGTTTCGGTGCGGAACCGGTGCTGGAACAACCGCGCCATACGCTGTTCGTTTTCAGCAAGGGCGATGACACAGTTGCGCACGTCTCCAGGTGGGAGCACGTCCAGTTCAGCGCGCAAACGACCAGAGCTCCCCCCATCGTCCATTACTGTCACGATTGCGGTGATGTTTGAGGTTGTCTCTTTGAGCCCCCGTAATAACGTGGATAATCCCGTCCCTCCTCCCATAGCGACAACCCGAGGCCCGCGCTCTAGTATCCGCGTGCGGTAGATTAGGTCTGATGCCTTTCCGTCACGTTCTGGAGCCACTGCAGAGATGATAGACTTTACAAGGCGACTCACACCAACGGCGAACGCTGCGCTGCCAAGTAAGAGAAAAAGGCTAACCAAGACGTAGTTAGCTGGTGCTTGTCGCGGGAACAGGTAGTAGATTTGGCCAATTTGCTCTTTGCCTATGACTACCAGCAATCCGATGACGAATACCGCCATCCCAAGGACGGACAGTAGTACCCAACGCTTTACTCGCATCCCTGGATAAAGCCAGCGTAAGCTTCCACGCACGTATATCTTCAATTTCTGTCCTCTGTTAACAGTAGAACATTTCCTTTATCAACAACCTGCTCCAGAGAAGCCTTCAGCTCTTTACACGGATTGACCCGGTATTCTTTTCCTGTAATCACTTCAATGTTTCCGCTCTCATCCTGAATGTCGAATATAAGGGGGCTTTGTCCGACATACAGCTTTAGAATGTCGGAGATCTTGTCTAGCCTTTTCTGGGTGATCTTGTCGTCTGTTAGGGTGATAACCAGAGAGACTTGTCTTTTTTCTGTGATTTCATCAAGTGGGAACACTTTTTCCGCTATCAGGTTTATCTGCCCATTTCTCTTACCTGTGCTAAGATAAAGGCCTATGAGCTGATCCTCGTTAAGCAAGGCCGGATCGGATTCTAGCAACTTAGGAAAGACCGTAATCTCTGCCTCTGTGATCCCATCTTCCAGCGAGAGGAAGGCCATTTGCCCGCCATTTTTTGTTGGGATTTTTCGCAGTCTCGTTACCCTTCCACCCACAGTAACCTGTTCTCCTTGCTTGATCGATGAGAGCTGAGCCAGGGGTGTATAGTAATTGGATAGAACTTCTCGGTGGTTATCAAGTGGATGAGCACTAACGTAGAGGCCAAGTAGCTCTCGCTCGAAGCCCAAGCGTTCTTGTTGTGAGAACTCCTCTTGGGAGATCTCGGGTTTGGGCTCTGCGTTGTTGTCAAAGAACGATTGCTGGCCACTCTGTCGTTCACGCCGGGCAATCTGCATTAGCTCTAGTCCCTCTGGAAGGAAGAGTAACAATCCCTTGCGGGTTGTTCCGAAGCTGTCAAAAGTTCCCGCTTTGATCAACGCTTCTAGTGTTTCCCTGTCAATGTTTTCTCCACCAATATGACGACAGAAGTCGGAGAAGGACTTGAATCCATTTCCCCTAACAGCAAGGATAGACGCGATTGCTCCGCTACCAACATGCTTGATCGCTGTTAGCCCAAAACGGATTCGGTCTTTGCCTATGGGGGTGAAGTTACTCTTACTTTCGTTGATATCGGGCGGGAGGACATCAATCCCCATCTTGCGGCACCTACCGATGTACTCGGCAACCTTGTCCAAGTTTCCCTGCGTGCTGGTGAGTAGGCTTGCCATGAAATGGGTAGGGTAATGGGTTTTTAGGTAGGCAGTCCAGTAAGAGACGAATGCATAGGCGGTTGCGTGTGATTTGTTGAATCCGTAGCGAGAGAACTTCTCCATATCGCTGAAGCTCTGCGTTGCCAGTTCTGTAGAGATTCCGTTTGTTAGGCAGCCGCTGATAAACTTTTTCTTCAGGCCTCTCATCATAGCCTTGTTCTTCTTTCCCATTGCCTTTCTCAAGATATCTGCCTCTGAAAGGGAAAAACCAGCCAGTTTTTGAGCCATTAGCATTATCTGGTCCTGGTAAATTGGGAGGCCGTAGGTCTCCTTGAGTACTTCCTGTAGACTTGAATGAGGGTAGGTAGCTTGCTGGCGGCCGTTGCATCGCTCGACGTAGTCATCTGCCATTCCACTTTCTAGCGGGCCTGGACGATGTAGGGCAAGTAGAGCAACCAGGTCTTCAAAACGCTTTGGCTGAACGCGCTTGATAAGGCCGGTCATTCCTGAACTCTCAAGTTGAAAAATCCCTGCCGTTCTTCCCGCTCGGATCAACTGGAATGTTTCCTTGTCGTCGAATGGTAGCGATTCGATATCTATTTCAATTCCATCATGGTCGTGCATAGATTTGCAGGTTTCGTCGATTAGGGTAAGGTTGCGCAGCCCCAAGAAGTCGAATTTCAACAGACCAATTGCTTCCACATCCGTCATGTCGAACTGGGTCACGATTTCTCCTCCGCTTAGGCGTAGGAGCGGGACATGGTTAGTCAGTGGATCGGCAGAGATTACAACCCCGGCAGCATGAGTGGAGGTATTACGAGTTAGTCCTTCGAGGCGCTGGCCGATATCGACGATCTTTCTTATTGTTTCGTCTGTCTTGTATAGTGTTTTTAGCTCTGCTACTTCGGCGACTGCGGTCTTCAATTTGTAGCCAAAAGGAATCATCTTGGCCAGTTGGTCTGTTGTGCCATAGGAGACGCCGAGAACACGTCCCACGTCTCGCACCACGCTGCGGGCAGCCATGCGGTCATAGGTAGCGATTTGTGCTGTTTTATCGCGCCCGTATTTGTTTCGCACGTAGTCAATTACTCGATCTCGACCCTTGATGCAGAAGTCGATGTCAAAATCTGGCATGCTTATCCGGGCTGGATTGAGAAACCGTTCAAAGATCAGGTTGTATTTCAGTGGATTGACGCGAGTGATCCCAATACAGTAAGAGACCAGGCTTCCAGCTGCTGAGCCGCGGCCAGGGCCAACTGGGATGTGCTGCTTGCGAGCGAAGCGCACAAAATCCCATACTATCAGGAAATAGGTGGCGTAGTTCATCTGTTTTATCACGTCGAGCTCGTAGTCAAGTCGTTCCCTTATTGTATCGGTAATTGTTTCAAAGTATTTCTCTGCCCCTTTGTAAGCTAAGGTTCGCAGGTATTCATCAGGGTTCCCTTCCTCGGCCGTAAGCTCGAAGGGAGGGATCATCGTTGCACCAAATTCGAGCTCGAGGTTGCAGCGTGCCGCAATAACTCTTGTATTCTCAATTGCTTCAGGCACATCGGAAAACAGCTTTACCATCTCTTCGTGAGTGCGGAAGTGGTAGCCATCGCCATCGAAGCTCAGGTGGTTGGAATCAGTGAGTCTCTTATTTGCCCTGATGTTTAACAATACCTCGTGGGCGAGACAATCTTCTTTGGACAGATAATGAATATCGTTTGTGGCGACAACGGGAAGCTCAAGCTCGTGGGCGAGCGTTTGTAGTTGTTGCTTCAGTGATTTTCCTTGTTTGGTTCCGTGATCTTGAAGTTCAATATAGAAGTTGTCCTCTCCAAAGATCTGTCTGTACTCCTGTGCTACAACAATAGCTTTCTTTTCCTGGCCAGCGGCGAGAAGGCGAGGAATTTCTCCGCTTTCACATGCGGAAAGAGCGATAAGGCCAGTATGGTATTCTTGCAATAGCTCTTTGTCGACGCGTGGTTTGTAGTAGAACCCCTCAGTGTGGCCAAGGCTTACGAGACGTATCAGGTTTTTGTAGCCCTCGTTGTTTGCCGCAAGTAGTACCAAGTGGAAATACTTTTGGCCATCTCTCGCCTTGCGTTCGCGCCTGTCTCCTGGAGCAAGGTAGATCTCACAACCGATTATTGGCTTGATGCCTTGTTTTCTGGCCTCACGGTAAAACTTGATCGCACCGCTCATCATTCCGTGATCGGTGAGAGCAAGCGCATCCATTCCACATTCTGTGGCGCGGTTGATGAGCCCAGCGATCTTACAGGACGAATCAAGGATGCTGTACTCCGAGTGAGTATGCAGATGTACGAATTCCCCCGACAACCCGGTTACTCTCCTTTGATAAAGATAATCTTTTCTTCCCCTGGTTTAATTAGACCAAGCTGCTCGCGTGCCGATAATTCAATGGTGATCGGATCATTCTTTAGCGCGAGTCGCGATCGTAGTTCTTGTTGCATAGCACAGGCATGGGCTTCTTCCGATTCTAGTGCAGCCAGATCATGATTAAGTGTGTGCATTTCAAGAAAGCGAATGGTGTACAGAGAGAAGAGCAAGCTGAGCATTATAAGGCTTATGCAGAGTATCACGTGAGTTCGGCCCCATCTGATTATTCTCCTTGCTGCCTGAACCCCAGTCATAAGTACCGCGGCCTCCGTATTCCCTTGTCTCCCGTTGTTTACGTGTGGAATCTCTCTGGCCAAGTAGCTAGTTCCAGCTCGTATTCCTCCTCGATTCGTAGCAGGCGGTTGTACTTCGCTACGCGTTCACTGCGTGAGATTGATCCGCTCTTAAGTTGCCCACACGCTGTTCCAGTGGCAAGATCAGCGATTGACGTATCCTCGGTTTCTCCGGAGCGATGAGAGACAACACAGGTATAACCAGCGAAGTGGGCCATTCTCATTGTAGCAAGCGTCTCTGACAGTGTCCCGATTTGGTTTAGTTTGATCAAGATTGAGTTTGCGATTCTCTCTTTGATCCCATGCATAAGCCGTTGTGGATTAGTGACGAAGTTATCATCGCCTACGATTTGGATCCTATTGCCAAGTTCTTCTGTAACAAGTTTCCAGCCCGCATCGTCTTCTTCCGCGAGACCATCTTCAATGGAGACGATCGGATAGGTCGCAATCCAGTCCTTGTATACTTCGACCAGATCCGCGGCTGATAGCTGATGTGTAGTTCCGTCGATTGTGAAGCCGTAGGTATTGTTATAAAAGCTGTTTGCCGCAGCATCGATTGCTAGGGCAACATCCTCTCCTGGTCGGTAACCGCTCTTCTCGATTGCCATGACAAGTAGCTCTAAGGCTTCCTTGTTGTCTTTGAGGTCGGGAGCAAATCCACCTTCGTCACCAACTGCCGTTGCTAACCCTCTTTCTTTTAGCACTTCTTTAAGAGTGTGGAAGACCTCTGAGCAGTATCTTACCGCTGTATGAATCGTTTTGGCTCCTATAGGAATCAGCATGAATTCCTGGATATCAACGTTGTTATCCGCGTGTGCCCCACCATTTAGTACATTCATTTGCGGGAGTGGGAGTAAAGGTGCATGTGCTCCGGCAAGATAACGGAATAGGGGAAGATCAAGACTTTCTGCTGCTGCTCGTGCTGTTGCTAGAGATACTCCCAGGATGGCGTTTGCTCCTAGGCGGGTTTTGTTCTTTGTTCCGTCGAGCTCGATTAGGGTTTGGTCAATCTTCTCCTGAGCGAGTGCATCTTGGCCGATTAGGGCAGGCGTGATCTCTTGGATAACATTTTCTACTGCTTTGGTGACTCCTCGTCCATGGAATCTTTTCTTGTCGTTGTCCCGTAGCTCTAGCGCCTCGTGCTTGCCTAATGATGCGCCTGATGGAATTGCTGCTCGACCAAAGCTGCCGTCTTCCAGGATAACATCAACCTCAACAGTTGGGTTCCCGCGTGAGTCGATGATCTCACGGGCTATAATATCTTCAATCTGTAGCATTATTCCCCCTAGATTATCTTCTCATCTTATCAGTATAGTCGTTGTATGCGAGCTAGGCAACGAGAAGAAGGAGCATTTACAGGAAGAAAAAAAGGGCCGATTTCTCGGCCCTATGTAAGATTTGTGCTTGAACTAGTCTTTCCAGATCCGGTCGATGTGAACATCCATGGTGATGTTAAGCGTGCATCCGTGGACGTTTGGCAACCAGGCCATAACCATTTCATCGGTCATCGCCCACAGCGGAATCCACATGACGTCCTGTACGCTCAGCATCTGAATCGCCTTGTATAGCTTCGATCGTACCGTCGTATCGGCAGTAGTCGTCGCAACCTCCATGATATGCTTGTACGCCTCATAGTTCGGATGCTCGTTGAAGTAAGTCCCCAATCCTTCTGGCGACTCAGTCGTCCACGGAGCGAGGAAGTTAGAGGACTCCAGGTAGTCAGGGTGCCAGCCGAGGAAGAACATGTCGAATCCACCGGAGGACATGCGCTCGGTGTAGGCTCCCCACTCGAGCATTTGGATGGAGATATTGATTACACCAGTCTCTTCCAGGCTTCCCGCGACAACGGTGGCCACATCAGACTCGGTCGTTCCATAATGCTTCGGAGTGTACCACAGGTTAAGAGAGAGCGGGTTGTCCGCGTTGTATCCAGCCTTGGCCAACAGCTCAACTGCCTTTGCCAGGTCACGCTCAGGGAAGACGTCGATCGCGCCGAAGAACGGTGGGTCGACCATAGGGACCATGGTGTAGATTGGGTCTACGGTTCCTTCAAAGACCTGATCGATGATGGCTGCGCGGTCAACCGCATAGCTGATCGCCTGACGTACCAGAGGATTGTCCACCGGCGGCTGGGTCACGTTAAACAGGAGATACCGAACACCAGGGCTCGGCGGGAAGAACTCCAGCACGACGTCCGGGCTATTCGCTAGATCTGTTATGTCCTGCGGGCTGAGGGTTCTGAATACGAAGTCGACATCACCGGCTTCGATCGCTGCGCGCAGCGCTGCCGCGTCGGAATAGAGTTTCTCAATGACGAGCTTCGACTTTGGTGCTTCACCGTAATAGGCGTCGTAGGCCTCATACTTCACGTACTGATCTGGGACGTGCTCGATCAGCTTGTACGGACCGGTTCCAGCATAAACACCGTTGGCGAAGTCATTTTCAGGGGTTGACTTTGGCGAGTAAATTAACGCGGGGGCCAGGCTCTCTTCCATGCGCAGCAGGAAGATCGCGTCGGGCATAGTGAGAGTGATTTTAACGGTCAAGGGATCAATAACATCGATGTGGTCTATAACTCCCTTAATCAGGCCAACACCACCCTCTGGTCCGTCTAACCGGATAGTGCGATCGAGTGACCACTTAACAGCGGCCGCATCACATGGTGCGCCGTCCCAGAACGTAATCCCCGGACGAATGTGGAATGTGTACTCCATACCGTCAGCGGAGATATCCCAAGATTCGGCGATCGCTCCCTTGAGTTCCAGTGTAACTGGATCCAGCTTCATCAGTGCATCGGTGGTCGCCCGCAGGACGTGCCAAGAGTAATGGTCATAGCTATTCGCGAACGCGAGCTGTGTTACACGGTCGGTTGTCCCCATAATCAAGGGCTCTTGCGCTGTTACAGCCAGTGTCGCCGAAGCCAAGAGCCCGATTACCAATAAAACACCTAATACTCTTTTCATCTTTGTTACCTCCTCCTTACTTATCGATGAACCATTAACCTATGTGAGAGACTTGAGTGCGGTGGATATCACCTCCTTGCAGAAGACATGACTTTTTTCCTATCTCACTTTAGCACAGCTCTTCCGCAAAATCAAATACGTTTCCGTTTCCGTCTTGGGTTGAGGAGATCGCTGATTCCTTCACCAATTAACCCGAATCCAAGCGACAAGGCAATGATCATCAACCCCGGGAAGGTAATCAGCCACCATGAGCCTGATTGGAGGAACTTCTGTCCATTCTGGATATCAAAGCCCCAATCCGGTGCGGGGGGAGGGAGGCCAAACCCAAGGAAAGAAAGGGCAGCAACGGTGAGGATGGCGTCGGCTAGGTTGAATGAAGAGACGGCCATAATCGCGTTTACTGTGTTGGGGGCAACGTGTCGAAGAATGATGCGTACATTGCCTGCGCCAACGGCGTGGATCGCTTCCACGTATGTTGCCTCTCGCACCTGTAAGACTTCGGCACGAGTCACGCGGAAGTATGTTGGAATGTACACGAACCCAACCGCCCAGATCATTGGGCCGATCCCCGCGCCGAACATAGCGACAAGTGTAATAGCGAGGATCATCGATGGAAAGGAGTAGATCGCATCCATAATCAGGGAGAGGGAGCGATCGAGGAAACCTCCGGTGAATCCGGAGATCCATCCGAGGATCGAGCCGACGCTCATACTCAGCGCGACTGCGCCGAAAGCAACAATTAGCGAGGCTTTTCCTCCGGAAATCACGCGACTGAATACGTCGCGGTGCAGTTGGTCAGTTCCCATCAAGTGTCTGATCGAAGGCCCCTCAAGCCGCGGCGCATCTCTGTAGTAGACGGGATCGTAAGGGGTGAACCACGAATGTTGGGCGAGCACGGTGACGAGCAAAAAGAGGAAAACAGTAATCAGGCCGATCTTGAGGATAGTCTGTTTTCGCAGTGCATGACTGCTGTGGGTGACCTTGCGGACGATCCAATCGAGCCCCTTTACCAACATGCGCGTCATTCTTCAGTACCTCACGCGCGGATCTATGAACGAATACGTGATATCAACGATCAGATTGATAGCGGAGATAAATATTGCAATGAAGACTACACTCCCTTGGATCGCCGGCCAGTCGCGCGCCTCAATCGATCGCACAAGAAAGCTTGCAACGCCAGGCCATGAGAAGACGGTCTCGGTAAGGACGGCTCCTCCCATAAGGATGGCAAACTGAAGCCCGAATACAGTAACGATAGGAATCAAGGCGTTTCGCAGGGCATGTGACATGACGACAACCCGCTCCTTGAGTCCCTTTGCCCGCGCAGTGGTAACGTAGTCTTGGTCGAGAACCTCGAGCATACTCGCGCGACTCATCCGGCCGAGCAACCCGGCTTGAGCGAATCCTAATGTGATCGCCGGTAGTACCAGGTGTTTGGCGACATCGGCGATCACCTTAGTATTTCCTCCCAGTAATGAGTCGAACAGGTAAAAGCCGGTAATCGACTGAAAGGTGAAGGCGATCCGTCCCCCAAGCCGGCTTGCTACCGGCAGCCAGCCGAGCTTCACCGCAAAGATCACCTGTAGCATCAGACCGAGCCAGAAAAGAGGAACAGCGAACGAACCGATGTGGAAGACGCGCACGATGTGGTCGATTGGCTGGTCAGCACGGGTTGCAGAAAGGATGCCCGTGCCAAACCCAAAGATCGCGGCGAAGAACAGGCCAAAGAACGCAAGTTCCAGTGTAGCGGGGAAACGCATGAAAAGCTCGGTTACAACGGGTTTATTTGTGCGAAAGGACCTGCCGAAATCGCCATGGAGAATCCCACTAAGGTACTCAATGTACTGCGCGGGAATCGGGCGATCGACCCCCATCTTGTGGCGGTACTCATCCATTAGTTGCGGGGAGACGTTCCTACCACCAAGCATTGCCGATACAGGGTCTCCGGGCATCACCCGCAGAATAAGAAAGACCAAGGTGAGTAAGATAAGGAGCATTGGAATAGTCAGCATGAATCGCTGCACTATGTATCGACTTATGCCGCCCACAATATTCCCCTCTTGTTAAGAAGGATCAATAGGGATTCCATAGCTGTATAGTATAGAGTGTGCATACTTTAAGCGCAAACCAACGAAGTGTACCAAGTGGGATTTTGATTTCGTATTGGATGGCAATTAGAATTCTTAGTTACGAGAAGGAGACTCTCTATGCAAGCTAGCCAACTACGCAACCTGTATCTCGATTACTTTGTGCGGCATGGGCACAAGCTCCTTCCTGGCTCATCGCTTCTCCCCAAAGATCCTACCTTGCTGTTCAACTCGGCAGGGATGGTACAGTTTAGGGAGTTTCTCTCTGGGCACCTTGCTCCGCCTTTTGCAAGGGTTACTACCTGCCAGAAATGCTTTCGCACCACAGATATTGAAAATGTTGGTAGAACAGCATGGCATCATACTTTTTTCGAGATGCTCGGAAACTTCTCTTTTGGTGATTACTTCAAAGAAGAAGCCATCAGGCTGGCGTGGCAGTTTCTTACCAAGGAGCTCGCGATTGCCTCCAATCGATTGTGGGTATCTGTTTACGAAGAAGATATGGAAGCATACTCGATCTGGCACGATCTTATCGGGATTCCTGGTAATAGAATCGTGCAGCTGGGGAAAGAACATAATTGGTGGGGGCCGGTGGGGGATACTGGGGCATGTGGCCCTGATTCCGAAGTTTTCTATGATGCTGGCGAAGACAAGGCGTGTGGGGTGAATTGCCGTGGTGTTACCTGTGATTGTGGCCGCTTTTCCGAGATTTGGAACCTTGTGTTTATGGAATATGAAAGACAGGAAGACGGAAATCTTGCTTCACTTAAACAGAAGAGTATTGATACGGGCATGGGGCTAGAGAGAACGGCTGCTGTGCTGCAAGGGGTACAAAGCGATTTTGAGATCGACCTATTTCAGCCAATCATACAGGCAATCGAGGCAAGTGTACCACGGACTCTCTCGCAAACAGACCTGATAAATAGGAATATCATAGCTGATCACATTCGTGGTGTAGTTTTCCTAGTCGCAGATGGTGTTGTTCCAGGAAACGATAAGCAAGGGTATGTATTGCGCCGGGTTTTGCGCCGTTCAGTGCGAGCTGGCGAACGACTTGGTCTCCCTTCAGGAGCCCTACCTGCACTTGTTGGGCCGGTTGTTGGCTCACTTGAGATAGCTTACCCCGAAATTGGCTCAATCAGCTCTTTCGCCGAACGGGTCATCGTTCACGAAGAGAAGACATTTCGTAAGACACTGCGTGATGGAGAACGACGCCTAGAGGAGATCTTAGATGGACTCGTCGTAGGAGGAGGAAGTATTTCTCTTTGTGGTGATATTGCGTTTGAGCTCTACGATACCTATGGCTTCCCTCTGGAAATGACCAGGGAGATTGCCGCTGAAAGAGGGATAGTTATTGATGCTGAGGGTTTTCGCCAAGCTATGGAGAAACAACGAGCTCGTTCACGAAGGGGTTCGCCCTTGAATTCTCCAGAGGAAATCGGGACTCTAGTCAATGAAATACAACCGACAAAATTCCTTGGCTATCAGGTTACGGAAACTGAGGGGCAAATCCTCGATTTGTACGCGAAGGATTCCGTCACACAGCAGTTAGTATTTGATGAAACGCCATTTTACGCGGAGGCGGGCGGGCAGATTGCTGATGGTGGAAAGGTAGAGAATCTGAGCCGGAGAGGTCTGGGAAGAATCCTAGCTGTTAAGAAAACACCGCGCGGAGTGTTTCTTCATCAAGTCCAGGTTGTGGAGGGGGCCTTCCCTGTTGGAGACAAGTGCAGGTTAGAGGTTGATACCGTCAGGCGAAGGAGAATTGCGCGTAACCATACAGCTACTCATCTTGTTCATGCTGCCTTGCGCATGGTGGTTGGCAAGCATGTGATGCAGGCTGGCTCCCGTGTATCCGATGAGGAGCTACGTTTTGATTTTTCTCATTTTGAAGGGCTCAATGTCAAGGAAATATCAAAGATAGAGGATTTGGCCAATGAGATCGTGCTTGCCGATGTCCTGGTGAAAACCCAGGAAATGCCCCTTCTTAGAGCTAAAGAGATAGGAGCGCTGGCACATTTTGACGAGGAGTATAAGGGAAAGGATCTTGTTCGTGTTGTGTCAGTGGGCGATTTTAGTGAGGAGTTATGTGGAGGTACGCATGTCTCTCGGAGTGGTGAAATCGGCTTGATCAAGATTACCTCCGAGGAGAGTGTCTCCTCAGGAGTGCGGCGGATCCATGCAGTTACTGGTGATAATGTGCTTAGCTGGCTTCGTGCAACTGATAAGGTTCTTCTACGATTGCGATCGGAATTGGGAGATGATCCGCTGGAGGGGCTTAAGAAATTGCGCAGAGAGATGGAGGACATACGTGCTCGGGCAGAGCAGGTGATTCAGCAGTCCCTCACAAGTATAAGCGATGAGCTAGTCTCTGGGGCGGAGGAAGTGGCGGGGATTCGCCTTGTTTCTGGGCGCCATGACGGCCAGATTGCGGAGACTAAGCAGCTTTCTGACCTTATTGAACAAAGATCGCGTCCAGTGGTTGTGCTCCTTGTTGGAAAGAGCAATGATCTAGGGCTTGCTGTTTGTAAGGCAAGCGATGGGGTAGCAGGGATCAATGCGGGCGTTCTTGTGCGTACAATGGCTTCTATCCTTGGCGGAGGCGGCGGAGGAAGCTCGACATTTGCTCAAGGTGGAGGGCCACATGCTGAAAAAGTAGACAAAGCCCTTAGGGCTGGAGTTGACGCAGCTCGTTCGTTACTAGAAGGCTCCGGTTAACTAGACGAGCGAACCGGCATACATACGTATAAGAAACCTTCGTCCTCCGCGGCAAGCTTGTCCCCATAAGGTTCCACTAGTCCGGCCTTGTCCGTTGCAGAGAGCCATAGAGCTATCTCGGTAGAGGCCATTCGCTTGAGGACCTCAATCAGATACTCGGCCTTGAAGGAAATCTCTATTGTTCCTGAAGGGACTTTCTTCAATCGTACGCGCTCAGCGGCTTCTCCCTTGTCTTTTGAGGAGGAGTTGATCTGCACGGCGCTTTCCTCGTCTGTTGCGCGAAAGACAACTGCCCCTGATTCTTCTGCAGCAGTGATCTCAATCCGCTGCAACGCATCTAGCAACGCATGCCGATCAAATACTAGACTAATTTGGTTTTCCTTGGGGATTACACGATCGAAGTCCGGGAACTCTTCGGCAATTGTTTTCGCCATAAAGGTTGTTCCGCTTGCCTGGAAGAAAAGCTGCCCCTCACCTTTGTACAATTCCACCGTGTTTGCTTCTAGTTGAGAAAGGACTCGGTCCAGATCGGTTAGGACACTTGCCTCGATGAGGTATTCACCTTCTTCGAGAACCTCTTTGGCCTCCACTTTTTTCAGCGCAAGACGGTAACCATTGGTAGCAATCATTTTCAATGCGTTGTCCTTGAGGACAATATCTACGCCGGTTAGGCTAAGCCGGGTGGTTTCGGCTGCTTTTAGGGAGGAGAAGGCTGTTTGATCGAGGCTATTGTGGAAACGTTTGGTCTCTATGACAGCAATCTTTTTTTCTGGCCGAGAAGGGATCTTGGGATAGTCTTCAGCGGGAAGAGTTGGTAGGTCAAACATCGCTTCACCGCAACGTAGCTTGACAACGGTCCCATCTTGAGAATCTGTTCTTATTGTGATTTTCTCATCTTGTGGGAGGTGAGCCGCTATCTGAGAAAGGACTGTTCCGTTTAGTACAGCAGTTTCATCGTTCACATTGTTCTCGATTGGGATCTCACAACGTATAGCTCGTTCCAGATCGGTCGTAGAGATGTGTAGCCTGTTTCCTTTTGTCTCCATCTTTAGACCGGAGAGAATTGGCATGCCGCTACGGCTTCCCAAAGCATAGCTAGCAAGTTTTACGCCAAATACCAGGTCTTTTTTCATACACATGAATTCCATTTCGATCCCCCTTGCTCTCAATTATTGAATGTTCATGATACCAGATTGTTGCATCAGGAAGCAAAGTTATCGGTTTAGGTGATTGATAACAGCTCGAGCGATTCTTTCTACTGACATGGCACCATCAATTATCTTCACTCGTGGATTATTACGGGCTAGTTTCAGGTAGCCTTGGCGGACGCGGCGATAGAACAGTAGGTCTTCCTTTTCGATCCGGTCGTGTTTCTCTGGTTTACGCTCCACTGCGAGCTCAGCTTGGAGGTCAATAAGAAATGTGATGTCAGCAATCCGGTTTTGGGTGGCTGCCTTGTTCAAGTGTTTCACTAAACTAAGATCTATCCCACGGCCATAACCTTGGTAGGCAACGCTAGAGAATCGATAGCGGCTGGAGATAACAACGTGTCCCATTTGTAAGGCTGGCTGTATGACTTTGGAACAGAGTTGTGCGCGGGAGGTGATCATAAGTAAAAGCTCAGAAAAAGGGAGGAGCTCATCGTTTCTCCGCGACAGAATGATCTTACGTAGCTTTTCTCCTAGTGGTGTTCCTCCTGGCTCGTGCGTTGTTGTTACTGTAAGGTTTTTCTTGCGCAGATAGCTGGCAAGGAGCTCTACTTGTGTAGACTTGCCGGTGAAATCAATTCCTTCAAAAACGATAAGCTTACCTTGCAGATCGATTTTTCTTGCCTCCAACTAGAGTATAAAAGATGATTAGCGCTATTCCTATACTTATGCAAGCGTCGGCCAGGTTAAACACAGTGAGGCCGCGTATTTCAAAGAAGTCGAGCACATACCCCGTGGACAATCGGTCTATCAAGTTTCCAATTGCTCCAGCTAGCACCAGGGATAGTCCGGTGTTTATCAATCGACTGTGATAGCGTGCTGTAGAAAGCATGAACGTAATTAGCAGCGCAGCCGTGAAAGAGATAGCTAAGAACAACGTTCTATTTCCTGGAAAGATTCCGAAGGCTCCACCTGTGTTGTGGACCCGTGTTAGCCTGATTGCCTGGCCAAGAAGGGGTTGAGGGCTGGAGGGAGTAAGAAACCTTGTTGCCCAATGTTTTAGCAGACGGTCAACTCCTATGATAATGGAGCTGATGAGGAGGTAGGAAAGCTTGCTCATCAGGTTACAACCTACCCGTGCCACCTACGGCCGTGTCGCATCCCAGGGCCGGAGCCGGGACCACGAATGATCACATGGCTTGAATCTTGTACGACTAAAGCTTCTCCGTAGATTATTACACCGATCAGCTTCTGCCGACCAGAGTAAAGAAGTCGTTGAATTGTCCCGCGTGAGATTTGCATTTCTAGGGCAGCTTGTGCTTGATCGTGTCCTTCCAGGTCGCATAGACGCATTGCTTCCAGCTCATCGAGTGCTATTTCAACGGACTGAAGTTGTGATAGAGGGATGCCGCTTGGTTTGAACAGGTTGAATCCAGCAAAACCTCTGCAATAGCGTGGCTTTTTCTGACGACCCATCAATCCTCCTTGTCAGTATGTGGAATTACTATAGTTGGTGATCGGGGTAACGTCAACCGTAGGTTGCACTTACCGGATGGATTTGCGATTATTAGTAGGGGTGTTGATGAGGGTTTATCCTGATTGTATTCCTTGTTTTCTGCGTCAGGCGCTTGAGGCCGCACGGCGAGTGACTGAGAATAGGAAGGAACAAAGAGAAGTGCTGAGTGAAGTAGCGGCACTAATACCGAGCCTTCCAATGGACGCTACACCGGTAGATATGGGAAGAGAAATCCATAGGACAGTGAATGCCGTTATTGGTTCGGTTGACCCGTACAGGGAAGTAAAAAGGGAGTACAATGATCGGGCCCTTTTGCTGTATCCTCAACTGAAGCAGCGCGTGAAAAATTCACCGGATTCTCTTCTTACTGCGATCAAGCTTGCAGCAGCGGGTAACGTAATTGACTTTGGCGTGGGCGCAAAGTTTGATCTGTCGCAATCGATTGAGAAGGGCTTACGGGAGAAACTCGCCGGGTTCGATTACGCCTTGCTCAAAGAGCGGCTGGGACAGGTCGAGGAGATTCTCTACCTTGGAGATAATGCGGGTGAGATTGTCATTGACAAGATTGTAATTGAGGAACTGGTTAGCAAGGGAAAGAAGGTGACCTTTGTTGTGCGGGGAAAGCCGATCATTAATGACGTGACCCTTAAAGACGCTTCATATGTGGAAATGGACAAAGTGGCTAATGTGATAAGCAGTGGTTGCGATGCGCCAGGGACAACGCTTCGTTACTGTGATAGTGATTTCATAGAAACCTTTGGGAAGTCGAAACTTATTATTGCTAAGGGACACGGGAATTTTGAGGGGTTGTCAGAGGAAGATCGGCCACTGTTTTTCTTGCTTAAGGTGAAGTGTCCGGTTGTCGCAGCTGAGCTTGGGGCAACTGTTGGATCGATTGTGTTGCGTGCCAAGGTAAGGGGGAAGATGTGATAGAAGAAAACGTGAAGGCGATTCTAGCGGGGCTTCCACCAGGCGTGCTGTTGGTTGCAGCAGCTAAGACTCGAACAGCTGATGATATCAAAAGGGCAATCAACGCCGGGGTCTCCATCATTGGTGAAAACTACCTACAGGAGGCCGAAGTAGCATATGCCGCAATTGGCAAAGAAGCAAGCTGGCACTTCATTGGTTACTTGCAGCGCAATAAGGTGAAAAAAGCCGTACGGATATTCGACATGATTGAAACGGTTGATTCACTCCGCCTGGCAGTGAAAGTTGATAAGGAGTGTGCAAAATTAGGCAAGGTTATCTCAGTACTAGTGGAGGTAAATAGCGGTCTTGAATCGCAGAAAACAGGGGTCTTTCCACAGAAAGTAGAAGGATTAATCAACAAACTCACCAGCATGAAAAACCTGAAGGTAGAAGGATTAATGACAATGGGACCGCGCTTTGGCGAACCGGAAAAGGCCAGACCATACTTTAGGGAAACAAAACGACTGTTTGATAAGCTTCAGAACTTACCCAATGTTAGGATGCGGTATCTATCTATGGGAATGAGCAACACCTATCAGATAGCGATCGAGGAAGGCGCAAACATAGTTAGGATAGGGACGAAGCTCTTTGGGGAAAGGGACTACAGCTAGGAGAAGAGAATGGCGCAAGAAAGGCGACTGACACAACAAGAGCAGAAGAAACTGCTTGAAAGACAGGAGCAGCAAATTAAGGGTGCAATGGCTCGAATCAAGAATCGCGTGGTTGTATTCAGTGGTAAAGGCGGAGTAGGGAAGACCACCCTGTCGGTTAATCTTGCTTATGCTTTGGCAAAACCGGGAACAAGTGTAGGATTGCTGGATGCCGATATCACTGGCCCTAATGTTCCTCAAATGGTAGGCCTGTCAACCAAAACTGAAGCAGAGCAAGGGACGATCGTTCCTCACGAGAAGGAGGGTGTGAGAATTGTCTCGTTAGCATCGATTATTCCACCCGGGGCTCCGGTTATCTGGCGAGGACCGCTTCGTTCCAAAGCAATTGACCAGCTTCTTGGTGAGACAAGGTGGGGAGAGCTTGATTTTCTTATCATCGATCTTCCACCAGGAACGGGGGACGAGGTGTTGACAATCGTGCAGCGAACCTCTCCACAGATGGCAATTGTTGTTACTACTCCACAGGAAGTTTCCTTGATCGATGCACGACGGGCGACGAATATGGCAAAGAAAATGGGGCTTTCCGAGATAGGAATTGTGGAGAACATGTCTGGCTTTGTTTGTCCACACTGCGGAGTGAATATAGACTTATTTGGAAGGAAGGGCGGAGAGCAGCTTGCCGGGGAGCTTGCGGTACGTTTCTTGGGGAGGATTCCTATTGATATAGCGGTGCGTGTAGGGGGAGATACTGGAGAACCGATTGTCCTAGCGACTCCAAGAGCGACTGTCTCGCTGCGATTTTGCAGCATTGCAGAGCGTATACGTAACGTTTTGTCATAGGAGAAATGCTAGTAGACATCATTGCCGATAGCAGTGATAGCATGTCAGAAACTGTCCATGTGGTTATCTGCTTGGGATTTGTCTGCAAGGCAATTGATGCGGCGGGGATTGCCATTTGCGAGGTGTCACCACGGAAACTAGATAAAAACCTGCGACGTGAACAATCGTACGTCGCAGGTCTATTCTTTAGTGTTTAGCTTATGCTACAGTTACATCTTGTGCTTGGGGACCTTTGTCCCCTTGCGTAACCGTGAATTCTACTTTCTGGCCTTCGTTTAGTGAGCGAAAGCCCTCACCACGAATAGCGCTGAAATGGACGAAGATGTCTTCTCCCTCATTTCGCTCGATGAATCCAAAGCCCTTTGCATCGTTAAACCACTTAACGGTACCGGTTTCACGTTCTGCCATAGTTGCCATTCTCCTCCTTCTTGCTGGAAGTTTAATCGAGACAGAACGTTCTAAGCGAAAATCAGGCAAACCTGTACTTCAAACTAAAACGACTGCACGACTACCAACAACACTGGAAATGTACCACGAGGACGTGCTATTGTCAAGGGCAAGCATAAATCAAACTAGATTGTGGGCCTTTGTAACTGTGAGCTAGGCTTATCTTAGTCGCTCTCATCGAGACTATGTGTACACTATTGTTGCTTGGGCTGCGACAAAACGCTATTATAGTGGTCGGCAATTATAAGCGAGGAGAAAAAAATTGTATTTGGAGGGGATATGGAAGAATACGAGGTAGATCTCCGGGATTACTTCCGGGTACTGTGGAAACAGAAATGGATTGTTATTGTAACCTTTGTCGTTGCAGTAGTTACGGCCCTTGGCATCTCTTATTCTTTGCCTAAGGTGTATCAGACCAGAACGAGCCTGTTGATTCAACCACCGCTGGCAAAGGAAGTGGGTGGTGAGGTTACTGGCACCGTTTTTGCTCCAGAAACCTACAAGCAGCTGGCGCTTGCCGATGATCTGTTTCAGGAAATAGCAAATGATCTCTATCCCGATGCTGATAAGAGTCTTGGCACGCCTGGGTTGCCAGGCCAGGTGAAGGTGGAGGTAGAGGAAACGACCGCAGAGGGTTTTCCCGGTCGATTCCCTCTCTGCCTGCGGGCAACGTGGACGGGCAACGATCCCGAACTACTTCCGGTACTTGCGGAGACCTGGGCCAGTCGCTTCACTGAGAAAAATGCCCAGCTTTTCCTAAGCCAGACGGCTCAGTCCTATGATTATGTGAAGCAGAACTTTGATCAGGCGCAAGTGGAACTCTTAACTCAAGAAGACGCTCGTGACCAGTACAAGAAAGAGAATCCGCTGGAAGTTCTTCAAGCCGAGGTATCTGTGCTCCAAGGCGACTATCAGAGCTACTTCGATCAGTTACGGGAGAAGAGGAAGCAATTAGCGAGCCAAGAGGCGGCGGTTACTGGGCTCCAGGAAGCAATAGTATATGTCGTGCAAGGAGACTACCAGGTCTACCTCGATCAGTTGAGGGAAAAACAGAAGACACTGGCAAGTAAGGAAGCGACACTGGCTGCCCTGGAGAAAGCACTGAGCAGGGAATCAGAGTATTTGACTCTGGAGAGAAGCGTTTCTAATGACAGCTTGTGGAATTTCCTTGCCCAGGAGGATGCCGGTCAAAGGGTTTCAGCCATTCCCTCGCTTGTCCTTGAAGATCAGCAATTCAACCCTCTATACACTGAGCTTCGATCTCAATTGAGCTCTACTCAGGTCAGTGCCCAGAGCCTGCGAGAGGAGATAGCTTATCTTGATTCCGCGCTGAAGGCGACACGAACTGCCTTTGGAGGAACAACAGAGGATCAGGTGCTGGAGGGAACCATCTCTGACGAAGACCTATGGAATTTCTTGACCCAAGGAGTTGGAGGCGAGAAGCTTGCCGCCTTCCCTTCCTTAACCCTTGCAGAGCAACAACTAGATTCTACCTATATTAGCATGCGATCTCAGTTGATCTCTACTGGTGTGAGTGTGCGGACTGTACAAGAAGAGATTTCCTACCTTGAGTCTGCTCTGGAAACCACACAGACTGCTCTAGAGAAGAAGCGTGCCTACCTGATTGGAGTACAAACGGAATTGGAACGGTTTGCCCGGGAGATATCAATTTCAAAGGGATTCTATGGCAGCCTGGCTAGCCGGCTGCAAGAGGCCAAGATTGCCCGTGCTGAGACCGCTGCCGCGATACGGGTTATCGAGGCTCCAGTTGTACCGACAAGCCCCATTGGTCCCAATAAGAAGATGAATGTGGCAGTGGCTGGGGTTTTAGGGCTTTTCCTTGGTGTTCTTCTTGCTTTCTTCGTCCACTGGCTTTACGCAGAAAAGAAAGAGCAAGTAGGTAAGCCCCTACCACCGGTTCATGGCGAGCATTCCAATTAAGTACCCTAATGTGCCAGCAAACAGGATGAACCCTATGCGTATAATTGCTTTAGATTTCATGGTAAGAGGATAGTAGAGGGCACAGGATTGCGCCCGGACAAATGGTTGTTGTAGTTACGACAATGGTTAGCAGGTATAGTGTTATAAGTCAACTAATTCACATTGACTATAAGCAACTATTAGATCTGAACCGCATGCTTGGCGATCTGATCAGCCATTGGATGCCTTTTTGTGCACGAAGACCCAAATCGTATTCCGTGGATGTAAGCCCTGTGCAACCGCTTGCATTGCCTCATCAAGAATGTACTGGAGGCTTGACATTGGGCTTTGTGTGCAGCGTTCAAGCGGTACTCCTTCGGCTACCCGGTTCAATACATGGAACGCTTTGACGACACAAAGGGCAATCCTCTGGGGCATAGAGCTCAAGCTCCATTCTTGCTAGGGAGATGACGGGGAACTCCAAGGCGTTGTCACCAACTTGTCGGTCAACGATGCAAGCGATTCCCATGACTTTTCCCTGCCATGCTGTTACTACCTGGGCTACTTCGAGCGAAGAGCGCCCAGTAGTTACCACGTCTTCCGCTATGAGTACTCTGTCCTCAGGGAGGATTTGGAAGCCTCGAGGTAGTGTCATCTGGTTTGCCTTTCTTTCGGTAAAAATTCCTCGGACTTCAAGGCATGTGGCCAGTTCGTATGCAACAATGATGCCACCCAAAGCAGGGCCAATTACAACATCGATGGTCCCAAATGCGTTAGCTTTTTCTGCCAGCATCAGGCATATCTGGTGAGCTAGGGCTGGATATTGTAGGAGTTTAGCACACTGAATGTATCTATTCGTATGCTTTCCGGACGACAACAGAAAATGGCCTTCCAAAAAGGCGCCAGTGGATTGGAGCAAAGTTAGGACATCTCTACTGGTGGGCACAACCACGAATATCCTCCCAACTTTCAATTGACTGGTTTTCCATGAAGGTAGTTAGTCCTTTTATGACTTTTATCCCGCAGAACGGATCTATAAAGTTTGCTGTGCCAATCTGTACAGCATAGGCTCCAGCCATGATGAACTCCACTGCATCCTGCCAATTTGTGATCCCTCCGATGCCTATGACAGGTATCTCTAAAGCTAGTGAAAGTTCATAAACTATTCCTAGAGTAATGGGTTTAATAGCAGGCCCGGAGAGCCCCGCAAAGATGTTTCTAAACACGGGCTTGCGCTTGGTAATATCGATTGCTATTGCTGGAAATGTGTTCGCCACACAGACGGCATTTGCTCCTTCGGCTTGTATCGCTCTTGCTAGCTGCAAATTACTACCCTCGCTAGTTGGAGACAGCTTGACCCATAGCGGTTTCTTACATGCCTTTCTTGCTTCGCGCACCACCTTTGCTGTTCTTACCATCTGTTTGCCTGTGATGGGCTGATCGGGGATGTTTGGACAGGAGATATTAATCTCAACAGCATCGATTGGAGTATTGGAGAGCTTTCCCACTACTTGTCCATATTCCTTCACCGTGTTGCCCCATACATTGGCGATTACTACCAGCCCCATTTCTTTCATTTTCGGGAGATCTTCCTTGACAAAGCTAGTTACCCCAGGATTCTGAAGGCCAATGGAGTTTAGCAGGCCGCAGGGTGTTTCCCAAAGACGAGGCCCAGGATTTCCCTGTTGAGGGTGGAGGGTTAGTCCCTTTGTGCATATAGCACCCAGGCGGGAGGTATCATAGAGTTGGCTGTACTCTTGGCCGAAACCAAAGGTGCCTGATGCTGCAATGACGGGGTTTCTTAGGGCGAGGTTTCCGATCTGAACCGAAAGATCAATCATCCCAGATTACATCCTTGGCGCGGAATACAGGTCCATCTCGGCAGACACGACGTAGGCCTTGGGTTGTTCTCACCATACAACCCAAGCAAGCACCGATTCCGCAAGCCATTTTTTCTTCCAGAGAGACAAATAGTGGTACTCCTGCATTTTGACAAGTGTGATGCAGGGCTTCTAGCATCGCGTAGGGGCCACAGGCATAGCATGTGTCATAGCCATGTGGCTGGAACACATGGCTGATCAGCCCCTTCTGCCCATTTTCACCGGATTCGGAGGATACACATAACTGTTTAGCGACCTGCTCAAAGGTTCTTAATAGAAACGGCTTGGTGTGAAAGCCAAGGTAGACATCCACTTTGCCGAACACCTTAGCAGTATAGAACAATGGGGCAATTCCTGATCCTCCTCCAACTAGAGCAATCTGGTCGCCCTGTTGGTTCCAGCCATTGCCCAAGGGGCCAAATAAGACGAGCTTGTCTCCTGGTAAAAGGTGAGTTAAGAGATGTGTGCCTTGCCCCTGCTTTACGTAAAGGAAGGAAAGCAACTTGTCGGTGCGGTCAAAAATGCTCATTGGGCGGGAAAGGGGCGGGTTGATGTCCCATGCTCGCAACATATAGAATTGAGCTGGTTTAGCTGGAAAGGTTCCCTGTACCCTCAGCAAGAACGTATCTGGGGCAACTTGGTCATTGGCTATTACTGGTGCCGTTCTAACATCTATCTTGTCCATTGCCGAATATCCCTTTTCATTCTTAGTGTTGCTTCACGTGCATAGTCATCGAACCGACGCTCTGCATCCGCTCTATTTTTATGTGCGCCTAGAATTGAGCGAGAGGCATTGATCAGAGCTCCATTTCCGTGAATGAACGCTTTGCTCACTTCTTGTCCACCAGCGCCCTGAGCTCCGTAACCGGGGATCAGAAGGAAAAGCCCAGGGAAAGACTGTCGTATTGTGGCTAACTCCTGACTTCTAATGGCTCCCACCACACCGCCGATAAGGCTGTATCCACAGCTTCCTCGATAGTCCTTCCCCCACTCCGAGACCCGTCGGGCTACATGCATGAACAAAGGCTGGTTCACGCAATGCAGATCCTGAAAATCTTTTGCCGAAACGTTGGACGTTCTTATCAAAATGAAGACTCCCTTTTCTTTCTGCTCCAGATATGGAAGAAAAGGGGCAATGGCGTCGGATCCCATGTAGGCGTTAAGGGTGACAAAGTCAGTCTCAAAATCTCCCGAAAAGTGTGCCCGAGCATACATTTCCCCGGTGGAGGCAATATCACCGCGCTTGATGTCACCGATTACAATTGTTCCTTTATCTCTAGCATATCGAATGGTATCCCGGTAACAGGAAAGTCCCTCTACGCCTAGTGATTCATAATGTGCAATCTGTACCTTGTAGCAGGAGACCAAATCCAGGGTTGCGTCAATTATCTTCCGATTGAATTCAAGAATAGCGCTCGGGATTGCCGGCTCTGCAGCAAGGACTTGTGGTAAGAGCTTAGGTGATGTGTCTAATCCAACGCAGACCGGTCCGCATTTTTCCACTGCGTCGAATAACTTATCAATAATCATCGAAACTCATTCCTTTGACCCTGTTATCAAGGCAGACAACCTCCGAATGAAGAAGATATTCGTTGTTTATGTGAGCCTCCCTTAGGTAAGCAAACTCTGAAGGGGATTATAAGTCTGCCTTAGGTACAGAGCAAGGTTACACATTGCCGATTATTCAACACCAAGTCGCTTGATAGGTAGTATAATGGAGTATGGATGATTACGAAAAAGGTGGTTATACAGGTCAATGAATAGAGTTACACAATGGATTTGCCGTGAGGGAAGGGTTATAAGTCCTGAGTTTCTTCGGGTGGATGGGTTTCTCAACCATCAGATCGCCCCAGCCTTTGTAGAAGAGGCTGGAAAACAGCTTGCAAACAGGTTTTGCAAAGCGGATGTTAGCTGTGTTCTTACCGCTGAAGCAGCGGGAAATGTGATTGCCTATGAGGTAGCGCGAAGGCTGCAAGTACATGCCCTTTATGCTAAGAAGGGGCGAACAGCCACCATGGCTAACCCTCTTGTTCGAACTGTGCGTTCGCCGACCAAAGGCACTGAGGAAGAGCTTGCCGTATCTGGAGATTACCTTAAATCAGGAGAACGTGTTCTCATTGTAGATGACTTTCTTTATCGGGGGCTCACTAGCGCTGCTCTTGCAGAGATGGTTAGGGAAAGTGGCGCAGAGCTTGTGGGTTTTGGTTTTGTGATCGAGAAAAGATTTGCGAAAGGCCGCGAGGTTCTGGCGAAGTTTGGCGTTTCAGTTACAAGTTTGGCCTCTGTGGTGCGGATGGATCCCAACAGTGGGAGAATCGATCTTGAAGAATAGGAATCAACTGAACTTCCTATATGTAGAATTCTAGCCAATGGGTATAGTAGTTCTTGATTTCGGCTCTCAGTATACACCGTTGATTGCCCGACGCCTGCGAGAACTGCGAGTGTACTGCGTTGTTTTGCCTGGCACATCAC
>Ga0315547_1000809_pt1 | contig 27823 bp, 25 predicted proteins | sample SalMarSW160240MG_2_FD_202542 | JGI IMG/M metagenome (GOLD analysis project Ga0315547, IMG submission 202542) | Salt marsh sediment microbial communities from the Plum Island Ecosystem LTER, Massachusetts, United States - Salt Marsh Sediment SW1601-240 ...
TTGACGCACTTGTTCTGCTTAAAGAAGTCCCCGACCCACGCCTATTCGGCGTTGCCGAACTAAACGAGAAAGGCGAGATAACCAAGATTGTAGAGAAACCACGCGAACCGAAAACAAATCTGGCGGTGCCCGGCGTTTACCTCTTCACCAGAGATGTACATCAGGCAATAGACAGGATAAAACCTTCATGGCGGGGAGAACTCGAAATAACCGATACCATTCAACAGCTCATTGATTCCGGCAAAAAGGTGCGCAGTCACATCCTCACTGGCTGGTGGCTGGATACCGGGAAGAAAGATGACCTCTTGGAAGCTAACCGTATTGTCCTTGATGAATTTATGAAACGAGATCTAAGAGGTGAGATTGATGCCGCCAGCCAGGTGGCAGGCAGAGTTGAGGTCGGAGAAGGAACAAGCATAGAACACAGCATCATCAGGGGGCCAGCATCCATCGCCGAAGGATGTCAAGTCAGGAATTCATTTATTGGTCCTTTCACCAGCATTGGAGCGGGCACAGTGATCGAGCACTCTTCGATAGAGCACTCGGTGGTACTGGAGAGCTGCCGTATCTCGGGAATTGAGCGCCTGGCTGATAGCGTTATTGGCCGAAGCACTGAGGTAATAAAAGGGGGGCAGAATTTGAAGGCAGTAAGGCTTTTCGTTGGCGACGATGCCAAAGTGGAACTCTAAAAACGAAGGAATGACATGCCATTTGCTTTCAAGAGGTTAGAGATTCCGGGGGTAGTCTTGATAGAACCAAAGGTTTTTGAGGATGAAAGAGGCTTCTTTATGGAAACATACAAGATGCCGGATTTTGTTACTGCTGGCATAAAGGGAAATTTTGTCCAGGAGAATCACTCCCGTTCTACTAAAGGGGTTCTGAGGGGATTGCATTATCAAAACCCGCCTTTTGCACAAGGAAAGTTGGTGAGGGTGGTAAGGGGTGAGATATTTGATGTCTCCGTTGACATAAGGAAGGGCTCGCCTACCTGGGGCAAATGGGTAGGGGTAATCTTATCGGAAGAAAATAGGAATATCCTCTATGTTCCGGCAGGCCTTGCTCATGGTTTCTGTGTCCTTTCAGAAATTGCCGAAGTCATATATAAAACCACCAATGTCTACTCCGCTGAATCTGAAGCCGGTATTATCTGGAACGATGAAGACTTGAATATCGAGTGGCCTGTTAAGGAACCGATTCTATCCGAAAAAGACGAAAAATTACCTTCTCTAAAGAATGCGGATATCAAGTTTTACTACGCAGAGGAGGCAAAATGAAACTTCTTGTAACCGGCGGCGTGGGCTTTATCGGCAGCAATTTCATTCGCCATATCCGGCAAGAACACCCTGATTGGGAGATAACCAATCTGGACAAGCTCACCTATGCCGGCAACCTGGAAAACTTAAAGGATATACAAGACCAGCCCGGCTACCAGTTTGTCAAAGGAGATATAGCTGATAGAAAGCTGGTAGATAAGCTACTGGGCCAAGGGGCAGACGTCATCGTGAACTTTGCTGCTGAGAGCCACGTTGACCGCAGCATCCTGGACGCCTCGCCATTCATCGAGACTAATGTTAAAGGGACACAGGTGCTCCTGGAAGGGGCAAAAAAGCATGGAATTCAAAGATTTATCCAGGTGTCAACTGATGAAGTCTATGGCTCCATTGACAGCGGTCGCTTTACTGAAGAATCACCTTTATCTCCCAACAGTCCCTATTCAGCCAGCAAAACCGCTGCTGACCTTTTATGTCGCGCCTATTTCAAGACCCACCGTGTGCCGGCAATCGTTACCCGCTGCACCAACAACCTCGGACCGTACCAGTTTCCCGAGAAACTAATTCCCCTGGTTATCACCAATGCCCTGGAGGATAAACCAGTCCCCGTCTATGGTGATGGCCTCAACATCAGGGACTGGATTTTTGTAGTTGACCACTGCCGGGCTCTTGATGCCGTCATTCAGAAAGGCCAGCCCGGAGAGATATACAATATCGGTGGTGGCAATGAAAAGACCAACCTGGATCTTATCCGCAAGCTGCTAGAGCTGCTGGATAAACCACAGAGCCTGATACAATTCGTTACCGACCGTCCTGCCCACGACCGCCGCTATGCTCTGGATTGCACCAGGATAGCCACAGAACTGGGCTGGAAGCCAGCTTACTCCTTTGAAGAAGCCTTGAGTGCTACCGTTGACTGGTATATAAAGAATGAGTCCTGGTGGCGGTCAATCAAGAGCGGCGAGTATTCCAGATACTACGAGAAAATGTACCTCAAAAGGTGAAAGTAGCAGTCACAGGCGCTAATGGGCAACTGGGCACTGATTTGTGCCGGACCCTGAACAACTTCGATGTCATTCCCTTGACACATGCTGATATCGAAATTGCCGACATGGCTTCTGTCAGGGAAGCCGTGTTCAAACACAAGCCGGTTGTCATTATCAATACCGCCGCCTATGTTCGAGTTGATGACTGCGAAGATGAAAAAGAGAAAGCCTTTCAGGTAAACGCTCTGGGAGCCCGCAATGTCGCTGTAGTTGCTCAAGAACTCGGAGCCAGGCTGGTCCACATCAGCACCGACTATGTCTTCGGCGGCGAGGCTGAGCAGCGAACTACCCCCTACACCGAATTCGATACACCTATCCCCCTCAGCATTTATGGCAAGTCCAAGCTGGCTGGGGAAAATTTTGTTCGGCATTTTTGTCTCAGGCACTTCATCGTCAGAGCTTCGAGCCTTTTCGGCGTTGCCGGCTCCAGCGGCAAGGGCGGAAATTTCATCGAGACCATGCTCAGGCTGGCCAGAGAGCGCGATGAGCTCAGGGTGGTCAATGACCAGGTCTTTTCCCCCACCTACACCAGGGACTTAGCCCGAAAAATAGCCCAGCTAATGACCACCGACTATTACGGCATATTCCATATCACTAACAGCGGCTCTTGTTCCTGGTATGAGTTCACCACGGAGATACTTAAGCTGGCTGGCATAAAGACCCCGGTTGTCCCCATAACCTCAGACCAGTATCCCCAGAAAGCCCTGAGACCCCGCTACTCGGTGCTGGACAACTACCACTTGAGGCTTCTAGGTCTGGGCGATATGCGACTCTGGCAGGAAGCTTTAAAAGACTATCTTGCAGCCAGAGGTAACATTGTCTGAAATTAACCAGCCCTTCTCCCCATGTCATTGCGAGGCACGCAGTTCCGCGGCAATCCCTATCCCTCAAGATACACAAGTTGACAAATACATATCGGTTAGCTACTATGTTCAGTAATTAACACAACACGGAAGGGGGAAGCAGCATGAATCGCGTGAAACATATAGGAATTACACTCGTCGTCATTATTTCGCTTTTCTTGATTTTCTCGCAGACGGCTTATGCCTCTGTTGATGCTGGCATATTCGACCAGGCGGCTTATGTCTATTATATCGACGCCGGTACAGGTAGCATTATCATCCAGGTACTTATCGGGTCGTTTGTCGGGGGACTGGCACTAATCGGTGTATACAGGATGAGAGTAAAAAACTTCCTACTCAATTTGTTCAAAAAACGAAAAGGTGATGAGGAGAGCGAGTAGTGCACAGCTCACGGGTTCCTTCCGCGACCCCAGCGGCATCCTTTTCCAGCAGGATGGCGTCATCTATCGTCAGGTAAACCTGGTCTATAAGGACGACTATGACCATCTAATGGATTCCGGTCTTTATCAGGCGCTTGTTGACGACAAGCTTTTGATTCCCCACGAGGAAGTCCGCATTGAGTCGCCGATGCCTGAACTCGCTTACAAAGTAATCAAGCCGGAACCGATAACCTTTATCTCATATCCCTACGAGTGGTGCTTCAGCCAGCTAAAAGACGCTGCCCTGACCACACTCAAAATACAGAAAAAAGCCCTTGACTTCGGCATGTCGCTGAGAGACAGCAGTGCTTACAACATACAGTTCAAAAACGGCAGAACGATATTAATCGATACTCTTTCATTTGGGAAATACCATGAAGGACAACCCTGGATCGCTTACCGCCAGTTCTGCCAGCATTTCCTGGCACCACTGGCCTTGATGAGTTATAAGGATATACGGCTGAGCCAGTTACTCGGTATTTACATGGACGGGCTACCTCTGGATTTGGCAAGCTGTCTGCTGCCCTGGCGCACTCACCTGAGATTCTCCCTGCTTTCCCATATCCACCTTCATGCCCGCAGTCAGAAACATTACGCTGATAAAACGGTAGATGTCAAACAGCGCCGGATGAAGCACTATGCCTTCCTGGGCATTCTTAACAGTCTGGAATCCGCCGTCAAGAAGCTAAGGTGGCAGCCTGGGGGCACGGAGTGGGCTGAATACTATCGGGACACCAATTACTCACATCAGGCCTTCGAGCACAAGAAGACAATTGCGGCAGACTTCCTGGACAGGGTGAGACCGACAACTGTCTGGGACCTGGGCGCCAACGTAGGTATATTCAGCCGCCTTGCTAGCGACCGGGGAATTCCCACCGTATCCTTCGACGTTGACCCTGCTGCTGTGGAAAAAAACTACCTGGACTGCATGGCCAGAGGTGATACCAGTATTCTACCGCTGGTGATTGATTTGACCAATCCCAGCCCTAGCATCGGCTGGGAGAACAAAGAGCGGAGTTCCCTTAAAGAACGCGGCCCTGCCGATGCCGTGCTCGCCCTGGCGCTCGTCCATCATTTAGCTATTTCCAACAATGTCCCTTTTCCCAGGATTGCCGGATTTCTCAGCGACATCTGCCACTGGCTAATCATCGAATTTATTCCCAAGAGCGACTCACAGGTCCAGAGACTTCTGGCTACCAGGGAGGATATTTTCCCCAGTTATACCCGACAGGCGTTTGAGCAGGACTTCGGTCGCTATTTCAAAATAGACGATTCAGCTGATATCCGCGAATCACAGCGGACGCTGTATCTGATGCAAAGGCATGAGCTATGAGAAATCCGGGGTTGAAAGAGCGCCTGATTGAGAGGCTGGACATTATTGGCCTCCTGGCCTTTTCAATAGTGGTGCTCTTTATCACGTTTCCCAATCTCCTGTTTTCGGCCAACGTAGAGGACATCCCGAAGGCAATTATTTACTACAGGTATTTCTTTGCTGCCGCTTTTGTTATTCTCTTTGTCCTCACATCCATTTTTCTGTTATTACCCCGGCGAATAGCCCTTATTGCGTCCTCGCTGCTGGGTGCATATGCTCTCCTGGTACTCATCTTCGACCTTATCCATCCCCTGGGCATCGGTCCACTCGTGGAGGGGACTGAGTCGGTGCCAGCCGCGCCGGTGGCTGGAGCAATTCAAATCGTTCTCATGGTGGGCACTTTTTTTGCCTTGTTCTATATTCCCAGGAAAGTGCGCAGCGTGCTTGCCTGGTCGCTTGCCGCCGTGTTTCTCGTTTCCGGTCTCCCGTTCATGTTTGCGCCACCTACGGGGCATATCCCGGAGCATCCTAGCGTGTCGGAAAATGAGGCGGCCCCCGATTTCAATATCTACCATATCATATTTGACGCTTACTGTGGTCCCTGGCTGCAATGGTCGCTCACCGAGCTATCGAGAGACCGCTCCGAGCTTACCGGGTTTATACACTACCGGTGCCATGTTTCAAATTACGACAATACGGCACCTTCATATGCGTCCTTTATGAGCGGCACCATGTATTCCCACGATATAACAGTTACCGAATACTATAGGAGGGCAAACGAAGACTCCATCATTGATGACCTCCGTGAGCGCGGTTTCGCAACAAGTTTTTATGGGCTAAGACTATATGATGGGATCAGACAAGTTCAAGAAGCATACACTGACGACCCTGGCGGGCTAGAGGTTGTAGATGTAAGACTGGCAGCCGACTATTGGCTCCTGAGGATAGCCCCCGTAGCCCTCAGGCATCTGGTGCTGGATGACGGCGGGGCAGGTCCGATTACACGGTACGTCAAATATGGTGAGGAGGTCCCTAGTGTAATAAACGCCGTATCCTATCGTCAGTTCCAGAAATTCCTTGCCGACGAGCGCCTCCGGCCTGCGAGTGGTCATTACGTGCATGCCTACTTTTACCCGCCGCACCCACCGTATCAACTTGACAGGCATGGAAAATATGTCGGTGAATCGTCTTACGAGGAACAGCTTCTTCTAGCCACGAATATGCTCCTGGAATTCGTGGCAACATTAAAAGAGCTGAACAGATTTGAGAATAGCCTGATTATCATTCATTCGGACCACAGTTCTGGTGGGGTTGCGAATAAGAGATATGCTAGCGACCCATTGCGCGATTTTATCCAGATGAATGAGGCTACCTCTGAAGCGATATCTGATGTTGATGTAAGATACGTGAGCGGATACCAAGTAGAGGGAAAATTTCTAGCCTTACTCCTCATCAAACCGCCTGGGGCCGGCGAGAACCAAGGCGACTTGATGGTAAAGGATGCCTTGGTACAACTACTGGACCTCAGGGGGTACATTAACCAGGTGATAGTAGAAGGGGACGGTGCTTATCCGGAAAGAGAACAGGTGGACATTTACAGTGGCCTTTATCTCCAGATACATGATGGGGAACTCGTTACGGTTGGGCGCGACATCATGTCGGGGTATATCAATCACTATATAATCCGGCCTGACGGAGAGTGGGAAATCTGCGACAATATACCATTCGAATACAAGTGACTGGAGACACGCATTTTTCTCTTCACACTGGTTTCTTTCAGCGCCAGACCAATCTGAGAAGGAGTGAAAGAGCGGTTACCTCAGAAGTTGGCAGGAAACTCTCAGAGATTATATAATGAGAAAAGGGAATACACTCCTATGAAGAATATCAAATAAGGATCAGTTTCTTCGGCGTTACTGCTTTTTTACGAAAGGTGAGAAATGAAAAACATCCTGGTAGTCGGAGCGGGACATGTGGGTTTGGTTACGGCAGCATGTTTAGCAGATTTGGGCAATAAAGTGATCAACATGGACGATAATGAACGCAAGATCGATGATTTGAAACGACGGACCATACCATTCTACGAGCCAGGATTAGAGGAAATTGTGCATAGAAATATGGATAAAGATAAATTATTCTTTACCACTAGCATTGAAGAGGGAATTAGCGTATCTGACATCATATTTATTTGCGTTGGAACACCCCAAAAAGAGTCTGGTGAAGCAGATATATCTTCTATCGAATCAGTTTCCCAACGCATAGCGGAGACTCTGAATGGATATAAGATCATAGTTGAAAAAAGCACAGTTCCTGTAAAAACGGGATGGTGGATTAAAAAGATTATTAATAGCAATAGCCGTGACAATTTTATTTTTGATGTGGTATGTAATCCTGAATTCATGCGTGAAGGGAATGCAATTTACGACTTCCTGCATCCTGATAGAATAGTGATCGGTGTCGAAACAGAGAAAGCAGCAAAAATCATGATGTCTCTTTATGAGTCATTGGATGCTCCTATTGTTTTATCAAATATAGAAACTGCAGAGCTTACAAAGCATGCTTCTAACTCCTTCCTAGCATTAAAAATATCTTACATTAATGCAATAGCTAGGCTCTGTGAGAAAGTTGGAGCAGATATAAGAATGATTGCCGAAGGCATGGGCTATGACAAACGAATTGGCCGGCAGTTTCTTGATGCTGGGCTGGGTTATGGAGGTTATTGTTTTCCAAAAGATGTAGCTGCCTTCATTAAGATAGGCGAGGAGCTAGGCTATGATTTTGAACTTTTAAAGATTGTTCAAAAAATTAATAAGGAACAGCACGATCAAGCAATTGAAAAATTAAGGAAATCCCTGTGGACCTTGAAGGGAAAGGTTATCGGAATATTAGGACTCTCATTCAAGCCAGACACAGATGATATCAGAGAGGCGCCATCAATTCATATAGTGAATAGACTTCTGGGGGAAGGGGCGATTGTTAAGGCCTACGACCCACAAGCCATGAATAACGCTAGAACTATACTTCCGGACATCGAGTATTGTGAGGATCCCTATGAGTTAGCTAAAGGAACTGATGCTATCCTTATCGTCACTGAATGGGATGAATTTAGGAATATTGAGATTCCCAAGCTCAAGAAATTGCTTAAGCAGCCTGTGATAATTGATGGAAGAAATATTTATAATCCTGTTGAGATAAGGAATCTTGGGTTTGTATATGAGGGAATTGGACGTCCCTAGAATTAGAATATGAGATCGTGAGGAGCTGAGCTATGCACAAAAAAATCAAGAAGATATTGGTGACAGGTAGTTCCGGAATGATTGGAACAGCACTGTGTGAAAAGTTGCTAGAAAATGGCTATGAAGTAATAGGGGTCGATCTAAAGCAGAATCGTTGGAGTGAAGCAGTAAATAGGTTCACTATGATTTACGATTTAAGAGAGAAGGCGTTTTTCGATACGCTATCACGAGATTTTGATATGCTCATACATTTGGCAGCAAATGCTCGCGTGTTTAATTTAGTAAAAGACCCGGTACTGGCGAGGGATAACTTTGAGATGGTGTTTAATGTTCTCGAGTTTTGCAGGCTTAATAAGACGAATAGAATCATATTCTCAAGCAGTAGGGAAGTATATGGGAATTCACCAGCAATATCTCCCACTGAAGATGAAATAGAAATCAATTATTGTGAGAGTCCCTATGCAGCAACTAAGCTCGCTGGTGAAGCTCTCATCGCTGCATATCATCATTGCTATAACATTGATTATTTGATAATACGACTCTCGAACGTTTATGGCAAATATGATGAGAGCGATAGGGTCATCCCCTATTTCATTAGAAGAGCGAAGCGCGGGAAAGATCTAGTTATATTTGGGCAAGACAAGCTGTTGGATTTTACCTATATTTCTGATTGCATTAATGGTATAGTGAAAGCAATTGAAATCTTTAATAACATCCGAGGGAATACTCTCAACATTGCTTCCGGCAAAGGATCACTTATTACAAATGTTGCAAGGCATATTCAGAAAAAAATTGATCGCGGTGGACAGATGGTAATTAAGGAAAACAGAAGCGGTGAAGTCGTGAGATTTATAGCTGATATAGCCAAGGCTAAACAACTGTTGAACTGGGAACCTCAAATAGAAATAACTGAAGGCCTGACGAAAACGATCGAGTTCTATAACATGAATGAAAAAATGAAAAATTGAGCAAAGCCATAATTTATCGCGTTGGATCCAGCATTACCAGCCTTCAATAACATTTTTCTACTTTTATTTACTGTGGCGTAGCTTTTCTAAACTAGCCTTCTCACTTTCATATAGCCGTTTTACTCCATCACCCATAGCCTGTTCAATTATTCTCACATCCCTTACTAATCTAAGTAAACCCTGTGGCTCAAGAGATGCCGCCTGATCTGAGCCATACATAGTTCTATCAAGCGTAATATGCCGCTCTAGAGAAGTTGCACCAAGAACTATTGCAGCAAGGCTTATCTGCAATCCTCTCTCATGTCCGCTATAGCCAACATCGCATCCAAATTTCTGACGCAAAGTAATGATGCAACGTAGATTGGCTTCTTCAGCGTTCATCGGGTAAGAACTATTACAGTGCATCAACTCAAATGGACAATCATACTTTTTAAATATATTAACGGCTTTTTCAACCTCATCCATTGTGCTCATCCCAGTAGAAATAAAGGTGTGCTTTTTCTCTTCAGCCACAGTTTCCAAGAGTTTAATATTAGTCAACATCGCCGAAGCAATCTTGTTGTGCATAAGATTATATTTTCTTAGGAAAAGTTGACTTTCAATATCCCAGGCTGAAGCATACCACTGTATATCTTTGTCCTTAGAATAGCTATTGATTTCATCATATTCTTTCTTGCCAAATTCCAAGCGATAACGATAATCCAGATATGTCATTAATCCCCATGGCGTCTCGCGCATTAATTTAGCCTGCTTAGGAGGAACGCAAATCTTTGGATTTCTCTTCTGAAATTTGACCGCATCACAGCCAGCGATGACAGCTATATCAATAAGCTTCTTGGCAATATTGATATCCCCGTTATGATTAATACCTATTTCGCCGGTTATAAAAACCCCCATATTTGACCTCCCTCATTATGATCTTATAATTTGCACCGCAGAGCCTTTTATTCCTTTACAACATAACTAGTAGGTGTTCGAGCCCAGCTTAGTGTTCTAAACTTCATTGATTTATCAGCAAAAAACCTATCAACCGCATTACTCTCCGTCCATCTGGAAACACTATATTCATCAAATATTACCACCCCTCCTCTTACAACGCGAGGCCAGAATGCTTTGAGAGCGGCAAAAGTAGCTTTCTCCAAATCAAGGTCCAAATTAAGCAAAGAGATCCTAAAGCCCGGATGGGTGGCGACGTATTTTGGAGCTGTTTTTCGAATATCTCCAGCGGTCAATTCACATTTATCCCGGCTTACATGTGCAGCATCGAGCCTTTCATATATTTCATCAGTGGTTACTCCTTGAAATCGAGATTCGTGAATGAATGAGTCTACTTGCGCTGCTTCAAAAGATCCTGATGTTTTAGCATAACTAGTAAATACATCAAACCCAATAACTTGTTTTATTGAACCTGGACAATAAATTTGTAGCAGTTTAAGCCAGAACATCAAGCCAGTTCCTTTAAAGACTCCACATTCAACAATATCACCAGGAACATCGAGACTTATGCGAAATAAATCATAACGTGCTAACAATTTCCGCAAACGCTCAATATCGGGACCTAATAATAGTAGGTTATAGGCTTCCCAGATGGCATCATTAATCTCATCCACGATTTATCTCTCTTAACAACAGGTCTGTTATTTCTCGTACAGCTCCTTTACCCCCAGCAGTCCTTATCACGATGTCAGCCACTGCTTTAACCTGTGGGTAGGCATCAGCTACTGCCACTCCCACCCCTGCCACCTCAATGCACTCTATATCGTTAACATCATTACCAACATAGACTATTTTTGTTAAATCAACATTATATTCTTTCGCAACTTGCTTAAGCGCTGCTACTTTATCTATCGTATTTTGTAAACACGGAATACCGAGTTTATGACATCGTGCTGATACGACGGGATTAGATTCTTTTGAAATGACAATGACGGGGATGCCAGCCTGCCTTAACTTTTCTATCCCCAATCCATCCCCTCGATGGCACATAACAGACTCTACACCGTCCTGTGATATTAGTACACGATTATCTGTCATTACACCGTCAAAATCCAGTACCAGTAGGCGAACTCCTTCGAGCTTGTTGGCTGCTGAGCGGAGATGTCTCAAATGCAGCAGTTGCTCTATGAGTACAAAATCTTCTTCGGTATCAATCTCGAATGAGTCTAGCAAGTCCATTTCATAGAAACAAATTCGGCCTCCCAGCCTGTTTCTATGTTTCTTGAGAATATCGGCCTTCATCACATAGATAGAGCCATTTTCTATATATTGTGCTGTCATATCTTGTCTTCTGGGGCGTTGCTTATAGTCATAATTCACTGGAACAATATGTCTATTCTCCAGGCGCCAATAGAAGTGGTGCGAGCGAAAACAAGAGAATAATGAATCAGCATCAGCAGCACTCAGGGTATTGATAGCATTGTCTATATCATCAGGCTGTCGTAATGGTGAGGTGGGTTGTAAGAGTACGACCAAAGAAGGTGTATAACCTTTCTCTTTCTCCAGGACAGATAAGGCATGAAGAAGGACTGATTCAGTGCTAGCGGTGTCCGTCGCGAGTTCTGGAGGTCGTACCAGTATCTCTGCTCCGTATTTACTGGCTATTTCAGCGATTTGCGCATCATCCGTTGATACTATGGTGCGATTTATATTCTGGGCATGTAAGGCATGTTCAATGGTATATACTAACAATGGTTTACCACTTAACAATCTAACATTCTTTCGTGGTATGCCTTTTGAGCCGCCCCTTGCTGGTATCAGGGCGAGGATTTTTGGAGCCTCATTTTGAACCATGATTTTATTAATATCTCCAAGTTCATTAAAATTTCGCAATGAAAGCAACCCGTTTTGCTTAACATTTTCTTTTCCTTCAATCGATTTCTAGAGCTTGGTGGAGGTAAATTTATGGCCTTCCAGACCCAAGGATATAAAGGGATTAATAGAATAAATATTGCAATTGTATACTTCATATAATCTTTGCTTTACCAGTCTGGTTTGATTTTCAACCTCTCCCAACCATTGGCGATATTCATTCCAATTATTCCAAGGAGTTTCCTTCTGGATGTCAGTATAGTAGCCTGAGAATACAGCTTTACCATCTAATAAACCACAATCATGTCCAACTAATAGTATGTTCTTAGCTCCCATATACGCTGCTATATGGATAGCTGAAGTCATGGTCGAATAACTAACTACTATTTTATCAGTAGTACCGATGACGGACAAATCGATTTTAGTGTGTTGGTTTTCCAGGTGGTCAAAGAAATGGCAGTTAGGATGTGTAAAAACGGTTGAATTGAGGAGGCGTTTTCCTTTACTAATATTTCCGCTATCCCACTTTGACACAATGGGAATAGTTTTTTGTTTGAATAGCATTTTCTCGGCTTCAAAACCAGGATGTTCTTTAAAGACTACGTAATCACATGGAAATCGTTTATAGACTCGATTAACTCCGATAACTATTTTATTCTCAAAGAAGCTTTGATCAATGAAATCGCACGTGGGGCCCGCCCCAATAACATAAATATCATCACCTAGATGCTTATTACTTAGCAAGGAAATATGTTTAGGCATGGTTTCATCAAGCTCATACAGGATTTTCCCTTGATCTCTTACTATATTGGCAAAGATATGCCCAATGGCGTGAGCCTTGCTACCATCGGAAAGAAAGCCTGGCTCGAATTCGGATTGATATATTCGACAATTTCGAAAGGCGTTTAAAATAATTTCAGCTTTGACCCAAAACATGCTACTTTCGAAAAACTGGAGCGAACGCTCTTTGATATTAAGCTTTGAGAAGAAATAGTCCACGTATTGCGTATTCAAATTACACCCGGTCATCCTATCGCGAGGAGGAAGCTCCATTAAGAATTGTTTGGGTGCAATCATCCCAATGGAATTATAATTATCAAAGATACTTATAATTTGGCTCACCTTTGTAGGTGATCCAAGAATCCCATTAAGCAATCTCGTACTCAATTGAGTACCTGCTTCGATTCCCGATGTGATTTCACTCTTATTTGAATGGATTTTGAGAATTAGTTTGTACGGCAGGTTCTTATCCAGTAGGAAGTTTATTACTGTGAAAAATGGCCCGATATCCATACCTCTATTCGGACAAACAAAGATATGAGCTTTTGGGAAATCTCGCAAAATGATGGTTTTCATAGCCTTGAGTTCAGTCTGGGACTTGTCATCAGTTAGGGTAACGTAAAGGTCAAATGACCAATCTCGGATATTGAAGAGATACCCCCGGATTTCGTACCATAGGTCATGGCAGAACAAATGAAGAATCACGGCAATATGATTTATACCGGCAGTTTTTTTGAGTTCCAAGTCGGTTTTACTGGACGGTGGTACCGGCCCGTGAAATTCTTCGATGGCTCTATTCATACGCCTAACAAAGCTACTGAGACTGGAGATATTTGCATTGATTTTTTTGTACTCTTTAACATCTAGCTGCTCGTCAACCACATACTGTAAGGCAGCGAATGCGGCTTCGGGACTATATTCTTCGTAAATAGCCGCTCCCTTTACTCCATCAAGAATCTCGGAAACACCCGTCTTCCTATAAACAACCACCCGCTTATAGGCCTGTAAAGCCTCTAGACAGCTGAGGGGAAATGGGTCGTCAACAGAAGACAATAAGAATACGTCGCTTTGAGTTAAAAAGTGATGCAGGTCTTCGCCATGAAGATTCCCCACAAATTCAACATTGGGGGACTTGTATATTCCTTCCGAGTCTGGGTGATTCGGACCTGCCCAATAAAACTTCGAGGGAAAGGCCAACTTCGCCGCAAGGTCGGCCACCTGCGAAAACAACGTCACTCCCTTGCGATGTTCAATATTGCCCATCATAACAACACGCAGGGGTTCCTCTGGCTTGAGTTGAATTTGTGCCGATGCCGGGTTTACAGGTTGGAATAGAGTAGTTGTCTCATACACTACCTTTGCACGGGTGACCCCAAAGTTATCTTTTAGCCATTGTTTCTGGCGTTCGGAAACGCAAAAAAAATTGAATTCTTTGGCCGCCTCTGTGAATCGCTGAAAGCGATCAGGGCGTATCTTCTCGAACATCTGAAATAGCCACTCCGTCTCATGCAGATATATGGCTGTTTTCTGACTGCCCCCCCGGCGCATTAAATTAACCATATCGTCATAGAAGATGAATTGATGGAGACCGTTTACAATGACGAAATCAGCACTGTCGAATTCGTTGTATATATGAGTAACCGAGGTGTCACGGAAACGGCCGAGCTCGATACTGACCAGTTCAATCCCACCTGCTGCGGCCATCGCGTTTAAATATGTTAAGATGGAGCGACTAACGCCACCCATCACGGTAAAAGCATGGCCAATCACAAGCAAGCGACGTATGTTGCTTAAAATTACCGATTCGGGTCTTAGGGTCTTCAGAAATTCCTTTAACGAATCATTGCCGTAATGGTAATGGTCCCGGTTACGGGTCACACTCAGGATCGGTATCCTATCCTCCGGACCATGTATTGGCCTATTCTGCGATAACATCCTGTCCCTATCCTCGCTTATCCATTCGTTATCAGAAAGGAATCGCCGATTCACCGCCTCCCGCAGTCTGGCTGGGATCATCGACCTGATACGTATCGGGACGAATCGTTGATAATACGGGAGCACCCCGTAAGCAGCCCGGCTAAATTGTCCTGTAACCAGCCACAGGAGCAGTTTGAATGCGCGGCGTATATTTCGCAGAAACCACGTGAGTCTGCGTCCGTAATTAACCGTTTTTAGTGGCCTGATAATCACCATCCTGATACATTGCCTGGCAACTTTAATAAGGGCCCATCAACTTCTCCCGTGCTGCCAATAAAAACAATCCTGACCGTATTATCCGCCAGATTGCTTTTGCATCGGCTAAGGTTGAACTGAAATCCATGATAGGCATCACCGATGCTTTCCACATCCAGTTGATCAAGGTATTCGTCCGCTTTGGTACTGGCTGTGACATTATTGTCGATGTCACGAAGCTCAACCTGCACCCGCATCGCGGAGCAGCTGGGGTCCCATGCCCAACCCCGAATGAGTGCAGGATGCTTATAGCTAGCTTCACCGATACTCTGTTGTCCTCCCGGTTCTAAAGCATTCTTAAGGTCATTGTGAAAAATACTCATATCTTTCTCCATCGTCGGCACGCACCAGTGATGATTTAGTATAGGTGCTACCGGGATTAGCGAGGAAGAATAGGATTCCGGTACCAATGAATAAATCTTAGCAGTTGGGAAGTTACGCTCTAACATTTGGAGAAAGTCGATGTCATAGGCCTGTCCATGTGACTTTTGTTCATATCCAGGTTTCTTGTGTATTGGTGCCATATTCATCTCAACATAATCTGGCAAATCAAACGCATATCTTTTTACGGAATCTTCATAGAAATCAATACCGGCTAGATAAATATCCCGAAAGCCAAGTATCAAACCTGTAGCTAACGCCTGTAGTCCCACCGTGGGTAACAAACTATATTTCTTGCGGTCAGTCAGTCGTGCGTCAATGTCCGGAACAAGTCGCATCAAGCACCAATGGTTGAAGCGTGGATAGAACAAAGATTCATATCTAAGGGCATCAGCCAAAAAGTACGAGAGCGCATGATACCTGATATTCGCTACGTAGAAAAACATACCAATATCGTAGAGGTTATGGCGGATGCTAACTTCAAGGGCGGCATGAACAAGGCGCCGGTGAACAGCCCAAAACATAGCATCCACGCGTTTACCAAATGGATAGTTTCGCTCGAACATGAAGAGATTCGTTCGAAATATGACCGGGTTCACTGGCAATCTTCTGGCATCAACCAAGGACATGCTGGGGCCATTCCCAATAACCAGTAGCGGACGGTGTGTTTGCTTGGTGAGCCATGCTGTCCTTAAAAATTCGATCGCCTCTCGTTCGCTATATTGGAGGTGACGAGGGATCTTTTCCTTCTCTCTCTGTAAAACCTGCACCACCTCATTCAATGGCGTCTTCGATTTCAGTTTATCCACGGTTGTTCTATCATCGCCAGATCCAAGTATTCGCCTCACTAACCCCTTCAATCCGTGCGGGATTATACCTTTTATACTTATTGGCACCAGCCATTCGTAGTAGGGTATGAACGGGGAGGCAATCCGTCTGAACTGTCCTATTACCAGACGCCACCACATTCGGAATCTGCGGCGTGAGTTTCGAAGTAGCCATTCTTTTGATCTTGCCCAGAAGCTACGCCAGCCTTCAATGCTGATGATCTTAATTCCGGTGAGCCCAAGTTCACAATAATATTGTAGGCAGCGTGTGCCCCATCGAAGGATTGTTTGGATTATTCTTTGGCAGTATCGGTAGTGTTCTACAAGCTGCATGACTATGCTTTTTTGAACGTACTGTATCTGCGCGACTTCTTTCATTTATTTTTCAACATTGATAAATAGTCGTTTATTACCTCTTCAGTGTCACCTATTGTAATTATCCAGCCCTCATTTAGCAACATTGACCGCTGGCACATCTCCTTCACGACATTCAGGGCATGGGAGACAAAGACTATGGTCTTTCCCTCTGCCTTGAACTGGTTCATTTTGTCCCGGCACTTTTTCTGGAAGGCTTCATCGCCCACGGCAAGGACTTCGTCTAAAAGCAGAGTGTAGGGAATGCCATGGACAGCGGTGGAAAAGGCTAATCCCACATTCATTCCGGAGGAGAAATTTTTCAGTTTCATATTTTCAAATTTTTTGAGCTAGGCGAAATCTAAGATGCCATCGTATATCCTGTCTACCTGCCTGCGGCTCAGGCCCAATATTCCAGAAGCCGTTGCTGGTCATGAGTCATACAATGACTCCTTCAAAGGTAATATTTTGTGGTTTCGAGAGGGCCAAGCATCGCGACATGTCTACCTCGGATATCCATTTAGCGACAAACAGATTTTTCTACAACATAGAGAACCGAACGATGATGGATACCGCATTTCTCAAAAATCTCAATACCGAAATAGCTAATCCCCAATTGATTTACCTTGAAGCCACTGCACTCCAATCTTCGCACAAAACCTTGTTTGGAATAAATTCTAACATGACTTTCTAGACCAAAATATTTACATCTCTCATTTTCACTCTTTATAGATGTGTCTTCATGAATTTCTGATAAAGTAAGCTGGATGGGCACCATGACAATTCCCCAACCACCTGGCTTAAGTATTCTGTATAGTTCTGCTATCGCTTTTCTATCATCTTCAACATGCTCTAATACGTGAGAACATATGAAAATATCTATCGAATCGTCTTTATATATTGGCATATTCATGATATCAACCTTGTCGTCGACGCTATCCTTGAATAAATCAGCACTGCGATAATTTATGAATGGATAGCGTCTAATAGCTTCTGATAGGGCTGCATCGGGGCCAAAGTCACGAAATTCATATTTTTTAGTATTATCCATGGTTGCTAATTTTTGCCTAAGATATAACGCATACAATCTGTCCCTATCTGTTGCGCTGCAAGATGGACATTCATAATCAAATAGATTAAGCGTTTCAAAAACAAATAGCGAATGAACAAAGCCATGCCTATCGAGTTTTTTTAGATACTCCACAGGCATCGGATTAAAATTTGACAGGCGAGCTTTACATACAGGGCAATAGTAGCGCAGATCCTCATTGTCATTGTTCATGAAAGGATAAAATCTCCTTGTTTTTTCGGGAGTTACAGCTTTTATAATGTTGACCAAGAATTGCTTGAGCACCATTAGGGTGTTTCGTACACTCATTATGCTATATGCCCTCTGTGGCTTCGCTTTATCCTTTTTGTAGCATCGCCAGATGGTCGTTTACTACCTTTTCAGTATCACCTATTGTAACAATCCGGCCCTCGTTCAATAGCATCGACCGCTGGCATAGCGACTTCGCGGAGTCTAGCGCATGGGAGACGAAAACTATGATCTTTCCCTCGGTTTTGAACTGGCGCATCTTGTCTCGGCACTTTTTCTGGAAGGCTTCATCGCCCACGGCGAAGACTTCGTCTAAGAGCAGGGTGTCGGGAACGGCATGGACGGCGGTGGAAAAGGCTAATCGCACATTCATGCCGGAGGAGAAATTTTTCAGTTTCATGTTTTCGAATTTTTTGAGCTCAGCGAAATCTAAGATGTCATCGTACATCCTGTCCACCTGCCTGCGGCTCAGGCCCAGGATGGAGGAATAGATATAAACGTTCTCCCGGGCAGTCAACTCCGGCTGAAAGCCGACGCCCAACTGCAGAAAGGAGGCAACTTTGCCGTCCAGGCTGACCGAGCCGTTGCCGGTGATTATGATTTCAAAATCTTGGTATGTCTGGTCTAATACGTTTTTAATACATTCTCCGACATATTTTTCGTGGTTGTAGGTGGGTATGACAACACTGACCCTAGGCATAAGATTGTCTCCTCAAGCTCCTTATTATTTCGCAGATTTTTTCTATTGAAACAATAGCCAGTTCGCCATACAATGGAAGACACAGGACTTCCTTAACCACCTTTTTCGCCACAGGCAGATTAGCCGGATCAGAAGAGGGAAGATTTCTGTAACAGGGATAATCACTGCATAATGGATAAAAATATTTTCGAGCATATACGTTGTATTCTCTTAACCTTCTGTAGACTTCATCTCTTGAGATGCCGAATCTCTCCTGCTCAATTCGGATGACAAAATATTGATAGCTGTTTCTAACATTTTTCGAGATTTCATTTAAACTGACTCCCTCAATATCATGTAAGCACTGGTTATATGTTTCAATAATCCGCTTTCTTTTCTCTCTTTCGGCTTCAATATATCTCAAATTAATCAGCCCTAACGCCGCTTGTATTTCATTCATCTTCCCATTGATACCAGGCATTATTACCTCATCCTCACTCTTAATGCCAAAATTCTTAAGTAGGTCTATGCACCGCTTCAAATCCGTGTCTTTACAGGTGAGAGCGCCGCCTTCTGCCGTATGGAACAACTTTGTGGCATGAAAGCTGAACATGGATATATCTCCGAAATTGCCAATGCCGGTACCAGCGATCTCAGTATCAAACGCATGTGCGGCATCATAAATAACTTTTAATCCATGGCGGTTAGCGATTTCCTGAATCTTTTCAATATGGCAAAGTGTACCGAAAACATGAACTCCCAGGATTGCTGTAGTCTCAGGGGTTACCATTTGTTCAATTTTATCCGGATTAATAGTCATTGACTTCTCATCGATATCACAAAAAACGGGAGTAATACCGTTCCAGAATAATGCGTGTGGCGTGGCGGGAAAGGTAAATGGCGTTGTTATTACTTCGCCTTTTAATCTCAAACTATTAACTGCAACCAGTAATGCTATGGTACCATTGTTAAATAAAGAAACATTGGGGACCTTTAAACGCCGGCGGAGTTCCTCTTCGAATATTTGATGTTCAGGCCCGTTATTTGTAAGCCATTTGGATGCCCAGATTTTTTCCAGTTCGTGGTACACTTCCTTTAAGTCCGGAAACAATGGGCGGGTTACATAAATGGGCTCGTCAAATGGTTGCATCAATTAGTCCCTCCAAAAGAAAGACTTAAGTTATCAGTCTCACCATAAACGTTAGAGAAAATTTTGGTCATATTGATGCGGTCGAGAAGGATGTTTCACTTCTCAAAGATCCAAAGTTTAAGCCTTGAGAATCTAGTACCAAATCCAAGTAAGTCTTCCATTTTCTTTGTTGCTGCTAGACGATTGAATTCACAGTTCCAGTTCAGCTCTTTATCCAAAGTTGGCCTTATTCCCCTTGTCAACAAGAAGTACGTTCCCAAACCGTCTTTTTCTACTAGATTATGACCGTGCTGTTGCATGAATTTCTCTAAATGATTATCATCAAAAAAGAGATTATGCCATTTTACTGGTATTGGATCTAACCCCCAAGCAGCTCGAAATTGATTGAGGGAATCTACGCCTTGCTTGCTACCTTCAAGCATAATTAGGCTACCTTTAGGCTTTATCATTGAAATTAAGTCGAGTATAACTTTGCTCTGAAGGCTCCAGTCCATCAAATTAATTAAAAATCTCTGCGAGATAACTATGTCGTAGTCGTTGTCCAGAGAGTATTGACCCAAGAAATCGACTTGTTTTAGCTTGACATTCTTCTGATGCTTCAGCCGCTCTTCAGCTTTCCTAAGCCTCGTTTTGGAAAAGTCAACCGCGTGAACTACAACGCTGGGGATGGCAGAGTAGACTAGAGTTCCTTCGCCCTCTCCACATCCAGCATCCAATAATTTCGTGTTTGGAGGTATGCGCTGCCTAATGAGTTCTATTTCCCTGTTCAAGAGATGTTTGTCGTACATTGATTCTACATCATCTTTATCCCAATATTCCAAAAGCTGTTGATTGTCATTAGTCATGTAATGTCTCCTTCAAAGGGAACACTTTGTGGTTTCGAGAACGCCAAGCATCGCAATATGTCTACATCAGAAATATTGTACATGCTTGTAGATATTACGTAACTATCATTTACACATTTCACTTTCAAGCAGCCTGATGCGTGGTAGAATCTGGCACTCATAGCTAAAAACATCACACGCCTTTATAGCACCTTTTTCTCCTATGCCTCGGAGTTTCGCAGGTTCTTGATAAAAAGATTCAATGATCCGAACAATCTTACCAGCATCATGCGGGATGATAACAATCTCTTCGTTGTCGGTAAAATGGTTGTTGAGCTTGAGTTCGTCAGTACAAAACATAGCTACTTTCCTCAATCCCGCTTCCACGCATGCTCCTGTAGGGAAACCATCGAAAGCCCCTTTTGATAATGCGAACGGGAGATTGGGGGACAAGATGATATCTTTGTCGATATAGAACTTATCAAACCAATCTAACTTCTGTAATCCATAGAAAGTGATCCTCCCCTCCAATCCATTGATGGGTATGTCAGCTTCACTGAAACTACCAACGACATGAAAATTGATATTGCTGTGCAATTGCGCCAGTTTCTTTGCTGCTTCTATGAAGATATCATAACCCTTGTCTATGCCCATTGGCATATGTTTCACTGCACAAAAACAGATATCCAGCGAATTCTTTTCAAAGCCGAAAGACTTTTTTTGATAATTCTTACTCTTATTTAATACATCTAATGGCATAACACCGCCAAATATGTACTGAATTCTGTCTTCTGCGCAGAAATCATTTTTGACCAGGTAATCATAAGTTATTTGTTGTGTCACAATTACTTTGCGGAACTGGGCAGAGCTGAAAATCCGCTGCAGCATAGAATCGGACGTTTCCTGGTTTATCTCAAAGCCGCCTCCAGGATACAAAGTAAAAATAAATGGTATTCCCTTTTTTTCCAAGGACTCTAGGAAAAAGCCAACATTCCTCAGAAATATAAGATATGCGAGTCTGGCACTATAACCATCGATATCATGTGTTGTTACCCGGGTCCTCCCTATGAACTCCGGATGGAGATGTTCAAATTCATTAATAATCGTACCCAGGCTGGCAGTTTCTTTCAAAGCTGCAAGGTATTCTCCGGTTGACAGCACCATTGAATTTTTAAAGTATTTGAGATAAGCGCAAAACTCTTCCAATCTGAAACGGGAAACCAGTTGGGGAAACAAAGTATCTAAGATTAATAGGTCAACTTCCTTGTCTTGCACCAGCGAGCTAAGTACCGCTATCCGCGCATCCCTTGTCTGCACTGTAGAGGAAAGCTCGGCTATCCTGGTATTTTTTATCTGCACTGCAGAGGAAAGCTCGGCTAGTTGAACATCCCTTGTCTTCACTGCAGAGGAAAGCTCGGCTGTCCTGGTATTTTTTGTCTGCACTGCAGAGGAAAGCTCGGCTAGTTGAACATCCCTTGTCTTCACTGCAGAGGAAAGCTTGGCTAGTTGAACATCCCTTGTCTTCACTGCAGAGGAAAGCTTGGCTAGTTGAACATCCCTTGTCTTCACTGTAGAGGAAAGCTCAGCTGTCTTGGCTGACACAGCGGCTGTACTAAGTTCAGCGGTTGCAACCGAGATGGCACTGGACAATCTACAATATGCCTGCCGAGGGTGTCTAATAGCACGTATTAACAAGCCTGCGTATTTCTTCAAAAAAGCCACCTTAACAATTGTACCTCAATCTTGTTTTTTTGTTTACAGCATCGTTCATGCTATTCATAGTCAAAAAAGTGATTATAGCTGTCAATTGCGGCGACCATGATCTGACGCTAGTCAGCACGCAACCACTTGTTTTATGTGTTTCTTCTCTGCAAGAGCGCCAGATAGTCATTTATTACCTTTTCAGTATCGCCTAGGGTAACAATCCGGCCCTCATTCAATAACATTGCCCGCTGGCACAGCTCCTTCACCATGTCCAGAGAATGGGAGACGAAAACTATGGTCTTGCCTTCAGCTTTGAACTGGTTCATCTTATCCCGGCATTTTTTCCTGAAGGCTTCATCACCCACGGCGAGGACTTCGTCTATGAGCAGAGTATCGGGAACGGCATGGACAGCGGTGGAAAAGGCTAATCGCACAGTCATGCCGGAGGAAAAATTTTTCAGTTTCATGTTTTCAAACTTTTTGAGCTCGGCGAAATCTAAGATGTCATCGTATATCCTGTCTACCTGTTTTCGGCTCAGGCCCAGGATGGAGGAGTAGATATGAACGTTCTCCCGGGCAGTCAACTCAGGCTGAAAGCCGACGCCCAACTGGAGAAAGGAGGCAACTTTGCCGTCCAGGCTGACCATGCCATTGTCGGGATACAGGATCCGGGCCAGTATTTTGAGCAAAGTACTCTTACCGGAACCGTTCCGGCCGATGATGCCAAAGGCTTCGCCTTTGTTTACCTCGAAACTGACATCTTTCAGCGCCCAGAACTCTTCGTAGTCGAATTGCCTTTTAATTACGCCGACTATATTCTGGAAGACAGTGGTCTTTTTTTCGTGGGGGATGCGGAATTTCTTGGAGATGTTGTCAACGATTATGGAAGTCATCCTATCTCCTCGGCAAAGCGGCGCTGCAATTTACTGAAGGCAAGACTGCCTACGAGATAGGCAGCGACGGCGAAACCGATGACAAGCAAAATACTAAACAGTGAAGGCAGATTGCCGGCGACCATTACATCGCGGTATATCAATATAAACTGGGTTACCGGGTTGAGCCGGTAATAGGGCATTAGATAAGCGGGAATTATTGACAGTGGATAGAAAATGGGTGAGCAGAAGAAGAGGACCCTGGTCAGGACTTCCCATATCTGGTTGAGGTCTCGGAAGTATACATAAAAGGCGGATAGGAGCAACCCGGCACCGTAAACAAATAAGAAGTAAATGATATGGATTAAAGGGAACAAGAGTACAGTGACAGGCAGATATCCGAGGAGAACAAATATTATAAGTAACAGTATTATGAACGTGAGGAAAGAGTTTATTAGGTTAGCCAGGACGTTGCTCAAGACCAGTATCTGGCGGGGTATATATACTCTGGTCACCAGGCTGGACTTGCCGACGATAGCGCGGAGGCCAGAGGAGGTGCCGGTGGCGAAGAACTGCCAGGCCATAACACCCACCAGCAAATTTATGGCAAAGTCCTCCTCACGACCCCAGAGATGTCTGAAGACGAAGTAGAGGACCAGTGCCAGCAGAAGTGGGCTGAGCAGGGACCAGAAAAAGCCCAGGGAGGTATTCTGGTAGCGGTTTTTCAAGTCGACGACGGTCAGGTTCCAGATTAGCTCTCGATACTGCCACATTTTTGCTTATTACTCACTATTGTAGTCATTCAGAGGCTTTTTGTCACCTCCGTTGAGTGTAAAATTGAGATTGCCATGCCCCGACAAGTCAGGGCCCGCAATAACAGAAGAGGATAGGCTCGCAATGAGAGAAGGGTTCGGGCGAGGCTAAAGCCTGGTACTACACGTTTCTCCACATTCTTTCTCTGAGCCATCCCACTGCTACACCCAACAATTTACTAGCTTCGTAGGCCACACTATAGGGCAGCCATTTCCACCCTCCTTCATTACTAATCATATACCTGGCTTCCCTGGCAAAATATCCCAGCCTGTTAATAACCCAATTTCTTGACCTGGGCACATTGACTCCCTGACTTAAGGATATACCAGCATCCACAGACCTCTGGAATATAGTCCGCAGGCTGAAGTCATGGGCATGATATACCACTGCGTCCGGCTGGTAAACAATTTTCCAACCGGCAAGTAGTATGCGCTTAGCAAATTCTTTATCCTCAGCCAGAACTATGTCTTCCGAGAACTTGAACTGCCGCCAGACATCCCTCTGTATGGCCGAGTTGACATTGGATATGAACATGTTGTCACGGTAGTAGTCTGAAGCACCACGAACCACCTCAATTTTATGTTCCGGGAAATAGTAGCTATAGAAGAATTTCTCGGGAGGTTTGGTAGTTTGCCAGGGAATTTGTCGGCCCACGACCATGGCCACCTGCGGGTTTTTAAGGTCACCGGTCAATTTGTGAAGCCAGTCATTATGGAGAGGCAAAGCATCTTGCGTGATATATACCAGGATTCTGCCGCTTGCCTGTTCAGCACCTAAGTTTCTTGTCCTGCCGTGGTGAAACTCCTCCGGCTTTATGCGGACAAGTTTTACCGGGAAATTCTCGGCTATTTCTGGAGTACCATCTGTAGAACCTGAGTCTATGACGATGATTTCATAATCGCCATCAAAGTTCTGAGAGAAAAGCTGTTGAAGCAAGGTGGCAAAACCCTCTCCGGCGTTTTTGGTCAAGATTATGACGCTCACATTCATCTTTACTTCACTCTAACTGCAGTTCCGTGTATCAAAGCTGGAGTGAATCTTCACTTTATGCCCCATAATTGAGCCCAGGCTAAGTTCCAGTTTAACCGCCGAAATAAAGTGAGGTCAGAGACCTTTATTAGTGATTGATACCGGTCCCGCCTCTGTTTTATATTGCTACGCTCTCGCCACAGGGAAGCCATGGCATCAAATTTAGCCTTGATATATGACCCGCCCTTGGCCAGACTGTAGACTAATATCATAAGCTCTATTGCCATGAGAATGGGCAGGCAAGCTAGTAAGGTCAGAGGCTTTAGCGTGCTCAATAGCAAAATTTGCCGATTTTTCTCGAGACGAAATAGTTTCTCCGGATCCATCTTAAGGCTGTATTTATGAAAGACTATTGATTCGGGCAGGCAATATACTTCATAACCCATCAAACGCAGGAGCCAGGAGACGATTACATCGTCATTCCCCATAAAACACCACCCGGGCGCGCCACCCATCTGCTCGAGTAATTGACGCCTGATTAGATAGGAGCAACCGCTAACCCCAGGCACGTTCTCAGGAATGACTGAATGCTCATCCTCTTTACCCATGTCGCGGCAGAAGCCCAGGCCAGTGATATGAATATTCATACCTGCAGCATTGATTTTAGTCCGGTCATCAAAAAGCAAAACCTTGGGCGTTGCGGCTCCTGCCTGCGGATTCTCATCTAAAAAAGCTACCATAGCACTTAGCCAGTTGGGAGCAACTTCAGTGTCTATGTTGAGCGGCCCAATGTAGTCACCGGTAGCATAAGTTAAGCCGCTATTAATGCCGCCAGCATAACCTAAATTTTTATCATTAACAACAAATGTTAAGTCAGGGAACTTGTTTCGAGCATACTCCAAACTCCCATCGCTGGAACTGTTGTCAACGAAAATAACCTCGAAATTCTTATAGCTTTGGTTCAAGATTGATGAAATGCAAGCATCAAGATGCGACATCCCATTGTAGTTTACTAAAATCACCGATGCTTTCTTGGCCATAGCTTCCTTCATTAAGTGTTCATTACCTTATCCTGGCGCATTAGATACCTGCCTCTAAGTTCACCAACCTTTATCTCCAGCGTTAATTACTCTTGAGAGCCAGTCAATAGGCTAGAGTGTGGATCGTTAGATATCGTACTAGCTTTCCCAGTCGTACCAAGAACTTGAATGCGATTTCTCATTCCTACCGCCGCCGACGCCGCAAACTATTTCGCAACCAATTTCTTTGCATACTTCAATTTCTTCTTCCGGCAAGTTAGTTAAATTTCTGTCTCCGCCTTTGGCGAAGATGTTCGGTTTGACTATCTTCAGCGTTTCCGATATTCCCCTACCGGTATCTATTGATACAACGACAACGTCTACTGTACGTAATTCGCTCAGTATTAGTGCCCTGTCCATAAGTGGGTATCTTATCCGCCCTTCAAGTTTGGTCCCCTTTCTTTTCATTAGCAGCTGGGCATCATTATTTAGCAGCACCACGAGTAAGTCTCCCAGCTTTCTTGCTGCTTGAAAATAAGCAAGATGTGTTGGTGTTGGTGGATCAAAATATCCAGATACGGCTATCACCTTCCCTCTTCCTTTCAAGGCTTCAAAAAATTTGATGCGTTTATCCGGATGCAATATAATCATGGACTTCAAGAAGCTCTCCCATAATCAGATTTATGCTCTAGTTATTTTGGCCTGGTTAAGGAGTTCAGGATTATGCCGGTGAAGATGCTCAATATACCAGCGATAATGAGCAGAGCGGTCAATACGGCGCTGCCTATGGCCAGGATGCCTTCTGTGATAGCTGTATGAAGCACCCACAGACCAGTGATAAGACCAGCCAGCAGCGAGACACCACCTGCCAGCCCGAAAAAGAACAAGGGCCTCCTCTGCGAAATCATGAATATTATCCGGCTGAGAACACCCAGGCCGTGTTTCACCGGGTTGAAAGTCGAGCCATCCCTGGTATATATGTTTGAGATTGGCACTTCAGCTACTTTGAGGTTTTTATCGGCGGCGTCGGTTATCATCTCTGATTCTACGGCGAACCCATTCTCTTTCAATTTAAGTTCGTCTATTGCCTTTCGTGAAAGGGCTCGGAAACCGGACTCGGAATCGGAGAGCCTGTTCTTTGTGAGTAGTCGGGTCGAGCGTAAAAGGACTTTTTGCCCGATGCGGCGGTAGGTAGGCGTCCTATCTTTCTGGGCCTCTCGGGAGCCGATAACGAGGTCAGAACCCTCCAAAATGGCTTTGAGGAAAGCGGGAATCTCGTTGGGGTCATGTTGGGAATCAGCGTCCAAGAGGATGAGGATGTCTGGATTTCTCCTCTTTGCCTCTGCCAGTATGCTCTGGATGGCTGCGCCTTTGCCTCTGTTTTTATCGCGGCAGATTACGGTGGCGCCGGCGAGTTCGGCGATTCTGGCAGTATTGTCCGTGCTCCCGTCGTCAACGACAATGACCTCGTCCACATATTGCCTTGCCTGGAGGACTATACTTCCGACATAGCTTGCTTCATTATAGGCAGGTATGCCAGCCAGAACTCTAACCTTTTGTCTTTTGCCAGAAGTCTGAAGCCCAGGGTCTTTCATCTATGCCTACTTTACGGTTACCGATTTTGCCAGATTGCGGGGTTTGTCAGGGTCGTACCCCCGATTGATAGCGAGATAATAAGCCAAAAGCTGAAGAGGAACTACGGCGACCATGGGATAGAGTAACTCGTCAACTTCGGGAATCTTGACCCAGGAATCATAAATGTCGCTTTCCTTGTCAGAGACACCGATAATATAGGCACCGCGTGATTTAGTCTCCATGGCATTGCTCAGAGTTTCGAAAAAGGTATAGTCGGCGGGGCAAATCACCACTACCGGTGTACCAGGCTCGATGAGGGCTAAGGTGCCATGCTTGAGTTCCCCGGCGGGCATACCTTCAGCATGGATATAGGAAAGCTCCTTAAGCTTCAAGGCGCCTTCAG
>Ga0315547_1000810_pt1 | contig 27821 bp, 34 predicted proteins | sample SalMarSW160240MG_2_FD_202542 | JGI IMG/M metagenome (GOLD analysis project Ga0315547, IMG submission 202542) | Salt marsh sediment microbial communities from the Plum Island Ecosystem LTER, Massachusetts, United States - Salt Marsh Sediment SW1601-240 ...
ACGGGAGAGAATCTCGGCGGGGTCCCTGGCGATAAGAGAGCCGGCCTTCCTCAACGCGCTGATCTTACTTTCTGCCGTCTCCCCTTCTCCCTCGATAATAGCACCAGCATGACCCATACGAGCCCCCGTTGGCGCAGTGCGCCCGACGATAAGGGAGATCACCGGTTTAGTGATATGTTGTTCGATGAATACTGCAGCCTCGTGTTCCATCGTCCCTCCAACCTCTCCCAGCATAACCACGAGCTTGGTATCCGGATCACTCTCAAACATCTCTAGAACCTCACGTTGCGTCAGCCCCCAAAGTGGGCCTCCACCGATACCCACAATCGTTGATTGCCCGATGCTGTGTTCCGTTAGAAGCTTACATACCTCATAAGAAAGGGCTCCACTCTTGGAGACAACCCCAACGTGACCTTGTTTGAGCACCCGATCCGGGTGTACACCAGCCTTACACTTGCCCGGAGAGACCACACCGGGTGTATCCGGCCCCAGGACTCTGATCCCCTTAATAGTGGCGTAGTTAAGCAGGGTCAGTACATCCCGATCAGGTATTCCCCCTGTGGTCAATACCACAACATGTATCCTGCTTTCAATTGCTTCTATGGCTGCATCCTTGGCAAAACGAGCCGGTACGAAGCTCAGAGCAACATCAACCTCGTGTTCGCAGAGCGCATCTTCGACCAGGTCATATACGGGAATGCCGTCTACCATGGTACCACCTTTGCCTGGGGTTACCCCAGCAACAATCTTAGTACCGTACTCCCGCATCACCTTCGTTTGAAATGAGCCTACCCTACCCGTTATGCCTTGTACTAACACGCGGGTGCTTTCATGAACCAGAATTGTCATCACGACCTCCGTGCGGTTTCTACAGCGGTACGGATTGCCGCTTGAAGATCGTCAAGTGCCTTTATTCCAACCGCTTGCAGCCTTGCTCGTCCAGCCTCTTCTTGTGTGCCACACATTCGGACGACCAATGGAACGGCTAGTTCATGTCCTTCTAGATAAGCAGCTATTCCATCCGCCACTTCATCCATGCGGGTAAGTCCACCGATCAAGCTGATCAGCAGCACTTTGACACGTGGATTTGCCAGCACAACTTCTAAGGCTTGTTGCATACTCTCCTTACCACCGAACCCACCCAGCTCGCAGAAGTTCGCCGCTTCGCCTCCCGCATCTTGAATTAGATCAAGAGTCAACATGCCAGTCCCCGCACCATCGGATATCATACCTACGTCTCCCCCCAGAGGCACGTAGGTGATGCCCTTCTCCTCGGCCAACTCTTCCGACCTGGACCTACCATCTTTTCCTGGCCAGGTCTGTTCAGCTTTTAACTTCCCGAACAGATCACCATGGCGGTAGCCTGCCTTGTCATCCAATACGATCTTTGCGTCCAACGCTATCAACCCATTCGCGGTCACAGCGAGGGGATTAATCTCGACAAGGGTGCCGTCGTAACTTTGGAAAATGTCAAAGAGCGAGCGAGCGAGTTTCGCAAAATCACGTAGGTGTTCCTCTACCCCAATCCTCTTAGCCAGATAGTGCACTGTGTAATCGGATAGGCCAATGGATGGATCTATGTGTTTTTTCACAATCCGTTCGGAGCTTTCCCCAGCCACCTGTTCAATATCGATACCACCAGCGGCACTTGCCATTATCACAGGAAGTCTTGCCAGTTTATCGATGAGAATGGCCAGATAAAGCTCCTTCTGCACCTCGACCTTCTTCTCGGCCAATACCGCTCGGACGAGATTTCCCCTGATGCGGCTGTTCAACAACTCATCCAACACGGCGGCAGCTTCATTGGCATCACTAACAGTCTTGATCACACCCGCTTTCCCCCGGCCTCCCACAGGGACCTGAGCCTTCAACACCACGGGATAGGGCAGGTTCTCTAAGTCAATCGACGATTCTAGCAAAACATTTTTGGGGACTAGGATTCCATGTTCCGAAAAGATCCGCTTGGCTTGAAATTCGAGTAACCGCACCGATCACACCTCCAACGAAACGTTGCGTTCTATTGCAAGGGCCTTCCCACGTTTTGCCGCCTTCAGGTTCGCTTCCAAGAATCGTTGCGGAACACTCTCACGAATCGCCTCGAGCAGGGCCTCCTCTGAAAATATCCCGCTCGCTTGTCGCAGGAAGCCCAACATCAGCATATTTGCGGTAATCTGCTGCCCAATCTCGTCAGCCGCTATCTGTGTTACCGGAACCTCCAGGATCTGGACATCATCGCGGGTGGGGGACGTTACAAATCTAGGGTCAATTATCAAAATCCCGTTGGGTTTCAACCTACCGAGGTACCGATCGAGAGCGAGCTGTGACATCGCAACGAGGATGTCCACCTTGTCAGCTGAGGGCGAGTTTATCGCCCCTTCGGAGAGGATCAGTTCCGCCTGACACTCCCCACCGCGTGCTTCGGACCCATATGACTGTGTCTGTACTCCGTTCAGTCCGGCGCGCACCGCAGCTGTACCGAAAACGGTCGCTGACAAGACCAGTCCCTGACCTCCAAATCCGCAAAACTGTAGGTTGATTCGGCACTTTTGCATCAGTTTTTTCCTTCTGCGGCAAGGATCGAGCTACCCTCAAACACAGGTCTTTTGCACTCGATGAAATCACCGAGAACAAACCGATCCCTTAACTCCTCATCTGAAAGACCCTCCGCATCCTTGAGCGTCAGAGATCTTTCTTCGATCCATTGGATGCACTTTACAGGATCGCCAGTCCTCAGGGCCCGCCGGCCGAAATTGGTGGGACACTGGGCAATAAACTCTACCAGAGCAAAGCCTTTGTGCCGCAGGGCCCTTTCAATTGCCCTTACTCCTTGTAAGACCCTGTGCGTGTTCCAGCGACTGACAAACGTAGCGCCAGCTGTGATTGCCAGCTGGCACAAATCGAAAGGTGGTTCAACATTTCCATACGGGGTGGTCATTGTGCGCAACTTCTCTGGTGTCGTTGGAGCAACCTGCCCGCCGGTCATTCCAAAGACTAGGTTGTTGACGACGATCATCGTCACGTCCAGATTACGTCTTGCAGCCTGAATGAAGTGATTTCCCCCGATGGCTGCGGCGTCGCCATCACCGGCAAAGATCACAACCTCAAGCTTAGGATTGTGTAGTTTCATTCCGGTGGCCCAAGGAAGCGTACGCCCATGAATACCATGTAGAGCATCTGCGTGTAGATAAACCGGAATTCTGGCCGTGCAACCGACCCCACCAATCGCGACGAGCCTGTCGAAGTCTAACCCAATCTTATCGGCCGCCTGGAGGAAGAAGTTCATCACCTGGGCAGCCCCACACCCGGGGCAGAAGAAATGCGGTAGGCTCCCCTCGCGCAAATATTGTGTGAGTGGATTCCCCTTCACTTTGCCACCTCTTCAATCGCAGCGTATATCTCGGCAGTTGTATGGATCTCGCCCCGGTTTTTCGTCACCCGAACCACATCACAGCAACCGCCACTGGCACGTTCGATCTCCCCCGCGTATTTTCCGATGTTCATCTCGACAGCAAGGATCACCGAAGCTTGCTCGGCGACTGCTCGGATCTCCTTTTCCGGAACCGGCCAGACGGTTACTAATTTCAACAGCCCTGCTCTGATACCATTTTCCCGAGCCTGACTAACGGCGTCGAGAGCTGGCCGGCTTTCGCTACCATAGGCGACTAACACAATCTCAGCGTCACCAAGAAAAAAACCCTGTGTTTCCACAATATCATCACGATGATCTGTGATCTTACCGACAATCCGCTTATACATCGCCTCAAAGACATCCGGGTCCCAACTGATCCTGCCACACTCGTCATGTGGGTTGAGAGAGTGGAGGATGTGGTAACCCTCTCCTAGGTCCGGTAGCGGGGGACTCCCGTCTGGGGCGGCCTTAAAAGGTACGAAATCCCTGGGCGGAACCGTTGGCCTTGCCCGATTGACAATCTCGATGTCCTTCTTGTCGGGGATAACTAAGTTCTCTCGCATCAGAGCAATCGTGGTCTCCGACATCACAATAACCGGGGTGCGATACCGCTCGGCGAGGTTGAAGGCCTTTATCGTGTGCTCGAACAATTCCTGCACCGAAGATGGGGCCAGTACGATCATCTCATAGTCACCACTGGCAGCCCAGCGCATTTGCATGACGTCGGATTGTGTCGCGTAGTTATCGCCCCTGCAGCGTTGAACGTCTACCACGACTAACGGGATCTCCGCCGCTACCGCGTAGCCGATCCCCTCCTGCATATAGTTGAAGCCCGCACTTGCGGTGGCAGTCATCGCCTTCGCCCCTGCAAGGGATGCTCCTGTCAGCGCATAGATAGAACATAGCTCGTCTTCTCCCTGGAGGAACTTGCCTCCAACCTCTGGCATCCGAGCTGCCATGCGCTCTGAGATCTCATTCGCCGGAGTGATGGGATATCCCGCGAAGAAGTCACAGCCCGCAGCAAGAGCTCCCTCAACGACGGCGTAGTTCCCAAGCATGAAGTGCTTGCCAGTCAAAACTCGCTTCTTTTTACCTAATCGAAGCATTTGTCACCCTCTACACTGCTTTTTTTCAGGAAGCTCTCGATGCGTCGAAAGGCCTCCACAATACGTTCCTTGCTAGGGGTATATTCCATGCGCACATGACCCTCGCCAGATTCCCCGAAAGCGACACCAGGCACAGTCGCTACATGGGCTTCCTTAAGTAACATGTTGGAAAACTCGATCGAGGAACTTTTCAGGCGGTAGGAAGGAAAGCTGTAAATTGTAGCATGGGGCACAACACAATCGAAAAACTCGGACGCCTCTATCTTAGACATCATAACATCGCGCCGTTCTTGGTACTCCTGTACCATCTTGTCCCGCGCACGCCGCGACTGTCCACTACTTAGCGCCTCAACAGCGCCAGCTTGAATGAATTCAGCAACACATGTTACGGAATGTGAGTATACCTTAAGCATTGCCTCTACAATCGCTTCAGGCGCAGTTACATACCCGATTCTCCAGCCTGTCATGGCATAAGGCTTCGAAAACCCATTAACGGTGATAACGTTGTCAAACTCCGAACCAGGGCTATAGTGTTCACCCTCGTATATCAGATGCTCATAGATTTCATCGGACATCACCAGCACGCCCTGCTCCTTCGCGAGCTTGGTGATCTCAAACAGAGTGGATTTGTCAAAAACGGCCCCGGTGGGATTACATGGTGAATTTACAACAATAAGTTTAACTCTTTCCCTGGTTAAAGCGTTCTTGATCTGTTCTAAGTCTGGCTGAAAATCGTTTCCCGCCTCTAACCCGATACGGATCGCTTCCGCCCCGGCCACTTTCAGAGCTTGGGCATAGGAAACCCAAGAGGGATCCAATAACACGACTCGATCTCCTTCGTTCAATACCGTCAAAAAGGTGAGGAACACTGGAAATTTCGCGCCCGGTGTAACAAGAACATCTTGGACGTCTGTTTTAATGTGGTTCTCGCGTGCTAGCTTCTCGCAGATTAATTCGCGAAGCTCGGGAATGCCACCTGTGGGGCCATACTTTGTCTTCCCCGCTTTCAATGACTTCCACGCAGCTTCTTTAATATTCTCCGGTGTGTCGAATTTTGGCTCTCCATCGCAGAGAGAAATCACATCGACACCCTGACTCACTAATTCCTTTGCGATATTGCTTGCCTGATCGGTTGCCGATGGACTCAACGCCGATAGTCTTCTAGCTGTTCTCCATTCCATTATACTTCTCCTTCTGTTGATACTCATTTCAAAGGCCTACTTCTAAGACAAATTAGAAATGTGGTCATAGAACCCTTCAAGAGATTTTCTCATGTAGTAATGGTCCAGGACCCCACACAACTCCCGAATGGAATGCATTGCCAGAGTCGGATTGCCCACATCTAGGGAGCGAATATCTAGTTGGGTGGCCGAAATAGGGCCGATCGTTGACCCCCCTTTGAGATCGGAACGGCTAACAAACCTTTGCATAGGAATGCCCCCTTGCCTACAGATGGCTTCATAGACGGCATGTGTGTTACTATCGGTCGTAAAGTTTTGATTGGCTGCAATTTTGATCATCGGCCCCCCGTTGATGATCGGTCTATTTCCGGGGTCGTGTTTGTCCGTTGCATTGGGATGCAAGCCGTGTCCCATGTCGGCCGAGATGAGGAACGATTGATATATCGCTCTGAAGAAATCCTCCCGGTCTTTGCCCAAAGCGATGACCATTCTCTCCAGCAAAGTCCGCAAGATCGGAGAAGCGGCACCTTGTTTGGTTCGACTACCGACTTCTTCATTGTCATAGCAAATCATCACGTTAGTTGCTCTTCCCGGTTTCGAATGGAGCAGCGCATGTGTGCAGGCGTGAACCATGGCCAGATCGTCAAGCTTGGTACATGAAATGAATTCGTCGTTCAAGCCAACGATGCTTCCCTTTTCGTATTCGTGCAAGAAGAGGTCAAAGCCAGCGACACGGTCTGCGTCCGCGTCCAACTCGCGAGCGATCAGCTTTGTCAAGAAGCCATCTTTTTCAAACTCTTTATTCACAGAAGCAAGCAAGGGCAACATGTCTTTCTGCTTATTGAGCTCTATGCCTTCATTGATGTTTGGAGTCATGTGTATAGACTGATTAGGAATGGTCAAAATGGGCTTACTGATGCTGACAAGTCTTGTCTCAGGATGAAACAGATCATCCGTCTTCAAGCTGACTCTACCGGCAATTGAAAGAGGTCTATCCATCCACGTATTGAGAATGGGCCTGCCGTAGACTTCGGTGTTGAGTTTCAGGTACCCTTTCTCTACCAGTATCTCTGGCGAGGGCTTGACCCTAAACGACGGTGAATCGGTGTGAACTCCGACCAGCCTAAAGCCTTCCTCTTCGATCTCTCCGCTACCCACAATAAATGCAATGATGGCTGAATCGTTTCGGGTGATGAAGTACTTACCACCTTTCGAGATGCTCCATCTCTCTGTTAGCGTCAATTCGCTGAAACCCGCCGCAGCAAGCAACTCCTTGATACTCACCACCACATGAAATGAGCTGGGGCTTCTACAAATAAAGTCTAGTAAGTCATTTGCAAAATCTAGCTCTCTGGTCACCGCAATCTCCTTTCCTTTTAGGAACCTGTCATTCCGTCTCCTCTACAGGAAGAGGCTTTGATGCTCTGAACATGGTTGAGCTCTCCCAGATGGTGATTACATCCAGGCAACAGCGCTTGAATCCGGGCCAAGCCAGTAAACACTTCCCAATTGACTTGGCCCAATACCTTGCCAGGCTTTGCACCCGGCCCTATCGCCGACACAACGAATGCACCTAAAGAGCAGTTGTCAAGTCGACCTCGATAAGAAACTCTCGACGAGCCAGTTCGTGAATCACAACCGTTGTGCGAGTCGGCGGCTCGGGACCGAAATACTCTTTGTAGACATCGTTCATGCCGGGGAAATCCCTTACGCTTACTAGATACACGTTGACCTTAACCGTGTCTGCCAGCGATGAGCCTTGGCTTTCCACAAGCTCCTTTAGATTCTCCAGTATCTGACGTGTTTGCGCCTTGATGCCCCCTTCAGGCACCTTACCTGTCTTGGGATCGACGCCTACATTGCCAGAGACGAACAGAAAGCCATTAGCTTTCACTGCCTTGGCATAGGGTGCACCCGGCTTGCCTAAAATCACTTCTTTCTTCATGAAGTCACTCTCCTTTTTGTGCTAGTTGCCCTAGCTTGTTATCCTTACGACCTAAGACTGGTCAGTACATGCTCAGTGTTTCTGCACCAGACAGGTTCAACTGATGGGGGCGATCACAGCAGATGTAGAGGTGGTAGCTCCCTCGCGCCAGTAAATACCTTGACCAAGTACTCCAATGGGTCTTACTCTTGTCGTTTCCCCGTCACCGACAGGCTGCCAGAGTGAATTGTTCTTGGCGCCAGTTCGTGCGTGGCTGCAGTTTCCTGTTTTCCGTACAATTAGCGCTAGCCGTAGCCGCCGCTCCGCCCGGTTGTTGATCACATCTGCCACTACTCCCTTAGGAAATGAACAGATATCACCGCTGCTTCCTCAGTCGCTCCTGGTCTATGTATTCTATCCGTTGCGATTGGCCCATAAAATCGGGTGCAAAGCCCTATTTGGCCTCGGTTTCCAAAATAATCTCTTTAGCAGCCAGCTCAGCAGCGAAGTATACCACATCTCCACATTTATCGTGTATCTCTTTCTTAGAGAATTCTGCAGCACTCTCTGGATCTCTCAGATCCCACGATCTACCGTGGATGCAGGTTTGAACACGTGTACACTTCAGACTACCGAATCTCTCTCTAAATCTGTCGCACACCCTATTGCTGTGCACTCTAACATCAGCAAACGTAGCACGATCTTCTTTGCTTCCCCACACTACTTCCCCATTTCCATACGCCAGACCAATTGCCATAAGAGCGCCTATTAAGGCGCCACATACTTCCCCATTTCCCGCAACCCCTCCTGAGAAAGGAACCGATGCCAGATACGCTTCCTCTCCTCCCAAGGCAAGATGCTCTTGAAACGGAAAGAGAGTACAACGTGAACAGGCACCATATTCTTTCTCTAGTTTACGTGCAGTTGATGCAATCTGTGCTATCAGTAGTTGTCTTTGCTTTCCATCCATATCAGAAAAATGTCTCATTATGGTATCCTCTATTGTGATTCATTCTTACATTTGGAGCCCTCTGCAACTAGCATCGTCGGGGCTAATCCAAGTGCCTAATTGAACCCAGAGCAGTGCGCCCGTCTCCAGCCCTCCTCACATTTACAGTCTCTACAGATTGCGGTAACACCAGTTGCCAGTGGGCTAGGTTCGGATTGAATCAACAACATTACCCTCACTGTGCACAAGAATCATCTTGCTCAACACAAAAGAGAGAATACAGAGATAACTCTCAATAGTGCTATACTTGCCCGCAACCTACCAGCATTCATACCTGTTAACCGCGCCCTCAATACGTCCATCTTACTGCACGATCCCTGGATCGAGCTTGCTTTGTTGCACTCGCCGTAACCAATAGCGTCTCTCATGTTCGACTGAAATCCTTCTTGATGCGTTTCATGAGCTGAGGTTGCGTTAGCAAGTCCACAGTTGTCATTGCTAGCGCCTTCGCCGCTTGTATCATTATCTTGTGCCCCTGCGGAGATATTGCAGCTTTGGCAGACTCTTTGGTGTGCGTCGTGGTTTCATTCTCTCCACAGATAGCAATGTATGCATGAATCGAAGGAACAACTTGGCTAACATTGCCCATATCGGTTGAACCGATCCCACCGTTCCATTCTTCGTCACATTCTATTCCTAGCAATTCGAGGTTACGAGTAAATGCATTTTCAAGTGACGGATTCTTCTTTGTTGCGTCATAGCTGTAGCCAATTGGCTCAACTGACAGGGTGTGTTCGTTGCAAGTGCAGCCGCTTTCGCGCAGTTGTGAAGTCTAGTGACTAGCTCTTCGCGATAGGAATTTTCTAACGCGCGAACGTTGAACTCCGCTGCGGCGTAGCGCGGAACGATATTTGTCTTAACCCCACCATCTGTGATAATTCCATTAAGTCGTGATCCATTCCTCATATGTTTGTGGAGCACAGCGGCACTAATGAAAACCTGAATAATGGCATCAAGTGCATTGGCACCTTTCTCCGGAGCGACAGAGGCGTGTGCCTCCTTGCCTAAGAATGCCAGTTTGACCTCACTCGACGCAAGATGAGGACGCCCAACAAAGGTTTGCTGATGCGGGTGGAACATCAGTGCGGCATCAACTCCATCAAAGTTTCCCTGTTCAAGCATAAGGATCTTTCCTCCACCCCCTTCTTCTGCTGGTGTTCCAAGAAAGACAAGTGTCCCAGGCAGCTCTGCTTTGATTCTTCCAACAGCAACAGACGCACCTAATGCTGCAGCCGCAATCAGATTGTGTCCACAAGCATGGCCGATCTCCGGAAGAGCATCATACTCTACAATGAGAGCAACGGTAGGTGCATGACCACGAGAGGGATGCACAGTCCGAATGGCTGTACTCAACTTCCCAACACCCAATTGGGTAATAAACCCTGCAGCATTTAGCTCCTGACTGAGCAGAGCTGCGGCCATATGTTCTTCCGACTCTAGCTCGGGGTGCGAGTGAATATTACTGCTAACACGTACAAGTTGCGTTTCCAGCTCATCAACTGCGTCGCACACCTGTTCCTTCTTGTTAACCATGCTCTCCTCCTCACTGATTGTCAGTTCGTTTCGTCTATCAACAGACCAGCTTGTTCTTGGCCGGCGTGCACAGGAAAGCGTTCAATACGTTCTTCAGCAACAATGTTACATGGGTATGTGGCAATTCTTGCTAGCCACGTCTCGGTTGATATTAACACGTTATCGCGTAGCACAAGGTTCTTGTTCAGATGTCGTTCAGAAAGTGTGCAAAACCCAAACAGCAGAGAAACTGCCCTTAGAAACGACTTATTTACAGTCATTTACACAACTCCTACGAGAGATACTTACATGAAAGCCAGTTTTCAGCACCAATGAACGGCAAAACCCTCTGCATGTAACGGACACCATTCCAGAGAGCCTCCGATGAGCGTAAGATACCTTTGTGCTAGAGATCTCCGTTCGTACCCAGACTTGTCTACTTCAAACCACTATTGCAGAGCGAAATCCCGACGCTAGTAGATTTCACGCGTATTTGTCTTTCGCTTTCCCTGCGGTTCAAACATGTTCTTCCGTCTTTTCCTTGAGCTTGACTAACATATCAACTTCAACTGCCACATTTCCAGGGAAAGCTGCTACAGCAACCGCTGTTCTCACATGCCTTCCCCGTTCACCGAATAGGCCAATAAGTACCTCGGATGTGCCACTAACTACTTCGGGTTGATCGTAGAAACCGGGGTTGCTGTTTACAAAACCACGAACCCTTACGATTTAGTCTACGTCATCAAGAGAGTAGGTAGCAGCTTCTGCCGTACCCAGACAATTCAAAGCACATAGTTCTGCTGCATCGTCAGCTTGTCCGATCTTCATCTCCTTTCCAAGCTTATCAATGCAAAGGATTGCTCCATCGTCTCTTGTTGGTACTTGAGCGGATGTGTAGGCCGATTGTCCTATTGTTCCTACCCTATCAATACTACCAGGCCTCACTTGAATATCGCTGGGCACCTTTACCCCACAGCAAGTGATTCTGTCTCTATTCCAACCATATATCTCCTCTTTTCGTAAATGCAAAAATGTAAACAGCTACAACGTAAACCTGTTATGGCTTATTCGGCAACTCACTCCTCGTTTTCGTTATTGCAATAGATACTCTGGTCGCATCCTATGACCCTCAGATATGATCACTTCCTCGCCGGCAACAGCAACCCTGCTTGGGTAACCATGGCCCATTTTGACTGCCTTGCTCAACCCCTCGGCTATTTGTGCTACCATACTTGCTGGAAAAGCGAATATTGCATTCACGTCACCCGCAAGTCCGTACTTGTGATCCCCCAAGCAAGGCAAATCAATCACTGGGCGATGGTAGAGAATGACTTTTGCAATGCTTGTACCTATGGCTGCTTCAGCGGCAGTCGTCACCGATATCGGTTCACCTTCTCTGTAGATCGATGCATGTATTAGCTGGCGTATTCTCCCGGGCGTTCCGTAAATAGCTATCACCTGAGGGTCAAATGGAATGATATCAAGCGGTGCAATGGCTATTGCTTCATATTGCTGCTGGGTATCGCCAAGCTTTGACACAGCTGTATGCAACCTATACCCTGCCCTGTGGTCTTCTACGTACATACCTACTGAATCCTCTCCCCTCATGCAGCTTGGAGTCTTTATTAGGCCGAGACATGCTGCACCTAAGCCGCAGCCAACATCGGTCCGCCGCAGTACACCAATCTGATGGTTTACCCTGGCCAGGTAGCCTAACTGGCAGATGAGGCTAATGTTCGGATCAGGAACGTGCAAGACCGGCAAGGTTTCGCCACTTCGAAACAACCGTACTCCAATAGGGTAATCAGGAAGGCGCAAGTAGTCCCGGAACAAGGCACACATTTCCTTCCATTCGTTTGCGGTCAATATTGGTACCTCCTTTCGTTTCAAGAACAACTGCCAAGCATGTCTTATCTGACGCTGCGAAGCTGTCCTTATCCAGCACCTAGGTAATCACGACAAAGCGTACGTAAGCAACATATGGGCATGGTTAAGTTCGCATTCAACAAGCCCGCCAGCTTTGCCGTCCCCATCTATCACTAAGAATTCATTGGCAGTTCCCACATTGCCGCCGAATCCAACCCCTACATCGCGAATGGAGGGGATACCTAACTCCGTAGAATATAACGACCAGGGCCCTCCTCCTCCGCTGCTGGGGAATTCAATCAACGGGATATTTTCTGAGCGGAAAACATCCCTGATTGAGTTTACTAGAGCGCAATTTGGATCAGCCTGAGACGAGTCGTATGCGCCAAACACTTGGATTTCGATATCTTCGTATCCTTTCTTGTCAAGGTGCTGCCGTAGACTCTCGATGACTGGCTGCGCTTTCGACCCACGCGGGAGTCGTATGTCAATCCTACTTGAAGCTTCGCTGGGAAGAGTAAAGGCCTTTGTTCCTGGCCCAGTATATCCCGCTTGTAGTCCGTATATGTTCATGCTGGGGCCGTAGAAATACTTCAGGAAAACTTCTTCGTCAGACCAATCGGAGATTGCTCGCTCTACGTTCTCCGTTCCTCGAAGGAGACCTTGCCATGAGTTGCTACCAAATGGCCTATTGCCAAGCTGTTTTCTGAGTTTCTCAATCCTTATACGTTCTTCCTCTGTGGGTTGAGGAAAACTATCGTAGAATCCAGGCAACTTCACCGTATTGCCATCGTCCTCGGTCAGCGACGCCAAGGCGTGAACAAGTCGCCATACAGGACTATCGACAACAGATTTTCCCATTGCATGTACGGGATGGCCTTGCGGACCACGCCCCCAGGACTTTCCGCTAACGCGTAATTGCAGAGGAATGAAAGTCTTGAACCCTAGGGTTAGGGACACATTTCCTTGAGCATCCTGTGACATTCCAGGACTGAAACATGCATCTGCTACTTGAAGCCTTTCTCTGTACCTGTTGAACATCTGAGGGTAGTGGGGACTCCCGAGTATCTCATCTCCCTCAAGCAGAAACATGATGTTCACCGGAACCGCTCCCTGTACTGCGATTAGTGCTTCAAGTGCGTTTAACCAAGCAATATACGGCCCTTTGTAAGCTCTCGTGCCTCGCCCGATCATTACCCGTTTGTAAGGCGCCTTTGAGACAACCACACCTTCGAAGGGAGGATAATCCCATGCAGTCTTGTCAACCACAGGTCTCGTATCGAAATTCGCATAGTTCGCGATTGTCTTATCGGCCCCTACATCGAGATATGCCCAAACACCTGGGAGTCCGCCAGTTTCAACTAGCTCTGCCTCATTGCAGCCTAACTCTTTGAAGCGTTCCACAAGCTGTTCGGCACACTCACGAACACCGGTATCTTCTACAGAGATGCTTGGCTGTGCTATGAAGCTACAAATGCGCTTAATGTGTCTATCCTTCTCTTTGTCAAGGTATGTTCTAATCTTTGTAAGTAGGTCTCTGTCAACCATTTTTCTCACTCCTCGTCTTTTCTACCTGCGGCAGATGTCTTACCTATCGAAAGCTGGCAGGAAATGCCTGCCCATAGTATCTTTCTCCTGTGTAATACGAGATTAACATCCTATGCTCCATGCATCTTAGCATATAGTTCATATGACTTAGGTGCACGATGCGGGAATACTGAAGCATATTCAACAATATCCTTTAGTGTTTCTGTCACCCTGATATGTACTCTCTCTTCCATTCCGTCAATTTGCGGAATGTGATACCTTGATGGGCCATCAACCAGACCAGCTTCTACGCCTGTTCGCAGCAATCTCCTTTCCAAATCCCCATTATGCAGAGCACCAGATTCACCCGTAAGGAAAGCAATGACAGCTGACAAGGCATAGGCGCCCCAATCAGAAACTGATGATATGATAATATTGTCCGCTTGAATAGCCGCCGCAATACCACCCCCGCATGAACACTGGCATTTGTCTCCGAAAAGCACGTATTTCTCAACCGATTCCCTTATCTTGCCTAGACCTAGCTCATTGCCTAGGTCTCCAATTCCTATGGTTAGCATGTCTGTCCCCAGCTCAAAAAGGGAATCCATTTTTGCTGCATATTCACTCACATTGACCCCATTACCCATATGGTATATATGTCGCTTGTTATGCCCTGGGCGTTCTACTGAAACAGCAGCAACTGGCTTCCATGTTTGTACAAGTGAACGTGCTTCTTTCTGAGCACTTCTTGGATCCTTTGTGAAAGGCAAGATTGTCACTGCGTGTTTCGCACAACGCTCCTCCAAGGGCTCACGATAGGCATGTAGTCCCGCACACCTTGCCATTTGCGCAATTGGTTCGATGATTTCCTGTTCGCACAGAATCACTGGATGAATCCCTAGGGCAACTTCGAGTGCCCGAGCAAGCACAACGCTTCCTACTGGTCCATCCGTTTCCGCCAATCCTTCAGGTGGACAGCAGAACCCCGTGCAAATAAACACAGTACTCCCCTGTTCTGCAACTTGCAGTAGACGTACGGCAGCAGATAAAACAAGAGGCCCGCCAGTTACCTCTCTTGCCGCTCGGTAGAGATGTGGTATAACTCCCTGGGCTCGTATGTCAAGGGTAACGAGACGGTCGATAGCCTCTCCAAGATTCTGTACTACGAATTCTCTTTCATTCATCCTACCTCCTTACATGTTAATCATGGCAGGCGTTTCTCAGTGTTCGCACTGATTAGCCTGCTCTTTGCTTCGGATCGATAGCTTCGCGTAATCGGTCTCCAAGAAGAGTAATCGCCAATACTGAAACAGAAATCGCAATTCCCGGAAACAAGATAAACCAGGGGGCTTCCTTGATGTACGGTCTGGCCTCACTCAGTATCAGCCCCCAACTTGAGGTTGGAGGCTGTGTTCCTAGACCGAGAAAGCTCATTCCAGCTTCAGCGATAATAGCATATGCATAGGATACGGTAGACTGAACAACGTACGTCCCGAAACTGTTGGGAAAGATGTGCCGGAACAGGATTCGGAACTCTCCTGCTCCGATGGCCCTAGCTGCTTGAACGTAATCAGAGTATCGAACTGAAATAACCTTTGCTCGAATGACTCTTGTTAACCGTGGCGTATAGACAATGCCCAAAGCTATCATAACATTGCGCGCGCCCGGCCCAAGAAAACCGACCAGAGTAAGCGCAAGAAGGATTGGTGGAAGTGCCAGAAAGGCATCCATTATCCGCATGATTACTTGATCGATATGACCCCGGTAGTATCCGCAAAGCAGCCCCAGTGTCAAACCAATAATTGAGGCAATACCGACGGCAACAAAACCAATAGTGACAGAAACCCTTGCCCCGAAGACTATCCTGCTCAGAAGATCTCGTCCAAATGAATCTGTCCCCAGCAGATGTTGAGAAGATGGAGGAGCTACTTGAAGCCGCAGATTCATTTCATACGGATTTGGTAGTCCAATCCTTGGCAACAATGGTGCCACTAGCGCACACACGAAAACCAGACTCACTACAAGAGCACTGACTCTTGCTACTCTATCTTTTCTTACAAAGGAAAGGACTTCCCAGAATACCCCGTTTCTCCTAGTCCGGTCTCCGCCAGCCACCAAGCTAGTCTCTCCTTTCCATCCGGGGATCGGCAATCACACCTAATACATCAGCAACTACGCTGCTCATTAGGAAGAAAAAACCCACAAGCAATGTAACTCCTTGGATAAGTGGAAAGTCTCTATCATATATTCCTCTGATCATGAGCCTTCCTATTCCCGGTATTGCAAATATAGACTCAATGATGATGCTTCCGCCCAGAAGATAAGCGAAATTCATCGCAGAGAGGTTTATTGCAGGTAGCATACTGTTCCTTAGGGCGTGCTTTATTACTGTTTTGCTCTCTCTTATGCCCTTTGCTCTCGCCGTGCGAATGAAATCCTCACTCAATACATCAAGCATGTCCGAGCGAACAAGTCTGCTTAGCAATGCCACATAGGTCAAAGATAAAGACAGAGCAGGCAGAATGATATACTTCAGGCTTTCAGAGAAATCCTCGAATGGAGAAACATATCCAGTTATTGGTAGTATATCTAGCTTAACGGACAAGAAGAGAATAAGAAGAATTGCCGTAAAAAAATTAGGAAAGGAGATACACAGCGATGTAAAGAACATGATAATCTTATCCAGAATGCCGTTCTTGTGAACCGCAGATACTACACCGCATGGAATTGCTATGACCAGTACAAGAAGCATAGCACATATGGTAAGATACACTGTCACCCCAAGCTGTCTGGCAATCATTGTTGCGACAGGTTGGCGAGTCTGTATCGAACGACCTAAATCCCCTGTTATAGCCTTCTTCAGCCATAATGTATATTGCACTATCACGGGCTTGTCTAGGTCGTACTGTGCTCGCATAGCTTCTATCAGTTCCGGTGTGGCTTCCGCTCCTAGCATTGCTAGAACCGGGTCACCAGGTGTGATGTGAACAAGAAGGAATACAATAATCGAAAGCAGGAATAGTGTTGGAATGAACTCAAAGCATATCTTGCGTATAAGAAACTGTATCAACGTACCCTATGCCTTTCTAAGTGAAGTATCATAATTCATCCGTTCCGCCTTTCGGAAAGTGCGCTTTTGCACGCTGAGGAAGGGGTTATCCTTCCGTTATCGAAGAATAACCCCACTATAGTAGTTCTACCTCCACTGTCCTATTCTTCCAGATTCACGTATTTTAGCAGAAGATCCATATCGTTCGGGGTCACTTCGAAACCGGTTACCTCTTTGCGGAGTGCCCTAACCTGATTCACGTGTACTATATATACGTACAAAGCTTCGTCAAGCATGACCTGCTGCAGTTCTGCATAGATTTCCTTGCGCGTTTGAGAGTCACTTGCTGCCGCACCACGCTCGATAAGATCGTCAACTTCAGAGTTGCTATAGCCATGCGCCAGATCCGCACCACTCTTCCAGAACCATCTCACCGCGGAATCCGGGTCTGCTGACATGATCGTAATGTCTTCGAGAAGGATATCGTAGGCACCCAAATCATGACTAATCGAGGAATACGAAGACATGTCAAGGAAGTTTAGTTCTAGCTCGATGCCTACTTTGGCGAGTTGGTATGCAACGATTTCTAGCTCGCGTCTTAGATTCGCCCTTCCGCTTGTTGCCGCTGTTGCTCTGAAACCATTGGGATATCCGGCCTCCGCCAACAGCTGGCGAGCTTTTTCAAGGTCTCCCTCAACAGGATACATCGTAGCATCGGGATCTTCATACAAGAAGCCAGGAGGCAAAGGTTTCTCTGCAGGGGTAGCTTCACCATAGTAAACTGCATCAGCAATCTCTTGCCGGTTAATTGCATATGAGATAGCTTGTCGCACGCGTTTATCCCCAAATGGACCGTCCTGATGACCAACACTTATGTAGTCCCAGTTCCAACCAGGAACGCTCTGAATAACGATGTTGGGATCTTCTTTGAGCATCGCGACGTCCTTGAACAGTGGATGATCAATAAGGTGGACGTCCCCAGCTATCAGAAGCTCTTGCCGAACCGTAGCATCGGGGATGAACCTGAAAATCACCTTGTCAAGTAAGGGGTATCCTTCATCCCAGTAGTCCTCGAATTTTGTTATTGTGATATGGTCTGCGGGTACCCACTCCTCAAACTCAAACGGGCCCAGTCCTATAGGCGTTCGGTTCATTGCATCTCGACCCAATTCCTCAAATGCATCCTTCGAAACGATACTGCCCCCCAAACCCTGGACTGTATTCATCAGAAAAGGAGTAAAAGGCGCTGAGAGATGGGCTCGTACTGTGTATTTATCAACAACTTCCCAATGGTCGATACCACCAAAAAGGAATTTCAATCTGTACTGATTCTGTACTATGCTCGTTGCACCAAACGCTACATCTTCTGCCGTCATCTCTCCGTAGCCTTTGTGAAACTTCACTCCCTCTTTGATTCTGAAAAGCCAGGTGGTATCCGATTCCGGCCACCATTCCAGGGCCAATTCGGGGTAAATTTCGGCGGTATCGTAATTCATCCTTGCCAAGCTATCGTTTAGATTCATCATGATGTTTGTACCCGGAAGGTCACCCGATTCATCCATCCAATTCAAACCCCATGCTTCACCGCCTAGAGCAACAATCAGGATCTTCTCATCAGCGCCGTACGTCACTCCTGACACAACTAACAGAAGCGAGAGTAACGCGACCAAAGTAGCTAGCCCAATGAACCGGCTAGGAACGTGTACACCTTTGTTACTATTCACCTGCATGTCGTACCTCCCTTAATACATTCTTTAGTGCCATAGCCTCTAAACCACTGCATACGTTTTTCTGGGGCAGAACCACCTCCTTGTGAACAAGCGTCTCTCAAAATACTCTGGAGACCTTGCATTTACTGACTTGAGAAAGTGTGTTCTATTTTGCCAGGAAACATCATAACTCGTGTCTGATGATTTCTGTTCTTTCGATGGCTCCCAAGCTCCACTTCTCACTTCTACAAGTGCTCTTACTTCGAGATCCTTCTTCACGAAAGTGCGTGTCACGGAGAATACATCATCTATACGTCCATCCCTGACACAACAACCTCCAAGTACCATCTTCTGCTCCTTGTATATCTCATGAGACACAATATGTCCCGATACAACTCAACCTACACGTTTTTCCGTGGCCGCTGTAGTCTTTCCTGTGAGTGTTAGTAGTATTTAGGTCCAATCTGCACATTGCGACACAAATAGAGAGGTCCGATATTTCCATGTAGTAGACTTCACAATGTATCTAGCGTATATTATGCAATCGCCTTGTATATCATATGATATTCTCTTCACTTGAAGTACAGGCTCTGCTTTCTTCATATGGATAATCTCTTGCTCTTTGAGGGAAGGAATAATCGCATCAACTTCCTCTTTCGCGTGTGTGCAAAAGACGTGAAACGTCTCTCTCATAAACCGTGTCATGCTCAGAAAGGACGGATTCTTCTTGAACGGCTCAGGAGGAAACCGTGGCGCTAGTATGTCCTTAAGATAGATAACAGGTTCGCCTTTAAATAACCGTACCCGTCTAATGTGTGTGACAGTTTGATCCATGCTTGCTTGTAGCATTCCTGCAATGTGGCGAGGCGGGCGCTTAACTTCAACACTCAGTGTTTTGGATGATATGTCATTGCGATAGGTTTTAAAGTAATACATAAAACTTGAGAGAGTGGCTATCGGCGATCCACGATCAACATTGCAGACATAGGTGCCGCGCCCCGGTTGACGGCTAATTACACCCTCTGAGGCTAGTCTCGCAAGAGCTTCACGAACTGGGCTACGGCTTACTTGGTAGAATCGTTGAAGATCCTTCTCCGAAGATATTCGTTGCCCTGTGCGTAACTCCCCCGTACGAATCTTATCAAGCAACTCACGGTAGATACGCTCTTTTAATGGACTTGGCATTACACACCACCAAATATAATAACAATATTATATAATACGCATTAGGGTTTGACAAGTATACACACCTAATATTCATAACAACATACTTCTAGACAAAGACACTATTTCTTTCTGAATCACGCTTTCTCATCTTTCTCGGCGATATTGCTTATGGATAGCAACAAGGACAACCCAAGACTCGCTTCCTAGTGAAGACAGTGAGAAGCCGTTCGTTGGTTATCATCCTTCAGTCGTAGATAGAGCTTGGAATACGAACAATCTAGCCACCGATCTTTTCGAACCTTTTCGCGAGCGAGATGCACTCCACGATCTGGGCTTCACTCCGAAAAACTAAACCAGAGCCAGGAATGACAATCGACCTTGTTTCGCGCCTCAGAAGAGGGAGATCTGCATGGGTAAATGGAGGTTCTCGGGGATTGAGATCGTGTATGGAGTCAAACCGGTCCGAGATAAGTATTCCGGTCAAGGAAGTTGCCCCAAGTACGATGTTTGTGAGAACACCGTGTACCAGTGGCGCAAGAAGTTACGATGGGCTGACCCCGAGCAAACTGAAGCGGGTCAAGGACCTAGAAAGTGAACAGTTACCTGAAGAAGCTGGTCGGCAAGCTCACTCTGGACAAGCAAATCCCGTACGACACGGCACGAAAATAGCTCAACCCTACAGCTAGGTGGAAACCACTCTCTGAGGCTCCCGAAGACTATGGGATCTCTGAGCGCGGGGCGTGCGGCCTGATAGTGTTTCACTGATCAACGTACTACTACAAATACCGCAAGAAAGGCGACAAAGCTTTGCGGATCCGAACTGAAGGAGCTAGCCTGACCTACTCCGGGGATACTAACCCGGCCAATGACAAAGGAGGAAGGACTCCTCGTTCGCGCAGAGCATCGGAAGAAGCGAGGGGCCTAGCGTCGCGTGAAACTACTGACACCAATGTAAGTAGGCGAGCATTACACCGAAGTCCCTGACCTCATAATAGCGATAACCGTATTGCGATGGGAAGTTACACAAGAATCGTGATGCAGCGTTCTGTCTGCACCACGATGGTATCGATCAACTCAAGCGCCTGCTTCTGCTTGGCGCTGGGTGTTGTTGTCATAGTGAACCTCGGCTCACCTGGTCCTCCTCCCTTGCGGCAACAGGTGTTGCGCACGATGGTAGAAAGACCAGTTAACAATGTATGTAAACTGTGTACTCCTGTCCCGTCATCCAGTCTCTTACGGTGAACCTTCTTCAACGCCTTAGCTGATCTTACAGTTGGTGCGACTGGATCACAGGTCTTCTTGAGTTCCTGTTCTTCGTCACTGAACAGAAGCTCCCGCCACACTTCCTTCATGTGCCACTCCACGTAGTAGGCTAACATACACAGGAAGATATGCGCGCGTACCCGATCTTCCAGGTGGTGATAGATTGGTCGTACCTTGAGATCGATCCCCTTGAAACTGCGGAACGCTCGCTCTACATTGGACAATTGCTTGTAGCTGCTGGCCACATCCGCTTCATCCATCCGTCCCTTGGAGAGGCTAGTACGGATCACATACAGAGCGTCCGATGCCGCCTCTTGTCCCATCTTCTCTTCCAGCACCCAGTAGTCGAAATGGGTTTCCTCGATGTCAAGGTGGAAGTTGCTTGGCCATGCTGGGGGGTGTAGTAACCAACTCGGAACTTACTACACCCCCCGAGTACTTATTCACTACCTTCCCGACCCACAGCCCAATCTTGTCCCTGGCCTTGAGTTTCCCTCTGTTGACCATTGCCCTTACTTTCTCTAGCTCCTTTACCGTTGCATCGATCAGAGATATTCGTGTGCGGCTACGGCGCTGTGACATCGGGATGAAGACATATGGCTGACTCTCTCCCTGTAGCTCTGTTGACAGCAGCCGTCCTGAGCCACTCCCCAATAAACTCCTTTGCTCTAATGCATGTCACTTCATCTCCAGACAGAAAGACCACTGGGATGCCATAAGCTCCTACAAGTACAGCATTGAATTCAGGTTCCCCGACCTCCGTACCGTTGAGCACAATCGAGTCGACTAGCGACGACCAGTACGTGTGGTCAAGCGTCGAGTGGAGTGTTCCGTACTTTGAGTGGTAGCCGACGAAGAAAGCAGCATTGCAATCCTGTGCACCGTCCATTTGCAAGAGCGGCTTGTTCACCCCAGAGAGAAGGGAAGCCTTTGGGTTCATCTTCTCCAACTCAATGTTGGTCATCGGGCCATGCCCGTCATTGACAAGAATGTCGGTGGCTCCCGCCACCAATACTCCTTCGATTGCCGCGTTAACGTCACCACCATAAACTCACACCCCCGTTTGTAGAGCGGGTGTATCTGCGAAGTCTGGGATGCAACGGCAATGCCCGTGATTCACTCCATGTCGACCGATATGAAAACTCTCATTGCGTGCCTCCTTCAGCTATCTGCGATTCCGGACTTGCCTCGAAATTGCAACCGAGTCGAACGAGCTCGGCGTGAGCCTTCTCATACAGGGAATACCCGTCCGCAGTCGCCGGATGAAGCCAGCCCCATTCTTTCTGCTTGAGGTCCTTCCCGCGGCTTAGCACCGTCTCCACGTCCGCAGTAGGGACAACAACAACTCCGTCCTTGTCCCCCATGACAACGTCTCCTGGATGGACGATCACACCTCCACAGCAGATCGGGGTGTTGATCTGCCCCACCCGACCACCCCAAGATGGAGCCTTAGGAGTCAACCCCTGAGCGAAGACTGGCAGACCAACATGCTCGAGTTCTTCCGCGTCTCGAACGAGCCCGTCGGTGACAAAAGCCACGATCCCTTTTGCCGCTGCCATCGCAGCCATGACACCACCCAGAAGAGAGTTGTCGGTATCGAACTCATCAGCAATCACGATCACATCGCCCGGCTGCGCCAGCTCCATCGCCTTGAAGATGACAGGATTGTCTCCTGGGCGAACGGCCACTGTGATCGCAAACCCAGCCACCCTTTCCTTTAGCGGAATCACCGGTTTGATTCGGTAGTCAAACGTCAATAACTTCCCCATGATGTCCGAAACATTAGCCGTACTCAGCTTTACAAGTCTCGTAAGATTCAACGACGGCGTCGCGGGACGCCTTAGAACCTTGAATCCTAGCCTGGAATCTTTCCAGCCTGATGACATATCACCTACCTCCGTTACTTACAGTTGTCCGCGTAGACGCGGGTCGAGGCGATCGCGCAAGGATTTTGCACATTGTTTCAACTTGCTTAAATCGTTCTACAATCGTAACACCGATTTGGGTGAATCGTTCCCAAATCTTCTCTCCGATTTCCCGAGTGGCGATCGCAGCGTCTCCACGCACGCCGTTAGGCGAGACCTCGTCGTAGTCTATAGGCAAGTAGAACATGTGATCATCGAAGGCGACTTGCGACAGACTCTTCACCTGCAAGTCTTGAAATTCCCTTCGCTCGGGAGGTTCAATGAGATCTGGTCGAACATCCTTCGGCAATAGATGCAAGTTAAGGGAAGTAACAGGGTCACCCCCGTGCCCGATCGGTGGTGCGGGTTGGTTGTACAGTTCTTCAAGCCACGAAGGCGTGAACCAACGGAACTGCTCAGCCATGGCGACCCGAATCCCACATTGATCCTTCATGTTCCGGATAAGGCGCTCTAGAATTGGGACATTGCCATGATCTCCGCAAACGAGCAGCAGGTGGTCAAGGTCAAGGCGAAGGAATCCCTGACAGACGTCCCAGACAACGTTGTACAACGTATCTGCTCGTAGCGGGATGGCACCCGGGAAGTTCCTCGCTGCAGCACCTTCGGAATAGGGAATCACCGGGGCACTGATTGAATCGGTTCGTTGTGCGATTGCTTTGGAGAGAGCCTCTGCTATCCGGAAGTCACCCACCGGACATTGTGCACCGTGTTGCTCGGTTGACCCCATCGGAACAAGAATGACTGGATTTTTGCGAAGGGTTTCTTCTGTCTCTTTGAAGGTCATTCTTGCCAATTCTAACTTCCGTCTAATCAACTTACCTTCCTCCTTCGATACCTGCACCGAGGACATCTTTCTTTGCACCCTTTTATCACCTCCTTACTTGTGATGTTCGTAGCGGTCGTGAAACTCGCACGTTCGCGACTCAATCAAGCTGTTAACATGGTCAGAAAGGATCATCTTACAGGTTGCTGAGATTTCTTTCCTCCAACCGGCTTCGCGTTCTAATTGTGTCTCCACGGCTGCACACACATCAGCAATCTCATTTTGGGGAACCGCTACAACGCCATCTGCATCGGCCACAATTACGTCACCGGGATAAACCTCCGCCTCTCCGATTTGGATTGGGTAATTCATGTCCCCCGGAGGAACATTACTGCAGGGGGCTAACGGCGTGACTCCCCTAGCGTGAATCGGCAATCCCGTCTTCCAGATCTGCTTCACATCTCTTACCAGCCCGTCCGTCACCATGCCACCCAGGTCGCGGGTTTTTGCCATGAGCGCCATGATGCCACCCCATACGCAGAAGCGAGCTCGCTCGCTCCCAGTGATAACGATGACATCTCCAGGTTCTGCTACCTCAATGGCTTTCAGTACTAGTAGCTCGTCGCCCGGGGAGTTGTGGATCGTCCACGCGGGCCCGACAATCCTCTTAGCCGGGGCGTAAACAGACTTGATGTAATCAGGGAAGATATTCCTCTTCCCTAATACATCCGAAATGGTAGCGACCGGATAATGCCATAGTTTTGCATAACTATCCGGGTCAGGGCGATCAAAATCCCAGTTGATTCTGTACTCCGGTACTGCTCGGTGCTTAGGCAATTCCTTGCTCTTCACGCTTTCCTCCTTGAGATCATCTCATCATTCGATTCGCTAACGGCTTGAATGCCTTCGTTCTTTCTAGACAGCTAGTGATGTCCGATACTTCCATATTGCGCTATTCACAATGTATCGACTGCTTAAGATCGGGTCTCCTGTCTCGTCGTAGACCTTCCGTCTTACCTGAAGCACGGGGTGATTCGCATCTATTTCCAGCAACTTCTGGTCTTCCCTCAACGGAAGAATCGCATCAACTTCTTCCTTTGCTTGCGTGCACCGAACAAAGAAGTTCTCCAGCAAGAATGCCGCCATACTCCTGAACGTCTGGTTCTCTTCGAATGGTCCAGGGGCAAATTGCGGCGCTAGGATGCTCTTGAGATAGGCGACCGGTTTGTCCTCAACGAGTCGCAGACGCTCCAAGTGAGTGGTCGGTTGGTCAGGCTGCATTTCGAGGAACTCCGCGATGTCTGGCGGAGGCACCTTCATCTGAACGCTGATGGTCCGGGCAGTGATTTCCCTGTAATGGTGCCGGTAGTAGCGTGAGAAGCCAGAAAGCGCCGCAACGGGCGAGCCAGGAGGTGTATTGCTAACAAAGGTTCCGCGACCGGGGCGACGAGCGATGAGGCCTTCCGCTGCCAGCTTGTCTAGTGCCTGACGAATAGGAGTTCGGCTAGCATTGTAGATTACCTGCAGTTCTCTTTCCGAAGGAATGAGCGTACCGGTTGACAACTGGCCAGATTGAATCTGCCTCAAGAGATCTTTGCAAACTCGAGCGAGTGGCCAGCGACTTCTTCTCCACAGATCTGGATATACGCATGAATCCCGGGAACAACGTGAGTAACGTCACCCATATCAGTGGACCCCATTCCGGCATCTGCCGGGGGCGGATTCAGTGGCTCGCCTAGCACTTCTAAGTTATGTGTGAACAAGTCTCCCAGAACATGGTTCGGGCGTATTGCTTTATAGGCGTGTCCCACTGTTGCAAAAGATAGAGTTGCGCCTGTGGAGAGCGCCGCTCCCTTAGCACAGTTGTGTAGCTTCTCCAGAAGTTCATTGCGGTAATCATTCTCCTTTGCACGTACATAGAACGAGGCAGCCGCATGTTCAGGAACAATGTTTGGCTTTGCCCCCCCATCGGTGATGATTCCATGGATACGTGCTCCATCCTTGATATGCTGACGTAAGGCGTTGATGCCATTAAATGTCTGAATGACCGCATCTAAAGCGTTTATTCCCTTCTCCGGTGAGCCAGATGCATGTGCTGCCTTTCCAGCAAACTCAATCTCGACTTCAGTGATTGCCAAACTGCCACGCTTCAGCACTGTGTTTGAGGAAGGATGAAACATCATTGCGGCATCGACCTCGTTGAACAGACCAGCTTCAACCATGATCACCTTGCCGCCACCTCCTTCTTCGGCTGGAGTGCCGAAGAAGATAAGTTTCCCTGAAAGCTCAGCTTTGATTTGCCCAAGGCCAAGACACGCGCCAAGGGCAGCTGTGGCAATCAAGTTGTGTCCACAGGCGTGTCCGATTCCAGGCAGGGCGTCGTATTCGCCAAGAATTGCTACTGTAGGGCCATCGGTTGCTATTGGGTGAACGGCCTCGATAGCTGTCTCTAGTCCCGCAACGCCAAGCTGGACGGAAAATCCTGCTTGTCGCAAGCGTTCAGCAAGTAGCATTGATGCCCTGTGTTCCTCAAACTTCAGCTCTGGATGATTGTAGATATCCTTGCTTACGTTGAAGAGTTGCTCCTTAATTTCATCGATGTATGCGCAGATTCTTTCCTTGTACTTATTCATGAATCCTCCTCATAGTTACATGTTTGCCCTCATGGTATAGCCGTAGGTGAATGCGTTCAACCGCGTGAGAAATAGAAAGAGTTTTTCCTGAAGTTCCTGGGATCATAGCAGCGAAAACCCTTTCCTGTGCGCCACCAATTCTATTCTTGTTACTTTGGGGTTCAATTGACCAACATTCAATACCCCGGCGCCGCCAAAGAAATCAAGGTATATGTTGCCATCTACGTCTCTTATCGTAGCTCCTTTGGCTTCGTCAATTGCCAAGGGAATCGATTCTGGATAAGACACAGCACTAGATTCTATTCTCTTTTGCTCATCTAATAGCTTCTTTGATTCCGGGCCTGGTGGTGCAACTTTTATCTCCGGTAATTCTGATAAATGCAGTATCGGTAAATCGAAATTAATCTTGTGTGTAGCCATACAACAGAATCTCCTCCTTAATTAAGATAATTCTATACTTACAGATCACGTATCAGATTTCTTTGTAAGGCAAGTGAACTCAATCTCGCTTCCTATCAGAGAGCTCCAATTGCTGATTATATGATTTGAAATTCTTCGATTTGAATACCAAATATTCGTTGAGTGAATTCTTTCGCTCCCTGCGGAGCTTTACCGCTTGAGAAGAAACTGACATGTCCTCTTTCTTTTCCGGTGCGCCTCCAATGATTTCCTTGAAGTATCCTGGCAGCTTCTCTAACCACCTCTTTAGCGGGATCTAGCATTTGAATGTCAGGACTCAATACCGCTCGCAACTCAGCTGCGATACAAGTGAAATCTGTACATCCCAGAATCAAGGCATCGATACCCTCTCTCTCAAGCGGAGAGACACAATCCTTAGCCAAAAGGCGAATCTTATCTCTGTCGTCAATCTTGCCCTGCTCTGCGAGACGAAGCAGTTCGGGACACGCATAGCCCAGCACTTCAACAGAAGGGGATAGTTGACGAAATGCCTCCTCATATGCCTTGCTCTTGATCGTTCCTATTGTGCCAATAACTCCAACCTTTCGAATGTCGCTATGCTTAAGGGTAGCTTTGACAGCGGGTTCGATCATTCCGATAACCGGGATATCACTGGCTCTTTCTTGAGCCTCTTTTCCGCCTGCAACTGTGGCCGTATTACAGCCGATCAAGATAGCTTTCACGTCTTTTCTTATAAAGAAGTCAACAACCTGGAGCACAAAGCCCCTTACTTGTTCACGCGGTCGCGGCCCATATGGAAGATGAGCAAAGTCGGCGAAATAGACAATGTCCTCCTCGGGCATCTCGTCCATCACCTTCCTTGCAACAGCTAACCCCCCCAGGCCTGAATCAAAAACGCCAATAGCTTTCCCTTTCATTTTCATTGCTTCCCTTCCAAAGTTGGATATTCAGATGTCTGGTAAGCCTTAATCACCTACTGTCACTCGTTCTCAACAGTAATAGCGAAATCGGGACAGCTGTACTCACACATCTTGCAGCCGACACAATTCTCGATCTGATACACGGTAACAACATTGTATCCCTTTACATTAGATTCACTTGAGAGCTTGAGTACCTCTCTGGGGCAATAAAAGATGCACAGGCCACAGCCCTTACAGATCTCTTGGTCGATATGTATCTGCTTTACGCTCATCGAACATCACACCCCTAGTGCTTGAATACGGGAGAGAATCTCGGCGGGGTCCCTGGCGATAAGAGAGCCGGCCTTCCTCAACGCGCTGATCTTACTTTCTGCCGTCTCCCCTTCTCCCTCGATAATAGCACCAGCATGACCCATACGAGCCCCTATTGGCGCAGTG
>Ga0315547_1000818_pt1 | contig 27695 bp, 17 predicted proteins | sample SalMarSW160240MG_2_FD_202542 | JGI IMG/M metagenome (GOLD analysis project Ga0315547, IMG submission 202542) | Salt marsh sediment microbial communities from the Plum Island Ecosystem LTER, Massachusetts, United States - Salt Marsh Sediment SW1601-240 ...
ATTAATTCCTGATTTCCCGATGGCTTCCAGGATCGGGTTCTCGCGCCTCGTTTCCCATTTTGGATTAACTGATATGTTACGGTTTTAGTAATCTAACAAGAATCAAAGCCTTGCAGATATTTCATTGCTAAAATCCGTGAAAGAATATACAATTTCCCGCAAATTAAATTGCTCGATTAAAAAGGAGTTATTGGAAAGGAAGTTTTTTTATCTCACAGAACTAAACCAAATCCTTATTTTACTCTCAATATGTATACCGTAAAGGAAATAAAGAAAAAAGTGGTAAGAACAGCAGATACCCAAAAGAACCAACTAATAAATCCAACAGTTAAACCTAGAATAACAAGAGTGATTGTAGCCAAACCATTGTCAAGTATCCCGAATTTGATGATTGCATTATTCTGAACTGGGTTTCTCCAAGCATAATAATATGCTAATGTTAGTGCCGTTACAACAGCTCCAAAGAGACGTAAATAGATCGTATCACTTGGAAAGGGTAATCCAAAAAATTCAAAAAGCGATGGGGGGCCTAATAACATCGGAAGTCCCCATACCAATAAAGTGATAATCCATTTAATTAGCAATACAATGTGAATAAAATTGGTTCGTTTGCTTTTCGCTTTTATCATATATTCAATTTTTGTATTAAAAAAGATTCAATTGTATTATGGATGTATTTACAGTTAAGTTGGACAATACATTCTTTTTCGATCATATCATTCAAGAGTAATGGGTAATTTCAAAATAAACTTAGCACCCTTTTTTGCTTCACTATCAACACTTATAGTTCCGTTTAGTTTTTGGGTAACTAAATTAAAAACAATATGTAATCCAAGGCCAGTCCCTTTGCTTTGATCAATTGTTTTAAATGGTTCAAATATTACGGGAAGAATTTCTGAATCAATTCCTTCCCCATCATCTCGATATTCAATTTGGAGTTCTTCATCACTTTTTCTTACAACAATGAAAATACTCCCTGCCTCTTGTTTTGAAAATCCATGAATCAATGAGTTTAATAAAAGATTAGTATAGATTTGAGCAAATGCTCCTGGATACGAATTCAGTTTTAGGTTCTCATCGCAATCAAGGTTTACAGTTATCTTCTTTCCTTTGAATTCTGGAGATAAACTATGAATAATGTCCTCAAAATATTGTTTTAAGAAGAATTCTCGTTTTTGTTCTGTTGACTGGTCAATGGATACTTGCTTAAAACTTTGTATTAGGTTAGCAGTGCGTTCAAGGTTTTTTTGGATAAGCATAGCATTTCCATTGGTGGTATTTAAAAATTCTTTAAAATCTTTCCTGCTAATTTCCTCCTTGCTATAAAGATCTACCATCCTTGTTGTTTCTTCAATTAAGCTTGAAACTGCAGTAATGCCAATTCCAATTGGTGTATTTATTTCATGGGCTACTCCCGCCACTAATCCACCCAGTGCGGACATTTTTTTTGATTCAATCAACTGATTTTGTGTGCGTTCCAGATATTGAAGAGTTTTAATCAATTTATCTCTTTGAGATTCTATTTCATCCTTTTGTTCATTTACAATTTCTATTGTTTCATTTAATTCCAAGTTAGACTGGTATAACTTTTCACCGGTTGCTTTTTGACTACTATATAACTTTTTATTGAGGGTTATGTAATAAAATATGATTACACCTACTATCGTAAACAATCCAATACTATTTATTGAGCTAATAAGTTTCAATGTTATTTGAGGTAATTGATATCTAATAAATTGTCCTGAATCAAACCATGAAATAACTAGAAAAAGAATTAATGCCATTAAAGAATTAATTGTAAAAAAAACTTTCCATTTTTGAAACAACATTCCTATTGGAATCAGACAAAATAAGAGTATATGAAAGTTTGAACTCTGTCCCAATAATAGAACTGCTCCTACTTGATGAATAGTAACTTCAATTGTTCCAATAATTGGTGAAGCTTTCAATCTCCCATTATAGCTAAAAAAGAAGGCAATAATAAATACAGGTAAGCTTATTAAAATATTAAACCACAATAATAAGTTGATTTTACATATGGCAAACAATATAACATATAAGATATGCATTGATCCACCTAAGATAGCTCCAATCATTTGAGTATCCTGCAAATCTGTAAGTTCTTCAGGAACATGTTTCTTAGACAATATTGGCATCTCTATAAATTTTAGATATTAAAGCTTTATTATCTTTTGTGCATAGTGGTATTATCCTGTTAAATGTTTAGGATGACATATCATTTTTTGCATAAGTGAGGCTTTGTTGTAGAATAATCCTTATTTTTATATATTCTAATTCGTTCTTTATTAATATTATACAATTTAAATTATTTGACTAACATATCAAAATAATTATATATAATATGCATATATATAATTATACGTGCTTGTTAAAAGGCCATTCTAAAATGAGTTGTCATTGAAAAATGAAGAAACTACACATCTGTATCATTGACCTTGTCCATAATGCCCCAACCACCGAATTGTATCAAAAATTGATTAATTCCAGGATAATGAGCATAATGCCTTCGGTAATTGGAGCATGGTGTAAACAGCTGGGACATAAAGTTCATTATATTCTGTATGGAGGAAGATCAAATCTCATCAAACAAATTCCAGAAGAACTGGATTTAGTATTTATAAGTTCATTCACTTTTACAGCACATCTTGCCTATTCATTAAGTAATTTGCTACGCTCCAAGGGAATAGTGACCGTCTTAGGAGGTCCACACGCTAGATCTTATCCTCAAGATAGTTGCAAATATTTTGATTATGTCGTTGGTTTAATTGATAAGGATCTACTCAATGATATTATTAGTGATTGCACTCAAAATCAAACGAGTGGAATATTCCTAACTGGTGAAAAACACCTCAAATCCATTCCATCGGTAGAGGAACGATGGGAATTTATAGAAATAGGATTTAAGCATTCTCCTTTAATAAAGTTAATACCAATGCTCTCAAGTATTGGATGTCCTTATAATTGTGATTTTTGCGTAGATTCTACTGTCCCATATGAAGCTTTAAATAGTGACTCCATTAAAAAGGATTTTCAATTTGCTCTAAGTAAATTCAAACGTCCTCGAATTGGGTGGTATGATCCGAATTTTGCTGTAAGATTTGAATCTATTATGGAGGCAATTGAAGAGTCAGATCCACAGAGAAAAATTGATTTCATTGCTGAATGCAATCTATCAACACTTACAGAGACTAATGTTAAGAGATTAAGAAAGAATGGATTTGACACTATCTTACCTGGAATTGAATCTTGGTTTGCTTTTGATAAGAAAGTTGGATCAGTTGGTATTCAAGGATATGAAAAGGTAAAGCAGATTTCTGAACAAGTAAATATGATTCATAGGATTATTCCGCTGGTAAATGTCAATTTTATGTTTGGACTAGATTCTGACCAAGGTCCTGAACCTTTTGAGTTAACCAAAAAGTTTATCGATTTAACACCAGGAGTTTATCCGGTCTTTGTGTTATTAGGAGTATTTGGTCAAGCCCCACCTTGCAATATAAAATATCAGAGGGAGAACAGAATTATTCCAATTCCATTTCATTTTCACAGGTCTGTTCATTTTATTAATATAAAACCTAAGAACTATTCTTGGATTGAATTCTATGATTACTTGATTGATATGATAAAATATTGTTTCTCAAAAAGAGCTTTGTACAGAAGATTTATATCAATGAAAAATGGAATTCCCAGATGGTTGATACTTGCTCAATCTGCTTCAACTGGTGGATTTGCGAAGATATCCCACCATTCTGAGGTTACCTTGCGATTGAGGACTGATCAACCATTCCGTCGTTTTTTTGAACAAGAAACCTTAGAGATTCCTGACTTCTTTAAGGAAAGAATAAAAATGGATCTTGGACCAGAATTATGGTCTTGGCTGCCTAAGGATTCTCTGGAACATGATCCAAATGCCTATTATGAATCATTAACCTAACATTGCAGTGATATCCATATAGTATACCAGGTTGAAATTCTTTGTTTAAATGTTTAACTAATCAATTATGTCCATTCTATTTTCTTCTATTAAAATTGGAAATGTCCAAGTAAAAAACAGGTTTATCCATTCGGCCACCTATGAAGCAATGGCTTCAGGAAAAGGTGAAGTTACTGAACAACTCTTAGAAAGATATCGGGTATTGGCCAAAGGTGATATTGGTCTTATTATCCCTGGATTTACCTATGTTCATCCATACGGGAAAGCCTCCCCATTTCAGACCGGTATTCACAATGATGAAATGATTAAAGGCATTAAACAATTAACTGATGTCGTTCATAATGAGGGAGGTATGATATTGTTACAATTAGTCCATGCTGGAAGACAGACTAAAAAATCCTTAATTGGAAGGCAGCCGATGGGGCCGTCAGGATTTGACAGAGATCCCGTAAACATGGTAAAACCGGTTGCGATGACAGAGGGAGAAATTCAGGAAGTTATTTATGCTTTTGGTGAGGCTGCAAAACGAGCTGTTGCAGCAGGGGTAGATGGTATACAATTGCATGGAGCTCATGGTTACCTGATTAACCAATTCATTTCCCCTTATTTCAACAGGAGAAAGGATAATTGGGGAGGATCTGATGAGAAACGTTTTCGTTTCCTGAAAGAAGTTATATTGATCACAAAGAATAACGTACCGGATGGAATGCCAATACTGGTTAAGCTTAGTACAAATGATTTTACACCGAAAGAGGGCGTAACTCCAGATCTGGCCGTCAGATATGCCAAATGGCTTACTGAGTTGCAAATTCATGGGCTGGAGCTAAGCTGTGGTTCAAGTATATACTCCTTCATGAATATGTGCCGTGGGGATGTTCCCGTTGATGACTTTGTTTCCGGTTTCCCTTGGTGGAAAAAACCGATTGGAAAAATTATGATAAAAAAAATGGTTGGAGAATATGATCTGGAGGAAGGATATAATGTTGATGCAGCTAAGCTTATTAAACCTGTCATGAATAATATACCTCTTGCCATTGTTGGGGGCTTTCGTAGGCTTGCCCATATGGAGAACGTGATTGAAAAAGGATATGCTGATCTGATATCCATGAGCCGTCCATTCATACGAGAGCCAGATATAGTTAAAAAATTCAATCGCGGAGAAACTCGAAAGGCTAAATGTTTGTCCTGTAACAAATGCCTGGCAGCAATTACAAATGACTTACCAGTGCGATGTTATTGCCATGAAGGTTAATAAATGTATTTGCAGTGATTCTGAGATCCTAGTAAGGATTACCAGTTTACCTTTCTTTAAGGATACCCTATTACCATCTAATCAAGAGACAGGTATGTGTCATTGTTTGACACGTATGTATCATATGTTATGGTATGGGAGTTATTTTGATAAGTTTGGAGTTATTTGTGGCAGTAATTCGATTGTTCGATATTGTTGTCAGTTCTCAGCTAAAAATTCACCCGGGGCTACATCAGCGAAGCCCGTCCGACAGGACATTCGTCCGCCAGCCCGAAAGAATACCCGTCCGACCGAAGGTCATCCGGGTGGAACTCTTTCATTCTGGCGGGGGCGGAGGGGAATTTTTGGTCATCCTCTTACTTCTCGCATGGTTGATTTTTAACCCGCTCTAGCGAGTGCAAACGGTCCGCCATTTGGCTTTATCATTTGGCGTATTGTTCTCCAGAAGCATAATAATCGAATAAAGTTTGGTGCCATCCATACATAATGGGCCAACTGCGATGTTATACAACGGAAAATTGTTGCATAAGCAAAGTGATACGATGACTCGCCAAAGGTGTCACCCAGTCATCGTATCACTATCATCACGAAAAAAAAACCGCTGATCGTTTCCAATCCGCGGTTTCTTTCCTGAGCTTTCGGTTACCCCTACCGATTAATTCCTGATTTCCCGATGGCTTTCAGGATCGGGGTTTCACGCCTCGTTTCCCATTTTGGAGTTTCCGTTTCCTCCTGCGGGGCAACTGAACCAACAATCCCTTCGATCTTTTCCTTTTCACTCATTACTTTCTTTCTTTTTGCCAGAAGATTCTCCAGGTCATCATACCCGTCCCTGTTCCAGTACTTCAGTTCGGCTGTCCACTGATCCACATTAAACGGTTGTTCAATGGGATTCACGACCATTCTGGGAGGCAAGGTAAATCCAGTTTCAACGATCACTACCTCCGGAATGTTCAGGTGCAGAACGACCTTTTGATCATTGCTGCCCGTTCCCTGGGCAAACAGGCATTCAGTGCAACAACCTGCTCCGAGCAAGATTGCGATCACGACCAGTCCAATTGGCCTTAGGAATCCGTTTTTTTCAAAAAACATTGTTTTCATGGTTACGCCCTCCATTTATTTAGTTAGAGTTTTTTTTTGCTTGCCTGCCGACAAGGCAGGAATTAAAATCTAACATAAAGGTACGGTACCGGGAGGGGCAAAATCTAACAGATATATCCCTATGAATAACAGGTATGTAACATTCATGCAGGTTTAGGCAAATGGCAGGTCATTTGGGGATTAGGAGGGATGGAAAAGTGGGGCAGGTTTAATGAAATGTAATTCGATGGTTTACCCTGTGAAATAATGGTTTGCATTTGTGACGCAGTCGCTATTTCACAGGGGCATACAGTAGTCATACGATGGTAATTTGATCCACCAGCTATGTGAAATAGCCATAACCCAAGACTGAATAATAATACATAGCATTATTTCACATGGCCATCGGATCGTTAGTGAGTTATTTGGTCGCCCAGCGACCGTTATTACGTCAGTTTTACTATTGAATTGTGGCTTATCTTCTAAGTCTAAATCCGAAATACTTCCCCTTGCCCTTTGCTCCATGTCCCATGCTATATCCAACACCGAGCACCCACATTCATCATTTTAAACTCATCAATCATCCACAGTGAAATATGCTCCTACCCTGGTGAAATGGTTTCGTACCTCAAATTTCACAGGACAAGCGTCGCATTTCACCCCGATGAAATAAAAAGAAATTCATGGGGTAAACGTGGCAGGCATTCATCATTCCTTTCACTCCGTCTCTCAGTCTCTTCGTCACTCCCTCTCCCAGTCTTCAAACACCTCAGCCTTAGCCTTCTTTGTCCACCGTAATCTTGATGAAGGTGGAAGCCTTAGCCTTTCGTTTTCCCATACTCAGATGGCAGAACCTTAAATAAATCCTTAAAGCATTTGGCAAAATAGGAAAGGTTATTGAACCCCACCTCATAGCAGACTTCTGCCACGTTGCCGAAATCCTTTTCGATCAGTCTGGCTGCCCGTTTAAGGCGGAGGTTGCGGATAAACTCACTGGGTGTATGGTTGGTCAGTGCTTTCAATTTCCGGAACAGTTGCATGCGGCTCATCGACATCTCATCCTGGAACTGGCCGACATCAAAATCGCTATCCCCCATGTGTTCCTCGACGCAGGCCATGGCTTTTTGCAGGAATCGTTCATCGGTAGAGGTTACAGCAATATCTTTCGGTTCAAGGGTGATCTCCCGGCTGAACCGTTCCCTGAGCTTGTTCCGCTGCTCGATCAGTTTGGACACCCTGAGCCGGAGTTCTTTGATATGAAACGGTTTGGTCACGTAAGCATCTGCACCTGTTTCCAGTCCCTCCAGCCTGTCTTCTATGCTGGCTTTAGCTGTAAGCATGATCACGGGGATATGGCTGGTCCGCTCATCGGTTTTCAGTCGTTTACAGAGCTCTACACCGTCCATTTCAGGCATCATCAGGTCGGTGATGATCAGGTCGGGCACGTTTTCGATGGCTATGTCCAGACCTGTTTTTCCGTTGGCCGCCTCCAGGACCCGGAAGTTATCCTCCAGGTGTTCCCGGATATGGGTCCGGATCTCTTCGTGGTCTTCAATTGTGAGAACGATCGGGTATCCCATACTGCTCTCCTCATCGCTGCAGATCTCCTCCCTGTATTCCTCCTCTTCCGTCATGGTTACAGGCTCCCTTGCTTTTCGCTCACTCATTGTCGCATCAGACTCCCTGATCACATATTCCGACTCTTTCAGGTGTTCTTTCCCAACGGGCAGTTCAATGTTAAATTTCGTTCCCTTCCCTACCTGGCTTTCCACCGAGATTTTCCCGTGCATTACTTCCACCAGCTCTTTGGTCAGGGCAAGGCCTATACCGGTACCCACCGTTTCAAACTCTTTGGCTTCTTCCACCTGGTGGAACCGGTCGAAGATCTTTTCCAGCTGGTCATCCGGGATACCCTTTCCCGAATCTTCAACGGTGATCAGCAGACGGGCAGGTTGCGAGGGTCGTTCATGCTGCTGATCCAGCCTGACTTCGACTTTCACGGCTCTCCTTTCGGGTGTGAATTTAAATGCGTTGGATATCAGGTTATTCAGGATTTTTTCCAGTTTATCCGGATCGAACCAGGTAACCAGCTTTTTCCCGGGAAGCTGATAGGAAAAATCGATTTTTTTCTTTTCTGCCAGGGAGGCAAAGGAGAGGATCATTACACGCATTGCTTTAAAGATCTCGCCTTCGACCAATTCCAGTTTCGTGCTGCCGGCATCCACTTTGGAAAGGTCGAGCATCTGGTTTACCAGGTCGAGCAGGCGGTTGGCGTTCCGCTGCATCATCTGGACGGCTTTTTTGCCGGGTTTCTTCTCCTTTTCCAGCTCCAGCATCTCCTCCAGCGGTCCAAGGATCAGGGTAAGCGGCGTCCGGAATTCATGGGATATGTTGGAAAAGAGCCTCGACTTCATCTCATCCATTTCAGCAAGTAATTTATTGGCTTTATTTTTTATCCTATAATTGCGAAGTATGAAAAATGCTAGCCCCAAAGTCAAACCAAAAGCTATTATTGAAAAATTACGGAGAAGTTTCTGACGTTTAAGTTTTAAATCTCTTACTTCGTTTTCCTTTTCAATTTCATAGTATATTTCTGTTAACGCAATACTCTTTTCCACTTCAGCCAAATTTAGGCGGTAAACTATACTGTCAGATAATCCCTGGTAATAATAACCTTTTTCAAATTGTCTCAGCTTCCCATAAGATTTAGCAAGTTCTTTAGCGGTATTTCCAACCTGTTCGATCGTGCCAACCTCTCTGGCATTTTCAAAGGCAATCGTCAAAAAGGGAAGAGCTTTTTCAAATTCAAAAATGGAATTATAGTACTTACCAACATAAAAATTGGAATTAATCAATCCTCTTTTATCTTCTAAATTCTCAAATATCCTTAAGGATTCGAAATAAAAGTATGCAGCACTATCATATTTTTCCAGATTTTCATATATCTCGCCAATATTAATAAAACAGTAACCAATCGAGGAAACATTGTTTAATACTTTATTCATTGACAAACTTCTGCGATAATGAAACAATGCCGTATCTAATATTCCCTTTTTCTGGTATATGGTTCCGATATTATTTGACAGATTTGCAATTTCCTGTTTATCATTAAGTTCATCGTGAATTTTCAAACTACTTAAATAAAAACTCAGAGCTTTATCTATTTGCCTCAATCTACTATATAATATCCCTTTGCTGTTTAAACAATTAGCTATTCCTGGTTTATAATTCAATTCGTTGAAAATTTCATGACTCTTTTCATGATATTTTAATGCTTCGATATAATCAGCTTGCATCCTGTAAATTATTCCAATTATATTATTGGACTCAGCAATACCACGTTGAAAACCAATCTTTTCACCTAGCTTTAATCCTTCATTTGCGTATTGCAAAGCAGTATCTGTATTAAGTTTTCTGTATTCAAAAGCAAGCTCATACAATACCATCACTTTGTTAGTATCTGTGGAAACCATTAGTTCTTTTACCAGACTATCAATCTTTGTTTGTGAATATAAGTTTGCACAAATGGAGTAAAACAATAATGTGTTTACAAAAACTGCTAAATAAGAATTCCTTAGTATTAAACTTAATAAAAAAGTCTCTTTACCCATTTCATTTATTTTTCCAAGCTTATTACTAGGAGTAAGTGCAAAACCTATAAATGCCTCATCTTCCTTCACATTTAAGTCATTTTTGTTCCGCTAATTCAACCTGGCAAATTTTATTTCGAATAGGTAACTAAATAATAAACATAAAAAAAAGAAAAGCACATAATTAATTTATTTTACTTGTATTCTCATAGCATTTATTCCTCAACTCTAAAAACTCCAATTTTTATCATTCTTTTTAAAAACTTTTGTAGTTCTTTTTCATCCATATCAACCTTCACTGTATTTAATAAATCTTTGCTCATTTTATCCTGATAACTTTGGAGAATGGTATATTGACTTCCGGTTAATCTGGTATACATCGATTTTCTTTCAGATTGTGCAACTACAAGGTAGTTATAAACGCCATATCTTAATTTAGTATTGGAAAGTTTTCCTTCATCATATTTTTTTATGATGCTTGAAATTCTATAACCGGTGGAGATCAAAGCCCAGAGTCCAGTGGATTTAAGCCGGATATTTGAATCAATCCGGGTCGGTGATTTTCTTTTGGTAATTCTTTCCGGATGGTTGATGTGTTCCTGAATTAATTTCGTACTGAGTGTTTTTTGAATGGCTTCCAAATATAGAATCTCCTTAACGCATACCGGTAATCCTTTTCCTTCCAGATAAGCTATGTAATCATACATTCCTTCAATGAGGCAATAAAGTTCAGGATAACCGGGCCTTTTTTCTTTCCTGTAATGCTTTATCTTGTTTTCAAACAGGTCAAAAAGAGAATTATTATCAATATCTTTTCTCAAATAAGCCGAGATCATTCGGAGAGTGATGGGAAAATCACGCAGATCATTCACCATTCTGCTAATGGATAACAAATTCTCCCTTGTGGTTGATGTAACAGGCAGATAATAGAAAGAGCCAAATAGCACCGGATCATTTTTAATCATTCTCTTGTCCTCCCTGGTCAACACATATGAAGAAAAATCAGAATATATTCCGTCATACTTCAACCTATCATTACAGGCATTATGAATTGGAGTATCTGGAAGAACAGATAGTATCGCCATTTGTGGTTTGGCCCCCCTTGCACCCAGTTCAAGTATGGCTTTCATTGTATCATTAAGATCCGCCCGGGTTTCTTCAGGAAAACCGCACATGAACGAGGTTACATACCTGATACCCAAAGCTGAACACACTTCTGCGATTTTATAAGTTTCCCGGACTTTAAGGTTTTTTCTGATTATCTTCTGGATGTGTTCTGAACCGCTTTCAACACCAAAGAATATATCCGTACAACCCGCCTCCTTCATAGCCTTTAGCAATGGCTCGGAAACACAATCAGGACGGGCTGAGCAGGACCATTTGAATCTGACGCCTGTTTTTTTGTAATATGTGTTCAATGATTTACATAATTCAAAAACGAAATTCTTATTCAGTGTGAACATATCATGAGCAAACCCGAATGATTTAATACCATTCTTTTGATAACAAAGATCCATTTCCTGAATAATTCTTGATGCCGATTTGACCCTGTAGGATCTGGAAAAATAATGGCTTGTTGTACAAAAGGTGCATTTAAAAGGACAACCACGTCCGACATCCAGCTTGACCACTTTGCTTTTGGGGATGAGATCATAAGCAGGAATAGGGAGAGAGTTCAGATTTTCAATATATCCTGCATCCTCATTCTGTTTGATTGTATTCCTGAAAGGTATACGGTATGTCAACCCTGCGATGTTCTCCAAGTCTTCCCGACTTTTTCCATTGGTTAAGATCCTGACTAAATCAACTAGTGTATTATCCGCTTCCCCCCTCAATATGTAATCAACAAAGTCATATTTGGCAAGTGTTTCCTTGTCGAGAATGGACGCCTGGGGTCCTCCAAAAACAACAGGCATGTCAGGTTCCAGGAATTTAATGTTTTGAGCAAGTCTCAGGGAAGCTGGATAGGAGATACACCAGGTAGAAAAACCAATGATTCTCGGACGCTGATCTAAAATATCAGAAGATAATGTTTTATAATCATTATTATTTAAAAGCCTCTTCTTCGGCTGGTATACCTGGACATTGAAATGATTCAGGCGAAGATTTGCCGCAAGAGCCAGCAATCCAAGAGGCATGAACCGTTCAATATGTTGGGAATAAACAGGATTTAGGATAGGCGGGATTAAAATTATATCATTGGTATAAAGCATACTAATCCTTACAATAGTATGAGGGTTATAAGCTCATTATTCACATTATAAATCTTCTTTGGTAGTCTCATCAATCTTCATAAATATTCGTGTACATTTCAGACTTTAAATCGATCTATTGGGGAAATTGTAAAAAGAAATATTAATAATTTTAGATAATCATTTTCTTCCTGCCTCTTATGGCAAATGTTCTTAGAAATTATTTCTTCATTTTCAAAAAGTCTCTTACTGGAGCTGGTGGATTCATTAGGTAAACCACTAAAAATAGAGCCAACGCACCACCCGCTCTTGTAGCAATTTCACCTATTTTACCATTAAACTCAATGAATCCAGGAATTACAGCACCCAAACATGCAGCCCCTAGAGCCATAATTACCCTGAATACCCAGAATTGAAAAACTGTAGGTTGCGGAATTTTTACCGCCATAATTAATGTCACTACGACGATGACTACTCCTAGTGATAAGAGAATAATTTCTAAAATTTCCATAATGGTTTTAAATTCTGAATTTTAATTAACATTTTAGTTTTGTATTTCTTGGAATAACTGAATTTATTTGATTGGCTACCATTTATCTTATTTGATTATTTTGGTATCAATTGAATCAGCTTTCATCATAACTGGTATCCAAGGAAAGTGGCAGGTTCTTTTAAATATAAAGTGGATTAAATAACCACTAGTTTTATCCATAAATCGATTTCCTAGTCTTTAAGATTGGAAACTAACAAGAAACTTAAACAAGGTTTAATAACTAATATCTGGGTATTTTATCACTGCTAATCAGGATCAGTATCCTCCTCAAAACCAAATCTAGCAGGATTTGATCGGCTAATTTGAGTCTTCGCAAAGAGATCATCTATTATCTTATTTATTGCTTTGTGGTAGGTCAAACCATTAATATCTGTTGGTACTTCTTCTTTTAGTCGACCTTTAAGGGTGTCAAAAGCCCCATCAATAGATCCTTCAATATTGATGTTATCTTTGATAACAATTTTTGCCATAATATTTTCCTCCTATTTTAGTTAATCAATTTGTTTATGATAAGTAATAATGATAAATTTACAACCTAAATTCCTGTAAGTCAATTTTTTTCTGACTTTTTTTGTAATGTAATCCTGTAATCCATACAGAATCACCGTTTCCGAATAGCCGGTTTTTTATTGCCGAACGGTTTTCAAAGGAGCCAGGCAGGTAATTTCACTGCCTGGCTCCCGTTTCCCTATGAAAAGAATTGACCAAGTCTGCTGCCCTGAAAATAATCCTGGTATTCTGAAGTAAAGGTACGATGCAGGGAGAGTCTATATCTAACACAAATGTCCCGGAGTTTGACACGAATGTTTCATTTGGTGCGGATGGAGGTGTTTGGCAGGTGATTTTGGGTTTGGAGGGAATGGATTTCGAACTGAGCGTAGCCTGCCCGAATGACATTCCCGCCCGGATGACCTACCGGTCGGACGGGCATTCAGGCGGGCGGTCTCATGAGACATGCTGAAAAGCATGGCGAGTAATTGTGAATTTTAAATGTGAAAATTCCATAATAACACAGAGTTGCTATCGAATTACTAACTCTTACTTTCAAATCATCCTCCACGGATTAACGCCTGGCTATTTATCCTCATAATGAACTCCATTGTCCTCCCTACTAATTCCCCGTATCCCGTAACCCGTATCTCGTAACTGCTCACTGTTCATCAAACCGAGCAACCAGTAACCAGCAACAAGCAACTTTCTCACAACTCACATCTCATCACTCACAACTCATTACTTTTCTTCTCTCAGTCCCTTAGTCTCTTCGTCACATCGTCTGCCCCTCACTCCTTCTTTCCGTCTATTTATTCGTCAGACCAGCTTCCTATCCCACAACCCATGGCTTAGTGGTCAGACGAAGTTCATCTTTCATCGTCACAAAGTCTCATCGTCCCTTCGTCACTCCGTCACTCCCTCGTCTTTCCGTACTCCGACGGCGACACCCCATACACCTCTTTGAAGCATTTGGCGAAGTAGGACAGGTTATTGAATCCCACTTCATAGGTCACTTCAGCCACGTTGCCGAATCCCTGTTCGAACAGGTTGGCGGCACGTTTGAGGCGGATGGAACGAATAAACTCGGTGGCTGACTGGTCTGTTAATGCCCTAAGCTTGCGGAACAGCTGGCTCCGGCTCATGTTCATCTCCTCCTGGAAAGTGGCGGCATCAAACTCAAAATCACCCATGTGTTCCTCAATAATAGCAATGGCACGATCCAGGAATTTTACATCCGCCGAGGTAATGGCAATGTCTTTTGGCTCGAGCTTCACTTCCTGGCTGAACCGTTCTCTCAATTTTTTCCGCTGCTCAATCAGGTTGGTAATCCTCGCCTTCAGCTCATCGATATTGAACGGTTTGGTGATGTAGTCATCTGCCCCGGTTTCCAGCCCTTCGATCTTGCTTTCCACATTGGCTTTTGCAGTCAGCATGATGACCGGGATATGGCTTGTACATTCATTCGTTTTCAGCTCTTTCGTCATTTCCACCCCATCCTTCCATGGCATCATCAGGTCAGTCACCACCAGGTCGGGTATCTTTTCAATCGCCTTTTTCAGTCCTTCTTCACCATCAGCAGCTTCCAGGAAATGGAATTCAGCATTCAGGTTCTCATAGATGTGCGCCCGGACATCTGCATTGTCTTCAACAACCAGCAGGATCGGCTTACCATCTTCTTCCTCTTCATCGAATTCTTCAAGAATGGCTCTTTCCTCTTCCTCCATCAACTCAGGAATAAGAACCCTGTCCTGTTTATCACCCGGTTTCAGCATCACAAACTCACTCTTCTTAAGATGATCTTTTCCGACCGGAAACGTCACGGTAAAACAGCTTCCCTTTTCCGGTTTACTCTCGACCGATATCTTACCATGAAGCAGATCAACGAGTTCTCTGGTAAGCGAAAGCCCGATACCGGTCCCTCCCCCTTCTTTCTGCTCCTCCACCTGGTAGAACCGGTCGAATATCTTTTCGGACTGTTCCGGTGGGATCCCTTTACCGCTATCTTTCACGGTGATCCTGACCTCTGGTGTTTTTTTCTTATCGGTTTTTTCCAGGTATTCCATCTTGCAATCGATAGTTCCCTTCTCCGGGGTAAACTTGAATGCATTGGATAGAAGATTGGACAAAATTTTCTCCAGTTTATCCGCATCATAGAAGGTTTTGATTGGTTTTTCCGGCAGCATGTACCTGAACTTTATATCCTTTCTTTCAGCGAGGGGTACAAAACCGGTAACAATGGATTTCACCTCTTTCACCAGGTCTCCTTCCGTAAGTTCGAGTTTCAGGCTGCCCGCGTCCAGTTTGGACAGGTCCATGAGCTGGTTTATCAGTCCGAGCAGTCGGAGGGCATTTCTGTGCATCCGGTCAATCTGTTTCGGCTCAGGTTTCAGTGATCCTTTCTCTGCAGCCATGTTTTCCAGCGGACTCAGGATCAGGGTAAGGGGAGTGCGGAACTCATGGGAGATGTTGTTGAAGAACCGGGTCTTCATCTGGTCCATCTCCATGATCTGAAGGTTTTTCTGTTCCAGCTCAGTGGTTCTCTCCTTCACCTTATTTTCCAGATCCAGGCGTAATCCTTCCAGTTCGGTGATGGAACGGTATGCCCGCAGACTGGCTAAAATAAGGGTGAAAAGCTTGAACGAAGTAAGCTCGGTCTTGGTCTTGTAATCGTTGATGCCATAGGAGACGATCACCTCCCGTTCCGGAGCATATCCCGGGTAACCGGTCCGCAGGATGATCTGCGTGAACCTGTTTCCCAGCTCATCACGGATAAATTTCACCAGGTCCAGTCCTGCTGTATTGGTCTCCATCACAACATCCAGCAGGATGACGGCGATATCCGGATTCTCTTTCAATACCGGTTTTGATTCCTCCCCGGAAAAGGTATCCAGGAACTCGATATCCTTATCCTGGTAGGTAAATCCTTTCAGTGCCATGCGGGTGACGGAGTGGATGTCCTCCTCATCGTCAACGACCAGGACTTTCCACCGTCCTGCGGTTTTTTTCTCCGGTTTTTCTTCAATTTCCTCTTCCAACTCCGGTTCATCAGCAAAAAGCTTCTCATCATCCTTTGGAATGGGTTCTTTTTCGAATAATTTGTCTGAATTTTCAGGTTTCATTGGAGTGTTGGTTTATGCCTGCCTGCCGCAGGCAGGGTTTCTGGTTTCTAGTTCCTGGTTTCTGGTTCTCAGTTATTAACGCGTGACAAGATTCATTGAAAAAAATCCCCCGTCCCTGACGCTACGGTCAGGGACACCCCCTTTAATAAAGGGGGACGATTCTACTTCATAATTGGATATTCTTTGTTCGATATTCATTATTCTCAAATTCGAAATCCGAAATTCGAAATCTCTATATATTAACCCATTGGCAACTCTATACTAAACTCCACCCCCTCACTTAGTCTCACTCCTCACCGGCACCAAAACCTCAAACACCACCCCTTCCTCTCTCACCTCGTTATTCTTTCAGTCCCTCCGGAACGTTCTTTGTATTAATTTTATTCTACTTCTACATTCGACATTCCTTGTTCGATATTCGATATTCAATTCGTGCATTCGTGGCAACTTTTCTCTCACCTCTCTGAATCAAATCCCCCGTCCCGCCAATGCGGTCCACCCCCTTTTTCAAAGGGGGACAAAGATTAAATGAGACCCGTCCCCCTTGGCGAAGGGGGACTTATAGGGGGATTGATTTAATAAATCATATTTCATTATTGTTGATTTTCCTTTTCAAGAATCGGTACTTCAATTAAGAACTTTACTCCTTTATCTAATTCACTACTGCACGTTATTACGCCATTCAGCTTTTGAGTTACTAAATTGAAGACTATATTCAATCCCAATCCCGTTCCCTTCGATTGATCTGTCGTAAAAAACGGATCGAAGATCTTTGGTAAAATATCTTCGGGGATTCCTGCTCCGTTGTCTTTATATTCAATGTTTAAATTCCCATTTTTCTGTTTAACCAGTATATCAATCACTCCTTCCCGATCGTCTCTGAATCCGTGGTTTATTGAATTCAGCACCAGGTTGGTAAAGATCTGGGCGAAGATGCCGGGGAAGGAGTCGATCTTCAGTTTTTCATCGCAATCGATCTTTATTTCAATATTCCGGTTCTTGAATTTCGGGTAGAGACTCCGGATCACATCCTCCAGGTAGGATTTAAACACGAACTCCCGTTGTTCTTCTGTTGCCTGGTCGGTCGATACCTGCTTGAAGCTCTGGACCAGCTGTGCTGTCCGTTCCAGATTCTTCTGGATCAGCCGCGCTGAGTTGTTGGTGGTTTGCAGGAACTCTTTAAAATCCTTCCGGCTGATTTCCTCCTTCTTATAGAGTTCTGCCATCTTCTGCGTATCCTCCATCAGGCTGGATACGGCAGTCACACCAATACCTACCGGCGTATTGATCTCGTGGGCCACACCGGCAACCAGTCCCCCCAGGGAGGCCAGTTTTTCGGATTGCACCAATTGTGCCTGGGTATGTTTCAGGTTTTCAAGGGTTATCTGTAGTTCCTCTTTCTGGCTGGTTAACTCTTCATTTTTCTCTTCGATTTCCTGTTTTTGTTTTACCACTTTAGCTGTCCGTTGCTGCACTTTTTCATCCAGGTACTTTTTGGCTTCAAAGTTCTGAAGCAGGGAACTCATCTGCTGGGTAAATACCATAAAGGAGGGGATCAGTTCCTCCCTGATCTCATCATAATAGTCTTTCTTACTTACTGAAACTCCTCCTACCAGTATTCCAAGCAGATTCTTGTTGTCATCGTAATATGGAGAAATGATCACCTGGGAAAGCCCAATTGTTCCCATGGGTTCCGATTCCGGGGAGACATTCTCAATAATGACACTTCCTCCCTGGGAAATACTCCTGGAAGCAATCCACTCACCATCCAGCCGGCAATCTATATGATCGCCTTCAAATCCAAACATGTTTAATACTTCCAGACAATTCCTGGTCTTGTCATATGAAAAAAAAACACTGCATTCAACCTCAAATGTTACGATGATTGATTCTGCGGTTATTTCAGCAAACTCTTCCAGGCTCTTTGCCTGAATTGCTCTCTGGCTGTATGATTGAATTGCTTTAAACCGGGCCACGTCACGGTCCAGCTGATTCCTTGCATTGATAAGATCCTGTTCCACTTTCAGGAAACGTATAACCTGCTCCTGAAGATCTTCACAGGTAGCTTTTAGTTCGTCATAGGTTTTGTTATTATTATTCATTATTGAGCTTGGGTTACGTTTCAATTATTACTCTGGCTCTCATTGAGTTCACGATGCTTACGCTGGCGGAAAAGAATTGCAACCTGAAGACTACTCCTAAAACACCCAGCACCTGGTACTTCCTTTTTCAAAGCTCACCTCTCACCTTTCCTCTGGCTCTATGTCACACAATCTCTTAGTCTCCAAGTCTCTTCGTCACTAAGTTCCCCGACTCATAGTCTCAAAGTCCCATAGTTCTTCAGTCTCAACGTCTCCCATTTTTATTTCTCACTCTCTCTCACTTCACTTCTTTTATCCAGCACCCAGTATCTCATCACTGTTTACTGTTCACTGTTCACACTGCCTAATGCTTCGCCTTATCATCCATTCCCAAAATCTAATCCTTCACATGAACACAATATACACCTTTCCCTTCCATACCAGGCTGGAAACATACACTATCTGAGATGCATTCTGATTTCCTGAGATCCCCTGACTTCCATCGTTTAATAAGACCGGGTTCACGTATCAAGGGGCGGCTCATAGATATGTAATCTGTAATTCCTGAATTTACGAGTTCTTCAGCTACTTCAAAAGAACGGATCCCTCCAACGAGTATAAGCGGGATCTTGATTTTTTCTTTAAAGCGTTTTGCTGCTTCTCTATAGTAAACTTTTTTATTTCCCGCTGGCGTGAAAGAACTGTCGACATTTCCTGTCAGAAGCGCACCGATTGTTCCGCCGCTTATCTCAATAGCATCAACTCCGGCTTTTTCAAGCATGGCTGATATCAGGAGCATGTCATCAGTGTTGAATCCACCAGGAATGAAATCATCCGAATTGATTTTAACCAGAACGGCGAATTGATCCCCAACAGCTTCCCTGATGCTCTTAACAATCTCCAGAAGGACCTTTGCCCGGTTTTCGACACTACCACCATATTCATCTTCTCTTCTATTGAAAAATGGTGAGAGGAACTGGCTTACAAGAAAACCGTGGGCTGCATGGATCTGCACCCCGTCAAACCCGGCTTTTTGGGCTCTTACTGCTGCATCTTTGAAGGCATTGATGGTATCTTTGATTTCCTCCTTTGTCATTTCCCTGCCCAGGGGACCATCCGGTGTTTGCAAAACAGACGGTCCTGATGGTTCCTGCCCGGTTAAGAGGGGAACAGTAAATAACCCTCCATGCTCCAATTGCATTACAATCGGAGCACCTGCTTTATGTACACTTTCTGCCATTTGCCCGAAGCCCGGAAGAAAATCGTCGCTGTAAACACCCAACTGTAGTGGTGCTGACTGTGCATTCTTTGATACACCTGCCATTCCGGTTACAATCATCCCAACATTACCTTTAGCTAACCTTACCAATGAACTAATCAGCAATGGTGAGCATGAACCGTCCGGATTTGCTTTTCCCATCCAGGTGGCTGAACCAACAAAACGGTTTTTTAAAGCAATATTATTAATGGTAGTTGGTTCAAAGAGTGTAGAAGATTTTACCTCCTCCGTTTTCAACTGAATTTCCTTCTCTGTTATTTTTTGTTTGCGCTTAACTATAACATATAAGGAACTGGTGTATCCCTGTAGCTCGTTTCTGCCGCCTAACGGAGTAAGCTCACCTCCACCATACATTCCCAGCCAGGGGATGTTTTCATCTTTGCACAGTGGATATTGTAACCGGCTCACAATTTCATCTTTCATAATCCGGTTAAAAAGCATCTTTCCCCTGGCGGCACAGTCGGCGTGAAATACAGCAACAGGCTTCCTTCCCTCGCAACGTTCCAGGATTTGTATCATCATTCGATCCACACCTTCGAGTATCTTTTTTTCATTCCTCCTTGTCAACCAGAGTTTTGTCCCTTCCGGAATTGTCCTGTTAGCATATAGAGTCCCATCTGTTACCGGCATACTCCCAAATATCAAATAAGGGCTGCCATATTCTTCATGCAATTCCGCCGGCAGCTCTACTGCGAGTGGTGCAAAGATCAATACCTCAGCCATTGTTGATGTCTCCGGCATTCCCAGTCTTTCAGTCCAGCTCTTCCAGGGTGACCTGCCATCCATCTCAATGATATGAACATTTTCAGATTGTGTTACTTCAAAGGGTTTCCCAATGACATCGAATCCATGGTTTCCCAGGCTGATCAGCTCAAGTGTCGGGTCAGCAAATCCAATCATAATGACACCCTTCTCAAATATCTGCTCTCCCATAAACTGAAAATTGCTTACAAATTTATTGTTGTCAATAGAAAGCCCGCCAACTATTGGAATATCCGGACCGAAAATTGATTCAATGCCTTCAATTATTGTCCGGTTTATCGATGTGGTACTTGGATGACAAAAGATCATATTGATTCCCGGGTTCTTATTCTTCAAATCCAGGGCCAGTTCAGAAAAGATTTTGTGTAGATCATCACTTACAAAAGAATCTAATCCGGATGGGAGAGTATCTATTCCGGAAACAGCAAACTCATCTTTCGGACCTTTTATGACCATGATCGCCAATGCCTTTAATGATTCATCCGGTCCTTCTTTCCCGATAATCCCGGCACAGGTGCAGCCCACAACCTGTGCATTTGGAGAAAGCTTGTGAGCTTCGCTTAAGAGCTCTTTGAAGTTATGCCCCATGGCGGTGTAGATGATGATAAGATCACAATCCAGGTTTGGCTGATTAACCAGGGCGTTTTCAATGCATTCGGTGATGGCTCTTCTTGAGTTCACGATGCTTGTGCTAGCGGAATAAAATTGTAACATGGGATATGGTTTATGGTTTATGGTTTATGGTTTATGGTTGCCTGTCCCGAAAATAACCGAAATTAAACCGGATAGGAAGGTACCTTGTCACCATTCCAATTTCGAATAATAACGGGAATGTTTGTTGATTTAATTTTTTTCGTTTATAAGTTAATAAATATTCTACAGTTGCGTTAATGAATTCAATATTAGTTTATTGATATTATGTATCTACCCGTTTAGCGGCTTTTGCCGAAGGCCTGTCGGACAGGCAGGAGGGACGATGTTTTCGTTTGTCCAACTGTTGTTTTTTTCATCAAAATATTACCGTAACTTTTGTGCCTTTGTTTTTAATGCTTTTCATATCTATTTTAAACTCATTCAAATCCACATAGGCTTTTACCAGGGTCATGCCCAGACCGATACCATCTTCCTTAACCGAATTTTCCTGGGTGAAAGGATCAAATAGTTTGTCAATGAAACTTTCACTTATTCCTTTTCCTGTATCTTCCACCAAGATATATAGCTTATCTTCCATATTCTTTCCCAGATGCACAGTTACCTTTCCCTTTTCTGTGTATTTAATAGCATTATCCAGCAAATTTTGAAAGATCTGGGTGGTCGAATATTCATCTGCCTTTATCATCGTATCTTCTGCATCTACTCTAAAATCAAACTTTATTTCCTGTTCGTGCAACCCGAATGAATTCTCATAGATCACCTTTTCACAGATCTCTTTCAGATCAAGCTTCTCTGGTTTGAGTTTATAGTTACCGGTTCGAACCTCGGACATATCCAGGATTAACTGGATAGTTCGGACTATCCGTTTGCCTATAAAGGTCATTTTGTCGAACAGCTCCCTGACATCCTCTGTTATCTTGTCGTTTATCTCCTTCCTGATCTCAGAAGTGGAATCCATAATCGTATCCAGTGGCGCCTTAATCTCTTTGGATAGATGAGCCAGGAACTCAGTTTTTACCCGGTCATCCTTTTCTGCTTTCTCCTTGGCAGATAACAGATCCTTCTCCATCCGGATGCGTTCCTGGATCTCCTCCCTAAGCCGTTTGTTCACCTGCTCAATTCCTCTTATTGTTTCATAGGCCCGCAGGCTTGCCAGTGCTATAGTAAACAGTTTAAAAGAGGTGAGTTCGGTCTTGGTTTTGTAATCGTCGATCTCATAGGATACGATCACTTCCCGTTCCGGTGCCTGCCCGGGCTGGCCGGTCCTGAGGATGATCCGTGTAAACCGGTTTTTCAATGTCTCCCGGATGTGTTTTACCAGGTCCAGGCCGGCCTGGTTGGTTTCCATCACCACATCGAGCAGGATCAGGGCGATATCGGGATGCTTTTCCAGAACGCCTTTGGCTTCTGTAGCTGAATATGCGCTGTAGAACTCCACTCCCCTGCCCTGGTATTCAAAGTTCCGCAAGGCGATCTGGGTAACGCTATGAATATCCTCCTCGTCATCCACGATCAGGATCTTCCAGGGATTCTCCTTTCTGATCTCTTTCTTTTTTTCTGTTTTGGAATCCTTGGATTCTCCAAACAGGAATTTCTTATCGTCATCCTGCTTGTCTTCCGGATCAAACAGGTCGTCCGGGAATTCTTTTAGTTGGTCATGGTTTGCCATGGGTTAGTTATAAGTTATATGTTAATAGTCATTTTTAGTAAAAGTGACAAGTGACGCGTAACGAGTAACGAGATTTCCGTAATCTTTACAATCTGAGACTATTTGAAACTACCTGGAACAACTTGAAACAATCATTCATGTGCCCCTATCGTCAGACCAACTTGCCACCTCACATTCCAGCGCTTAGTGGTCAGACGAAGATCATCTCTCTCCCTCACCCAATTCATCATTCATCCACAGTGAAATATGCTCCTACGTCGCATTCACAGTCTCCCCCTCTCAAAGTCACACAGTCTCACAGTCTTATCGTCTCTTAGTCATTTCGTCTATTCTTTAACCAGCACCCAGTACCTAGGACCCAGGATCCCTTCTTACCGTCTCTTCGTCTCTTTTCATCAGCCGCAGCTTCAGCGAAGGCTGACAGTCCCTAAGTCACTTTGTCTTATCTCACTACTCATTACTCACAACTCACCTCTCACTACTCACTACTCATTACTCACAACTCACCCACAGTGAAATATGCTCCTTCCCTGGTGAAATGTTTTCGTACCTCAAATTTCACAGGGCAGGCGTCGCATTTCACGTGGCAGGCTCTCACTTCTCAGTCTCTCAGTCTCTCAGTCTCTCAGTCTCTTCATCAACTCTGTACTCTGTACATTGTCCACAGGATTCGGAGAACTCTGTACTACCACTCACCTCTCCCACTCATCACTCACTACTCACTTCTCATTCTCTCAGTCTCTCAGTCTCTCAGTCTCTTCGTCACTCCCTCTCCCTCACTCACTGCTCACTGTTCACTATCTTTACTCTCCTCCAATGCGTACCTTTCCCTTTCAGATTAAGTGTCAACTGTCCACACCAATCGTCCCAATGCCCTTGTCGCACCTTTGAAAATATCGTTTTTGCTGGTATCCCCCCTGCTCCGCTCCGGTTCGCGAGGGAGCTATACTATAAATTTAGGGCATAAATTATTATATGTCAAGTTATTCATGTATTATATTGTTTCATTTTGTTTTTATTCCGAATAATCTACCACCCCGTCTCCTGACGGTGTTGTCAGGATCCACCCCTCCTGTCAAGGAGCCCGCCCGAACGACTGACGTCATTCAGTCGGGCGGGGGGAATTTTGTGTATTGGTAATCCAGAACTTCAATTTCAAAGAGCTAAAAAAGTGATTCGTAATTCCAGTCATTGGATTCCACTTCCGGGTCCCGGTCGTTTTCACTGAACAGGGGTTTATTCGGATTTGGGCCTTCCAGGTCCAGCTTCGGATTTCTCCCCTTCATCTCCGGGTCTGTTCTCTCTTTATCACGATCCTTGTAATCCATATCTTCCTGAATATCAAAATATATTGTAAAGGTAAGGCGACAAAGATGTATTATGCTAACAGGTATGTTCCAGGGTTTGACACGTATGTTTCATTTGGTGCGGATGGAGGGGATTGGCAGGTTAATTTTGGTTTGGAGCTGTTGGGAAAAGCGTGGTGGGTAGTTTAATAGTAACTCGCTTCGTCACCGGAAGGTGGCTCCGCTGTAATTCATTCGCCAGGCTTCCGCCTGGCTCATGTAACTGACAAATCTGCTTACTATTATTTCACATGGCCAGGGACCGTTATTAAGTTAATTTTACTGTTGAATTACCCCGACCTTCAGGTCGGGTGTTAGGATATACAAAAAAATCCGGTCCATCTGCAAAGACATTCAATGGGAAAACGCTGTATGGACCGGCATATTCCAGGTGCTATAAAAGGGGCTAACTCCTCTTCCCTGAAGGGATCCATAAAGGTTATCGGAATCATCATTTGAATATTTCTCACAGCCTGATGGTGAATCGAAATGACAAAATCGATTACATCAGTTAAAGATTGACTGGAGACTAGCAACTGTGGACTGAAGACTATTCACTCCAACATCCAACGTTAAACTTCCAATGACTCTGGGTTTCTGTTTTTTCGGAACAACTCACTGCTCATCGTCTCACAGTCCCTCCGTCTCTCAATCTCTTCTTCTCAAAGCATCATACTCGGATTGACGCCTGGTGATTTATGGTCCATAGAGGGATTTCCCGCCCAATAACAGCGCAGTTGGACCATCTTTACAGATATACACCAACCCCGGGTTGCCCCCGTGAAATAGCGATCTTCCCAGACGAACCGTTAAAGCGAAACATTATTGTACACCCCAGACGTAGTGCTGAAATGAATGGTTATTTCACAGGGTTACCCGGGGCTATTGATTATTATACCCCTCTGGGGTATTTCATTTGAAATAACTATTTGATTTTTTCTATCACCGAGTACCGAGTCGAAGATCATGACTTTGCAAAGCATACGTCATGATCGTAGACCCTGACCGACTGAAATGAGCGTCAGGGCAACCAGTACCCCCACCCGAACGACTGAATCGTTCAGTCGGGCGGGCAGCAACTAGCAACTTTCTCATAACTCACATCTCCTCATCACTCACAACTCAAAACTCACAACTCATTACTTTTCTTCGTCTCTAAGTCTCCCCCTCTCTCCGTCACTCCGTCAATTTCTTGCAGCTACTCAACATTTCATTCCGGATACGGTTGTCGGATTCGATGATATGATAAAACTCATCGACATAGCGCAGGATCTCTGAGCGGGTTTTATCTTCTAAGTATTCAAACTCCAGGATCGTCTGGTACACGGCATCCTTAATTTCATAAAACTCCTGGAGTGCCACCTTAAACTCCTCCAGGGTTCCGCAGATGCCCCTGAAATATCGCTCCCTGACATCCTGGATCGGGAAGAGAGGATCCGGTGTGGCATATACAGCATCGACCAGCCCGGCCAGGTCAAAATCATATGGAACAGGAATGGGTGCGGTTTTCAGGGGATCATTTGAACGCAACAACTTATAATTGTGCAGGCCGGGAACGGACCAGTCGGTATTGCCGATCATGAACTGGAAAATAGCCACGCGCCTCATGGCTTCAAAATCAAGGTGTTCCTGGTTAATATTCAACACTTCGATCTCAAAAGCATCGTTGCGCTTGGCCACCACATCGATGTCCTCTATGAGAAAACCATACCCTGGATACTCCTTGGGCTCTTTTCTGCCGATATCAATGTACCGGATCTTCACTAACCGTACCTTAAAGCTTTCCTCGGTCAGCAGGTTGTAGAGTTTGTAAGCCAGGTACTCCTTCAGGACATACTCCCTGTATATTTTACTGTGCTCACAGTGCGTCACCAGCTTGATGCTCTTGTGCTTCCTGAAACCACCCGATTTTTTCACTGAATCTTCCAGGTTTAACCGGATTGGCGGCAGATGACAGATGTTCTTCCTGTAGATACCCCGGGCTCGGAGCTGTATCCTTTTTTCAAGAATAACGCTGTCTTCACCATGACAGACGATAATCGCATCCTGATACTCTTCCTTGTCTTTCTCTTTATTGAGTTTTCGCATGTCAAAGGAGAGTGTACACTCCAGCGGTTGATCGGTATCAAAAAGTTCAATTTTTGAGGATTGGGCTATAACTGAGGGACTCAGCAGTAGAATTGATAATACCCAATATAATTTTGATTTCATCATTTGATCTCCTCCAAAATAATTTAGTTAATAGAACAAATGTACGGTAAACCTGGGGCTGAAACTAATACATATGTGCCGAATGTTGACAGATATGTTTCATTGGTGCGGATCTGGTGGAGAGGGAGGTGTTTGGCAGGTTATTTTGGGTTTGTGGCAGTTGGGGAAGTGAGGCAGGTAAATAAGAAGTAATTCATTCATCAAGCTTTGCTTGATTCATGTAATTTACTCATCCGCGGATTCGTGTAATTCGCTTCGCTGTAATTCCTGACTGCCGGTTTACCAGCCTGTGGCTGGCAGGCAGGCGCTCACATCCGCCTGCCCTGTGAAATAAAAGCAACGCTTTAACATCTCACAGGGTTAACTTACCCTGGGCTAAAGATATGTCGCCCCGCTGGGGCTTAATTGTGAATGTATTTTTTATCCACTGCGGATCCACCTTCTCCGCCGGATTATTCGCTCCTGCAATCCTCTCGGACTACCTGCTCATGAGGTTTTCGCAAACGTTGTTTGCTCAAACGTTCGGTGGACAAAGCTGGTGAGTACAGACTGTTGACTGCAGATTGGAGACTGTGAACTTTCTTACCCGTAACCCGTATCTCGTAACTGCTCGCTGTTCATCAAACCGAGCAACCAGTACCCCCGCCCAAACGACTGAATTGTTCAGTCGGGCGGGCAGCAACAAGCAACTTTCTCACTACTCACTTCTCACTTCTCACCTCTTTTACCCAGTACCGAGCACCCAGGACCAATCTTTTTCTCCATCACTCATCACTCATCACTCATCACTCATCACTCATCACTCATCACTCACTCACTCATCACTCACTCACTTCTCATAGTCTCATAGTCACTTAGTCTCCCCATCTCATAACTCCTGCCTGCCGGTTTACCAGCCTGTGGCTGGCAGGCAAGGCATCTCTCACCTCTCAAATGCTCCTCCTCGGATTGGCGCCTGGTGATTTGCGGTCCATGAAAGGATTTCCCAAAGAATTGCCAAGCAGTTGGACCGCGTTTACTTTTACGTAACAACCCCGGGTTACGGTCACTTACGTTCCCTTACCCGGGGCTATTAGTATTTAATCCCTCCGGGATTTTTTATGTCCGATGGAATGTATTGTTGAAACAACTTGTCCCATAGCCCCGTAAGGGATCGGGAGGATGCCTATGGCAAAACAATCAACCTCTTTCTGGTGACTGCGGACTGGAGCCTGGAGACCGGAGATTTTCCCATACCCAGTATCTATTCAACTTGTCCATTCATCCCTCTACCTTCGGCACAACTTATTAACTTATCAACTTATCAACCTTTAACTTATAACTTCTTTCACCGAGTAACGAGGACCGAGGACCGAGAACCTAAAAAGGTTATTAGGTTATGCCATAGGCATCCCTACGGGAATGGTTAGTAAGTTATTGAGTACATTGATGTAAGCCATTGACTTAAAGGTATATGTCTG
>Ga0315547_1000824_pt1 | contig 27436 bp, 27 predicted proteins | sample SalMarSW160240MG_2_FD_202542 | JGI IMG/M metagenome (GOLD analysis project Ga0315547, IMG submission 202542) | Salt marsh sediment microbial communities from the Plum Island Ecosystem LTER, Massachusetts, United States - Salt Marsh Sediment SW1601-240 ...
CCCCCCCCCCAAGAAATGAAAAATGAAAAATGAAAAATTGAAAATGTAAAATTAGGTATAGAAATGATAAATAGAAATATTAGAGTGCTATGAAACTCTTTCAATCTCCTATCTCTTTCTTTCATTTTATCACCTAAATAAAAATACATTCTTAAAAAATAAAAATAATCTTGTCAAATAAAAGTTACTTAAAGAGTAAAAAAAATAAATACAAAACTATGCTAAATCAAATAAAGAAATATTTTCCGATAAATTTATCTTAGAAGCAGCATCTTCTTAACTGCTGATTTATCTCCCGAAGATAATCTACAAAAATAAATCCCATTTGGCAGTTGTTTTCCATTTTCATCTTTTCCATCCCAATTTATGGAGTAATCCCGATACATCGGGGCTTTCGTGGAGAGAGACTCTCCACACTCCAAGCATTTCACCAATTGTCCTTTTACATTATAAATTTTTATCCATGTCTGTTTCCCGATTGTTATCGGGATGGCTAAATTAAACGAGATTGTGGTGGCAGTGCTGAAGGGGTTAGGATAATTTTGATAAAGTATTATATTTTTCAAGGTTGCAATTTGCGTATCTGTGCTAACACCACTTGCTACATAAAATGAATGAGCATCTGGTGCCCCAATATAAGGATGATTTTCACTTCTACCAGAACTGTCAGCAGAGTGGATATAATACTGTATAGTTGTTCCGTCAGGTTGAGATGGGATAAATGCAAAGTAGCGATTGCCAGCATGGTTCATCTGAATAGCATTAAATTCATCCTCATCTGAAGTTTTCCAATAAACAAGAGTAGAATCTGAAATTATTGGCTCCTCACTATAGGGAGTAATCATAGCTTGAACGAAATAATCATTTGCTGTGTAAACTGTATCTTCAATAGGTGTATGCTTAATATATAACATTCCTCTATCTGCAACTCCCATAGTTCTGCAGTGAAGGGCATCAGTGGATTGCCATGTTCCAGTAAAGCCAAGCACCTCATATCCTGGCATTGCAGTCTGATATGAGGCAATCGCCTCATCATCCCAGGAGCTTCCAGTTATAGGAACAAGAACCTTGTTATTCAGAATAAGTGAATTTATATAAGGCTGAGATAAATGTGTGTAAACTCTTTCAATTTGATATGGAGTTCCATAGCAACTCAGTTGACTTTCAAAATAGTCAACAGCTGATTCAATTTCATAATAATTAGGATGACTTGTTGATACTTGTATGATCATAATGACATCTGGAGCAAGATATTTTGCCCAGCAATCAATATGCTTTATGTATTCACCAAGTGCATCAGGAACAACATGATAAGTATTAATTCCAAGATATTCATGTATAATAGAATCAACTTCTGAAGCATTTAAACCCATATTTTCTTGGTTTTCTTGATAAACAAGATCTGTTGAAATCGAGATTCCCTGGCCATCTGTCATATAGTTGCCCCCAGTGTGCCATATATTCATTCCATAAACATCGATTCCTAAATAACTACCAACATGTCCTGATACAGCATCATCATTGGGTCTGGGTCTATTGTAAATAAAGTCAACTATCCCAGATTCATTATTACCATTAAAAATAAACCAGGGACCATAATCTCGTATCCAGTAAGTATCAGTTGAGCAATTAATAAATTGGACATTATCCATATTAACACCAGCATTTGACATAATAGTATAAGCACTTGATTGTTGAGAGGAAGTAACCACACAGTAAACAATAACATCTTCAGCCATCTCTGCGATTATGGATGTAGAAATTCCAAATGGATATCTAATCAAAACACCTTCCATTGGCTCAAATTCAGCTGGTTGTCTTATTGGTGAAGGAGGAGGGAATGTTGGCATGAAATCTTTACCAATTTCATCAATTCTTAGCTTCTCTTCTTCGGTCATCCAATGAGGTAAACTTCCTGGATTTTCTTTAAACCACTTTTCTTCTTTTTCCTTGGGAGTTAAAATTTTTGGCTTTGTGTTTTTATTTCCAAATGCATTTAATAAAGAGGTTAATATTAGTATTAATATAAAAAACGATAATAATTTTTTCATAATAACTCCAGGGTAAACATAATTTTTGCATAGCGTGGAAAAGTTATAATTTTTTGTCAATACTCACATAAAAATAAGAAAAAACTTGAACATTTTTTTCTTGTATCTCATTTTTTGTTTAAAATTTATTTAAGGAAATATAGAGATTGTTTACTTGGAATTCATAGAAGTAGAAAGATAATTGCTATTCTAATATAGTTTTGGTGAGGTATAGGAAAGACTTATATGTTTAAGAGATTTCTGAAATTCACAGTAAGGGGTATAGCGGGAGCAACTGTAGATACAGTTGTTCTATTTGTTTTAACCAGATTCTTTTTTCATTCTTATTTTACAACTTATATTTTAGGTCCATCAATTTCTTTTGAGGCTGGTATACTGGTGGCTTATGTAATCTGTTATTTTTGGGTATGGAATCATCGTGTTTATCACAATAAAAGAGATTTTCTTGGTCGTATTCCTGCTTATAATGCAGCCGCATTGATTTCTTTTGGAGTTAAAATGGCATTGCTTGTTACCATAGAAATGATTTTTCATTTTGATGTGGTCGTATGTAATTTGATTGCATTGTTATTCTCCGGAACCGTTAATTTTTTTATGAGTGAGAAATTAATATTTAAAGAAGAAAAAATAATGATTGAAACCGCAGAAGAAGATATTAGATAGTAACTATCAAATAAAACAAGTTCATATTTAGAAACAGAATTTTAAGACAACCCAGACTTAATTCAAAAATCACATTAAAAAAGTCATAAATACAAATTAGCACTCTTAAAACAAGAGTGCTAATTTTTTATTGACATTTTATTCTTTCTGTTTATATTTTATTTAGACTGATAAAAACAGTCGCAAAAAATAAATTATCGGAGGTGGAAATGTCTATTATCAGATACCGACCTTTAAAAGGTCTTATGGACAGATTCTTTGAGCAGGATTTTATGCCGCATTTCCTTGACCGTTGGGAATGCAGAATTCCTGTGGATGTTTATGAAAAGGGAGGAGAGATTAATATGGATTTTGAACTCCCTGGATTATCTAAAAAAGATATTTCAGTTGAACTTGACGGAGACACTCTAACAGTTAGCGGTAAGCTTGAAAAGGATAAGACTATTGATGAAGAAAATTATTATCGCAGAGAAAGGTCCTATGGCGAGTTCTCTCGTTCATTTACCATTCCAAAAGATATTAAAGAAAAAGATATCACTGCCAGTTTTGAGAAAGGAATCTTAAAGATAACATTCCCAAAAACAAGAGAGATTGAAGCCAAAAAGAAGATTGAAATCAAATAAATCCTGATAAAATAAAAAGCCTATTCGCTTTATTGTGAATGGGCTTTTTATTTTTATTTAATGTTCAGTTTTATAAATATTGACATTAATATAAATTTTTTTAGGATTTTAAAAAAATTTAATGAGGAGAAAAAATGAGAAAAAATCTTATTCTACCGACTTTGTGTTTCATAGTTTTATTTAGTTTTGGTTACAATTGTAAGTTAATTGCAAATTCAGATCAAAGTCATCCGTGTGAGGAATCAGAATGCAACAAAGAAAAAAATATTGTGGGTTTAGAAATAGTTAATTTTACAGAAGATTCTAATTTGAAAAAGGCAGGAGCTCAAATTGGTGACATAATTATTAAGTATAATGGCGAAAAAGTTGATTGTATCAAAGTTCTAAATGCTCTTAAAGAATCTGTTGAAACTCCAGAGGTTGAAGTTGTATTAAAACGCAATGATAATGAAATTAAATTTACAATCCCAAAAGGACAAATTGGTGTCTATCTGCGTGAAGTGGTTCCTGAGCATAAAGTAGATGAAGATGCAGTTATTATTGAGGGTATTGGAAAATTAGGTTGGGGTTTAGGAATGGAGAACTCCTTTTTAGGTGCTGTTACAAGACTTGATGAAAAATCCGGAAACGATATTAGTTATGCAAATATTTCTGGACTTTCTGGATATGCTTTCAGATTGCAATTTTTTGATGGCTGGTGCCCAAGTTCACCTGATGCAACTTGCGGAAAAGATGTAGGTTCTGAAATTCTTGAGAAGTTAGGATACAAATTTGAAGTTTATCATATGGCAACTGAATTTACAGATGAAGATATGGTGAAATCTGCAATATCTGAAGATGAGATTCGTAAGATTATTATGAAGAGTATTGATTCTGGATGGCCAGTTATTGCTGTAGATTTGATTGAAATTCCAGAATGGGGTATTATTACTGGTTACCAAAAGGATGGCAAGGAACTTTTCTGTAGAACATATTTTGATAAGACAAAAGGATATGAACTTGCACAAAAAATGCCCTGGGTAATTTTTGTTATCAAAAACAAAGAAGATGCTGATATTGAAGCATTGTATAAACAATCACTCAGAGTTGCAAAAGAGGTCTATAATACTGATAAATATGAAAATTATTTCTCTGGTATAACTGCAATAAAACAATGGATAAAAGCTTTGGAAAATGAAAAGTATTTTGAAGAAATTGATAATGAAAAATTAGACGAAGTTATTCTTGCAAATTGGTGGATATATTATAGTCTTCTTGATGCTCGTAATATTGCAACAAATTACTTATCTGACAATATTGAAAAATTCAATGTAAATGAAGATTTGATTAATGAAATTATTGAAAAATATAAAACTGAAGTTGAGATTTTACAGAATGGCTTTAAAAATGTTCCATCTCAAGAAATGCTCCAAAGTGGCATGAAGTGGGATAATCAATTAAGAAATAAACAGATAGATACTCTGAATGAATTCTTAGATATAGAAATTGAAGTTAACGATATTCTCGAAAAAATAAAGTAATTTTTGAATTATGTCTAATCAACCTCCAAAAGTAATTGTATTTACATCACCATATTGTTCCTGGTGTAAAAGAGTAAAAAGTTATCTTCATCAGAATAGAATTAGATTTACAGAAGTTGATGTAACTAAAAATTCTTCTGCCGCAAGAGATATTGTTAGAAGAACTGGTCAACAAGGTATTCCTGTAACTCTTGTAAATAATAGACCTGTAATTGGATTTGATAGAGCTAAGTTAGATAGATTATTAAATATTAGAAGATAATTTTTAAAAAATATTTGCAGATTGGAAGGAGAAAATAATGGGATTGTTAAATAATGAAGTTAAAAGCCAATTGGAAAAAATTTTTGAGAACTTAGATAAAAAGGTCAGACTAAAATTATTCACCCAGAAATTTGAATGCCGCAGTTGTCAGGATACTCATCAACTTTTGCAAGAAGTCAGTGAATTATCTAATAAGTTGCAATTAGAAGTATTTAATTTCCTGGAAGCTGAGGAAGAGGCTAAAAAATATGATATTACTGAATTGCCTACCCTTATTGTTGAGGGGAAAAGAAATTATAACATAAGATTTATTGGCATACCAGCCGGTTATGAATTTTCCTCACTTTTGGAATCAATGAAAATGGCTTCCACTGGAAATACACTGTTAAGTGAAGAAGGTAAAAAATTCCTGAATAGTTTAGAAGAAGATATTCACTTAAAGGTTTTTGTAACACCAACCTGCCCGTATTGTCCGCGATCAGTTATTTTAGCCCATCAGATGGCGTATTATTCTAATAGGATTAAAGCAGATATGATTGAAGTAACAGAATTTCCGTATTTAAGCCAGAAATATAATGTAGTGGGTGTACCCCTTACAGTAATTAATGAAACGGTCTCGCAGGTTGGTGCAGTGCCAGAACAGATGTTAATTGAGAAAATCAAGGAGGCAATTAGATAAGGAGCTATGATGGATTTTAATTTAACATTAGACGCAAGAGAAAAAAGTGACTCAAATTATGATGTGGCTATTGTAGGAGGAGGTCCATCTGGACTTACTGCTGCTATTTATACCTGTCGTGCAGGCTTAAAAACATGTATTTTTGAAAGTGGGGTAATTGGTGGTGAAGCAGCTTCTACTGATTTGATAGAAAATTATCCTGGTTTTCCTGATGGTATTTCAGGAATGAAATTGACTGAAAATATGGAAAAACAGGCAAGAAAATTTGGTGTAGAAATTATTACCGATAGAGTAGTTAAAATAGAAGAAGATATTTCTTCCCAATATGATGAGTATAAAATAATCTATACAAATTCTGGACAGATTAAAGCTAAAGCGATAATTATTACAGTTGGCACCAAGCCAAAGTTATTAAATGTTCTAGGAGAGAAGGAATATAAGGGTCATGGAGTTTCTTATTGTGCCACTTGTGATGGTTTCTTCTATAAAGATAAAAAGATTGCTGTAATTGGTTGTGGAAATTCTGGTATTCAAGAAGGATTATTTCTCTTAAGATTTGTTAAACAGATTGAGTTTGTTGAATTTCTTCCTAAGCCTACTGCTGAGAAGGTATTGCTTGATAAAATCAAAAAATATGATAATGTAAATTTTAATCTAAACAGTTCATTACTAAGCATAGAAGGAAATGGCAAATCAGTAACACATATAAAAATAAAAGATAATGAAACTAATGGGATAAAGGAAATTAAAGTCTCTGGTGTTTTTATCTATGTTGGCTTAAAACCCAATACAGAGTTCTTAGAAGGATTTGTTAAGAGAGATAAAAGCGGTTATATTATCGTTGACCAAAATCAACATACTAATGTTCATGGCGTTTTTGCAGCTGGCGATGCAACAATTGATACGGTCAAACAGATTACAACTGCTGTTGGTTCGGGCGCAAGAGCAGCTAATAATGCAAGACACTATATTGAAAATATGAAATTCTAATTCTTAGATTGAAATCAAAAATATTATAGGAGGAGATATGGCATTAGAACTGAATGAAAGGAACTTTGATCAAGTCATAAACTCTGGCAAAATAGTGTTAGTTGATTTTGGGGCTGAATGGTGTATGCCATGTAAAATTATGGATCCAGTTACTGAAGAACTGGCAAATGAAGTAGATCATGAAAAAGTAGTAATAGCTAAATGTGATGTGCAGGCAGAACCGAAAATAGCACAAAGATTTAGTATTATGAGTATCCCTACATTACTTATATTCAAAGATGGAAAAGTAATGGACCAGATGATTGGTGTGGTTCCTAAAAGGAACATTAAAGAAAAAATAGACCAGTATATTTCATAGAATTTATGGCAGACCAGATAAAGATTGCATGCGAGAATTGTATCTACTGGAAAAATGTGCATTGTGAAAATTTTTCATCAAAATGGTTTGGAATGATTACTTCTCCGTCTGGGCACCTGTCTAGGCTTGGCCTAGCCAAGACTGGCCGAGACCGAAAAATCACAGAATTGCGGACAGTTCAAAGCCAAGAAAATTGAGGAAACAAAAGAGAGTAATAAAGAAAGATAAGACCAGATAACTTTATATGACCATCAAAAATAATTTGGATATAGAAGGGACACTCTGCCTTATAAAACCTGATGCGGTTTCTTCCGGAAAAATCGGAGAAATACTTACAATATTAGAAGACGACGATTTCCATATTTTAAAAATGAGAATGATGCAAATGAGCAAAACGGTTGCACAGAGGTTTTATTACATCCACAAAAATAAACATTTTTACAATGAACTAATTGAGTTTATGACGAGCGGTCCAATTATTGCAATGATTCTTGAAAGAGAAGATGCAATTAATAGATTAAGAAAATTAGCAGGAGATACTGATTCAAAAACCGCAGCAAAAGGAACAATAAGAAATAGATATGGTACTGATATACAACGAAATGCTATCCATGCATCTGATAGTATTAAAAGTGCTGTATATGAAATAGATGTAATTTTCGGACACGAAAAGAAAGGAGAAGTCTAAAATGAATATTCTGGTTCTAAATTGTGGGAGTTCATCTATAAAATTTCAGTTCATTAATTCAGATAAGAAAGAGGTTCTGGCTAAAGGAATTGTAGAAAGAATTGGAGAGGAAATTTCATTTTTTACTTTTAAATCTGAAAAGATAAAAAAGCAAAATATAAAAATCTCTGTTGAAAATCATACACAGGGCATTAAGCTAATTTCCGATAGTTTACTTGATTCAAAATTTGGTGTTATCCAAAGTAAAGATGATATTGACGCAGTTGGTCATAGACTGGTGCATGGTGGGGAGGAATTTTCTGGCTCTGTAAGGATTACTGAACGAGTAATAGATAAAATGAGAGAATGTATTAAGTTGGCTCCTTTACATAATCCTCACAATATCAAAGGAGTTGAAGCCAGTCAGAAAATATTTTCAGGTGTTCCTCAGTGTGGAGTTTTTGATACGGCATTTCATCAAACTATGCCCAGAAAGGCATTTCTCTATGCACTCCCTCTTGAATACTATACTAAACATAAGATTAGAAGATATGGTTTTCATGGTACTTCACATTATTATGTAGCTAAAGAAGCAGCAAGATATGTTGGGAAAAGTTTGGACGAGCTCAGGATTATAACCGGCCATCTTGGGAATGGTGCATCAATCACAGCAATAGACAAAGGAAAATCTGTTGACACATCAATGGGATTTACACCTTTAGAAGGGCTGGTAATGGGAACCCGCTGCGGTGACCTTGACCCTGCTATTCCACTTTACATGATTGAAACCCTTGGCATGAACCCTCAGGAAGTATACGATGTTTTGAATAAAAAAAGTGGAATGCTTGGACTTTCAGAAATAAGCAATGATATGAGGGTAATTGAAGAAGGAATTGAAAAGAAAAATCAAAAAGCATCTGATGCTCTGGAAATCTATGCATATAGATTAAAAAAATATATCGGTGCTTATTTTACTGTTATGAATGGAGTGGATATAATTGTTTTTACTGGTGGAATCGGCGAGAATATGCCTATACTTCGTGAAATGGTTTGCACAAATCTGAACTCTTTGGGCATTATTATTGATAGAAAGAAGAATAGAATCACAAAAAATGGCATTTTAGACTTTTCAGGTGAGGATTCAAAAGTAAAATTACTTAAGATACCAACCAATGAAGAACTTATGATTGCTCTTGAGACAGAAGCAATCCTGAGAAAAAAGATGGGGTATAAAGGTATAAGGAAATAAGGTATAAGGGTAAGGAGGGATAAGGCTTGAGTATGACTGAATATAATGAAAATAAGGATTTTACTACTCTTAAAGCGTGGGGAAAGTGTAGAGAGGTAAGAAATTTTTTCTATAAAGAAGTAATTCCGAAGCTTCCGAATGAAGAAAAATATAATTTAGGAACACAAATTAGAAAAGCGGCAGTTAGTATTACAGCAAATATTGCAGAGGGTTATGGTAGGTTTCACTATTCACCCTGTGAAATACATTTTATATTTATAATAGATAATCACTAAATAGTAAAATGTTTAGTTAGTAATTTAGAAAACTACTCCATAATTTTTATTTCACAGGGTAAAGAAGGAATACAGTTTTTTAGAATTTCAAGAGGTTCATTATTTGAACTAAAAGACCATTTAATATCTTGTATGGATTGTAACTATATATCAAAGAATATGTTTGATAATGGAATAAAACTAATTGAATCAGCCAAGGTAACATTAAATGGATATATTAAGTATGTTATAAATAAAGTAAAACAGAAATGAAAATTCGGAATGAAATGGTATAAAGGTATAAGGAAATAAGGTATGTATATGCCAAAATATAATGAAGGCAATAATTTTACACTCTTGAAGTTTAAGAAAAGTTTAGAGAGAAGGAAGGTTCTTTATAAAAAATAAATCCCAAACTCTCCCCTTATACCCTTATATCCCTTATATCCTTATACCCTTTATACCCTTTGACACATAAAAAGTTTGGAATGAAGACCAAAATAGTTCTCCTTCAAGGTGGCACATCTAATGAAAGAGAGGTTTCATTAGAAACCAGTGATGCAATAAAACAAGCATTAATAAATCTTAAGAAGATTGTTTATATTATTGACCCACAAGACTTTTTTCATAATGGTGAAATGTGTTATTCCAGTATGTTGAAGGAGATATTGACCAGCAAATGCGATATTGTTTTTAATGGTTTACATGGTGGAGATGGTGAGAATGGCACTATACAAAGACTTCTTGAAATCCATAATATTAATTTTACCGGTACAAAATCTTTTGGAAGTTTTGTTTCTATGAATAAAAAGATAAGTAAACTTTTAGTTCAGAATCTGCAACTCACTGTTCCTAAATTTATTTCTTTTTATAAAAATGAAAGTATTTCTATTGAAGAGATTTTGGAAAAGTTTTCTTTACCTTTTGTAGTTAAACCAAACTCCTCAGGCTCATCAGTGGGGGTATCAATGGTTGAAAAGGAAAATCAATTAACAGCAGCAATTAATATTGCGTTTCAGTATGATGACGAAATTTTAATTGAGGAATATATAAAGGGAAGGGAAATAACTGTGGCTATGTTTGGGAATAATCCATTTCCAGTTGTGGAAATCAAACCGAAAAAGGGCTGGTATGATTATCAGCATAAATATACAAAAGGTGAAACCATTTATGAAGTCCCTGCAAAACTAACAAGGACAGAGTCAGACAAAGTTAGCAAATATGCCATTAAGATTTATAATGAATTCCGTTGCAGAGATTATGCAAGAATAGATTTTCGGTATGATGGTAAAAAATTTTATTTTTTGGAAGTTAATACCTTACCTGGAATGACAGCATTAAGCCTTGTTCCAATGGCTGCAAACGCTGTTGGTATCAGCTTTGATGAGCTAATTAACCGAATTATTGAAAGAAATTGGGATTAACAGTAGCAGTGGCAGTTGGCAGTAGTAGTGGCAGTTTCTCTGAAAAAAGAGAAAAACAAAAAATGTCTTCATGCCTTTTGTTCATTTTGTGATAAAATACACATATCCCGAATCCCCGATTAGATCGGGGACGGAACGCAAAGGAGCATGAAAATAGCATGCAAGCATTCCCAATCCCCAATTTAATTGGGGAGGGCTTGGGAATGAGAGCGCAAATAAAAATATTGTTCGTGTTTGTTCGTGTGGTTCGTGGCAAAAAAGGATTTTCAGATGAAAAAAATTAAATTTAAATTTACTTTGTTTTTTTCTATATCTGTGTTTTTTATAACAATCATACTTTCTCTTACCCCAATCTACAAAAATTTGGAATTGAAATGGATAGATATAAATTTTTCATTTAGAGGTGGGAAGAAACCATCCAATGATATTGTAATAGTTGAGATTTCCGACCAATCATTCAAGGAACTTGGAAGGTATCCTTTTCCACGAAGTTATTATGCAAAGCTCATTGAGAATTTGAACGAAGCTGGTGCGAAACTTATCATATTTGATATTGAATTCACTGAGGCCTCTTTACCAGAAGAAGATGAATTGCTTGCAGAGTCTGCAGCCAAATATGGGAATGTCATTTTTGCAGGAAAATTAATAAAACAGAAAATTGGTGATTCTGTCCAAAAAAGTATTCTAAAACCTATTTCAGATATCACCAAACAAAATATTGATTGGGGATTAGTTGGAATTTCCTTAGACCCTGATGGTTTTGTAAGGCAATATAGCCTTTTTGCAACTTTTTATGACGAGAAGTATTATTCGCTTGATATTAAGGCATTACAAGTTTTAATAAGAGATAAAATAAAAAGTGAACCTGATATTGTAAATTCAACAAACAAATTTCAAGTAGGTCACTATATTTTTCCAAAATATTCGGCTAATACATCATTTATTAATTATTATGGTCCGGCATATACTTTTCCCGTATATTCTATGGATACAGTATTGGATGATGAAAAGTTTACAACATTTAATGAGCAAGAGTTTGGTATTGAATTTAACACTTTTGACGAGTATTTAAGCCAGAAAACCTTTCAAGATAAGATTGTCTTTGTTGGTGCTGCTGCTGAGGAATTACATGATCTTTTTGCTACACCATTCTATAGTTATGGAGATGAAAGAAAGCTTATGCCAGGTGTAGAAATTCATGCAAATTTTCTGGAAATGGTGCTGCATAATGATTGTATTACTTCATTTAGTTTTCTATATTTCTTGATTGGTTTATTGATTTTGATATTCGTTATTAATTTTATTTTCCAATTAGTTAGAAAGCCGATTGTTAATATAATATTATCTGTTGTTTTGATAATTGTTTATCTTTATTTTGTATATTATCTTTTTAGTGTAAAAAACATTTTAATAAATGCAACAGAATCTCCAACCGGTATTTTGATTTCTTTTTTAGGTAATTTGGTCTATCAGTATTACCTTGGGAGAAAAGAGAAGCGATTTATAAAAAATGCATTTCAGCATTACCTTTCTCCAAGTATTATAAAACAACTCACTGAAAATCCAGGTATGCTCAAACTGGGAGGAGAGGAAAAGGTTCTAACCGCTTTCTTTTCTGATATAGCCGGGTTTTCAACTATTTCTGAGAAGCTAACTCCTGAAGAACTGGTTAATTTGTTAAATGAATATTTAACTGATATGACAGACATTATACTTAAATATGAAGGGACTGTAGACAAATTTGAAGGTGATGCAATCATTGCCTTTTTTGGTGCACCTGTTCCTTTTGAAAACCACGCAAAAAGGGCTTGTTTGGTAAGTATTGAGATGCAACAACGACTTGCAGAGTTAAGAGAAAAATGGTCACATGAAAAGCATTGGCCTAAACTTGTTCATAATATGAAAATGAGAATCGGACTTAATACAGGTCCAATGGTAGTAGGTAATATGGGCTCACGCACGAGAATGGATTATACGATGATGGGAGATTCTGTTAATTTGGCATCTCGTTTGGAAGGTGCTAATAAGCAGTATGGAACATATTCTATGATTAGTGAATTTACTTACGAAGCAGCTAAGAGTTTTATTGAAGTACGGGAATTAGATATGATTCGTGTTGTTGGTAGGAGTAAACCGGTTAGAGTTTATGAATTATTATGCAAAAAAGGTGAATTGCCCGAAAAAGAAAGAGTTCTTTACAATTTATTTGCCGAAGGATTAGTTTTATATAGAAAAAAATTGTGGGATGATGCAATCAAAAAATTTGAGGAAGCTTTAAAAATTCAAGAAGATGAACCTTGTAAAAAGTATATTGAAAGATGCAAACAGTATAAACTATGCCTTCCTTCAAAAGATTGGGATGGTGTATTTACGCTAACAACTAAATGACAAATTTAATTAGATTCTGAAGAGATTATACTAAAAGCAAAAATATGGAACATTTCTTTCTATGAAGGCAAAATACATCCTGCATTGAAGAGTGGATACCCAAAATTTAGCCTGAGTTAAGAATAAAATTTTACAAATAATGAAATTTTGTGAATTTCTTGACAAACAATTCAAAAACTAAAACCTATTGGAAAAAGAAAAAATATTATCTTGTACCTGTTCTGTCAAATATATGATTAAATGCGAATGAATGGAGATAATATGTATCAATTTACGACCACTAATTTTTTTAATTGCAATTTATTGATTTTACATTAAGATTTCTGACTTAATAAAGAGAAGTTACATGAAGATAAACTCTTTTATTTTTAACAAAACCGTTTTAGAAAGCTGACTGATATTATCTAACTCTCAAGAGTAAATGTAGATAGAGACTATTATGTCATATATGGGGAAATGGATACATATTGACCTTACAACAGGTAAACATAAAATTGGAAAAACAGATTGGACATTGTTAGAAAAATACATTGGAGGAAAAGGGTTAGGTTTTGCACTGCTTGAAGAGATGGCTCCAGGTCCAGACCCCTTTGGTAAAGAAAATCCCTTGATATTTATCTCAGGTCCTTTTACAGGAACAAGAATCCAAACAAGTGCTCGAACAAGCTTAGTTACTCGCTCACCCTTAACCGGTTCAATACATGACAGTCACTGTGGTGGGTATTTTGGACCTCGATTTAAGGCTACCGGATATGACTATCTTATTGTTACAGGAAAAGCAAGGAGTCCTGTTTATCTTTATCTAACTGACCACAAGATAGAAATCAAGGATGCATCAAGTTTATGGGGGAAGGGAATATTTTACACAAATGATGAATTAATTAGACTTCATCCCGGGAAAGACCCAAGAGTTGCATGTATAGGAATTGCAGGAGAAAATCTTTCAAAAATTGCCTGTATAGGTATTGATAAATATCGTCAATTCGGAAGAGGTGGTGTCGGTGCTGTAATGGGTTCAAAAAAGGTGAAAGCAATTGTTGTTGATGGCAATGTTCCTATAAAATATTACGATGAAGAAAAATTTAATGAATTGAATCTTCAACTTGCAAGAGATATTTTAAATAATGAAGGCATAAAATTTCGTCGTCAAAAAGGAACGATGAAATGTATGCGTTCAGGCCAGGAATATGAGTTTCTCCCAACCAAAAATTTCCAAAAATGTCAGTTTGATGAATTTGAAGGTATTACCTCTGAAACCTGCAGAAAAGAGTTGAGTTGGCGAGATACGGGTTGCTATAATTGTGCGATTAGATGTGCTAAAATAGCAAAGTGGGATGGACACGAAGTTGAAGGTCCTGAATACGAAACCACTGCCTTCCTCGGTTCCGGATGTGAAATATCAAACTGCAAAGATGTAGCATGGGCAAATGAAATCTGCGACGATCTTGGATTGGATACCATAAGTGCTGGTGTGACCTGCTCTTTTGCAATGGAATGCTACGAAAAAGGTTTAATAAATGATTGGAATGGATTAAAACTTGAATGGGGTAATGCAACTGCTCAGAGAGAATTGCTTAAACAAATAGCTGAAAAAAAAGGAGTTGGTGAAATCTTTGCTGATGGAACAAGAATCGCTTCCCAAAAAATTGGTAAAAATAGTAAAGAGTTTGCTATCAATATTTATGGTATGGAGTTATCCGGTGTAAATCCACTTGGATGTTTAACAATGGGAGTTTCTCTATCTGTATCTGATTTTGCAAGTCATACAAGATTATGGTGTACAGAACAAGAAATGGGAACTGACTTTAACATCGCAGATATACCTGCAACAGTTGCTAATGGATTGGACACAATCAATACACGAAATAGTCTCGTAATCTGCGATTTTGTTCCCTATGGTTTTGATAGATTAGCACCTATACTTAATGCGGCAACTGGATTTAATCACACGGAAGAATCACTTATGAAAACAGGAGCACGAATAACAAATTTAGCTCGTAGATACAACTTACGAAATGGTAGAAAATATACTGATGATATTCTCCCTGAAAGATTTTTTAAAGAAACATCTCTTGCAGGTTTTATGAAAGGCAAAAAACTTGATAAAGACTTTTTCAAATCAATTGTGCAAAAATACTATAAGATAAGAGGTTGGAATAACAATGGGGAACCAACTAAAGATGTTCTACTTAAATATGAACTTCTATAATTTAATTGATACAAAGGTATAATGTAAAACTAAGTTAAAAAAATGCTATGTACAAAAGAAACTACAACCAACATTGACATTACAAAATGTTAGAAAGGAGCAAAATGGAAGAACGAGAGAAATAGGGTAGTAGAACAGCCTTTTTAATGGCTTCCATTGGTGCTGCTATTGGGCTTGGAAATGTCTGGCGATTCCCCTATATATGCTATTCTAACGGTGGTGGTGCATTCTTAATTCCGTATTTTGTTGCACTAATTACCGCAGGAATACCTCTAATGATTTTAGAATTTTCACTTGGGAGAAAAGCACAGGCAGGTGCACCTACAGTTTTTGCCCTGGTAAAAAAAGGTACTGAATGGGTTGGATGGCTCGCCCTATTTGCAGTTATGCTTATATTTCTATACTACCCTACTATTATGGCATGGTGTGTAAATTATGTGATTCATTCTATAAAATTAAGCCGGGGAACCAATGTTATCAATGGAAATATTGGATATAACCGTGGTAAATTCGATATAAGAGCAGATTTCTTTAACTATGCAAGGAATAAGGTTGCATCAGGGTGTGAAGACGCTATGGGTAACGAGATTGCTCTAATGCTTAAGTATCACTACAAAGATACAATCACCTTTGGAGCAACTGGTGGTTATTGGACACCAGGTAAGTACTTCACAGGCGAGGACCCAATGTTAGGTGGCTATCTCTGGACTGCTATTGGATTCTAATCTGTAATAGACCTACAAACAACAAAAAGAGGATGGATTTGATGCCATCCTCTTTTTTTATCAATCACTTTTTTTCAAAATAATTATAAGTAATTTGAGTTAATTAAAATGGATTTAAGATAGATAATTCAATATATCATATAAACTATCTAAATAAATATCCGCGCCCTTTAAATATTTTTTGGGAAGTGTAGTTGCAATTGTAGCACAGCATATCCCAGCAGCTTTTGCAGATTGAATTCCGAGAGGAGCATTTTCAATAACAAGACATTCTTCTTTCCTTAATCCCAAACTCTTACGAGCAATCTCGTATGGGTCTGGATGCGGCTTGGCTCTTGGGATATCATTACCAGTAATAATTACATTAAATAAAGATTGCTGTTCAGGTGTTAATGCTTTTTCCATATTTTTTTTTGCACAAGCAGTAACCAAGGCACATTTAATTCCTAACTTACGCAATTTTCTTACTGTATCAAGTGCGTCAGGATAAAACTTAATTTTAACTATTGAACGATAGTATTTGCGTTTCTGTTCAATAAAATCATGCCAATTTTCTTTTGGAATTTGTACTCCGCTTTCCTTTATAAGAATAGGGAGAATTTCTTTTGAACTTCTCCCTTCATGAAGAAGGACGGTGAGTTCTTTAACCTCACCGCCCTTTCTGTGAAACATTTCCTTCCAGGCTAAAAAGTGATAATGAAGAGTATCTACAATTACACCATCCAGGTCAAATAGAATTCCTCTTATAGGCATATAGAAACAAATATCTATTTCTTCTCTATCTTTGGATACACCAAGAAAGCTATTGTGAATAGCAAGAAGGCATTTGCTACATGGAAATAAGAAACTGTATTCGCTACATGAAAAAGCCAATTTTGTGCCAGATAATTGATGCAACCTGCAAGCATTAAAAGTGCAGCAATTATTCCGAAAATCCATGCCAGTGTTTTCATCCTTCCTCCTTCCCCGCATCCGCGGGGATTATTTTTTTCCGTAATTACGGATAATTTCTTCTTTACTTATTTTCCAATTCTTCTAATTTTTTAATATATTTTTGTGATTCCTTATCTTGCCCCGTTTGCTGAAGTCCTAATATAACAAAACGGTAAGAATTTTTATTTTCAGGTTCAAGCTCAACCCATTTTTTTGCATATTTAACTAAGTTTTCATAATCTTTACTATTACTAAATGAATAACAGATATATTTAATAGCATCCAATTCTTTATCATTTATTTCAATAATTCTTATATAATAATTAGAAGCTTCTTTGTAATTTTGGCTATTAAAGTAATCATCAGCTATTTTATAAAGTAGTTCTATATCATTGGGTTTAATCTCAGCAGCTTTTTTGTAATACTCAAGTACTTTTTCAGGATTATTAAGATTAGAGTAGCATACAGCAATATTGTAAGGCCAATCTACATTTTGAGGCTCAATTTCAGATAGTTCTTCAAAATATTTAATAGCATTTTCATATTCTTTTTTGTAAAAAAATGTATTAGTTAAAGTTTTTCTGGAAGCAACATCATTTGGTAATTTTTCTGCTATTTCTATAAAAATTTCAATAGCTTTTTCAGATGAATCGACTTTTGCATATACACTTGCCAGCATTATTTTAGATTTAAGACTATCCGGGCAAATTTTTACAGCCCCTTTGAATGATTCAAGGGAATTTTTAAAATCTTCTGAATTGTAATATTTAAGTCCTTGATTGTATAATTCAGCCCAACAAGTAAGGTTAATTTTGTTTATCTCCTCTTGTTTTTGAGGGTCTAATTCTAATGCTTTTTGTGCATAATTATAGGATTTGATATAATCCTTTTTATATTGCCCATAAATTTTAGACATGAAAAGATATGCTTCAACATTTGTCGGGTTTTTATTAATCTCTTTCTGAAGGTATTCAATTGCCTTATCAGGGTCATTTTCATCTCGTATTGCAAGCTTTGCTGTTGTCATATACTTACTCTGGCAAGCTAATAACACTGTTAAAGAAAGCAGCAGTGTTATTAATAATATCTTTATTTTCATCAAATGCCTCCATAATTTTTACTTTAAATTTCTATAGATTTTTTATTCGTCAAGATTTTTACTAAATTTATTTAGAATTTTCTTATTTTAGCCTTTTATTTTCTTCACAAAAAGCTTGAGATGTTCAATCTTTACAACTTGGATTTTTTCATCCTTTTTGATATTTCCATCAATTGATTCAGCCTGCCAGAGTTCACCACGAACAAACACAGTGCCTTCTGGTTTTAATGCTGTTTTAGCATATCCTTTTTCACCAATCAGTCCCTTTCTCCCGGTTGTAACTTTTTTCCTATGGACTTGATATACAAGCGTGGCAAGTAGAAAAAAGAATAGAATTGTAAATGCACCAACACCAATTATTAATGAGATAGATATTTTGAAAAATGGTGAACCTGTTTGTATCAACATCATTGAGCCTAATATAATACCCACAACTCCTCCTATGCCTAATATTCCTGAAGACTGGACTTTTATCTCTAATAGTAATAGTATTACCCCAGCAGCAATTAGCAAAATACCTACAAGATTTACAGGAAGACTTGAAAGTGCAAAGAAAGCTAATAATAAAGATATTGTTCCAAAAACACCTGCAAATCCGATACCCGGTGTTGAAAATTCAGCAAGAATTCCATAAATACCAAGCATCAAAAGAATATAAGCAATATTAGGGTTAGAAATATGATAAAAGAATCGTTCAATAAAATTCATTTTAAGAGTGACTATTTCTATGTTTTCTGTTTGTAAGACAATTTTTTTACCATTTTTTTCAATCTCAAAATTATCAATTCTCTCAAGAAGTTCAGTTCTGGATTGAGCAACAAAATCAATTATATTTTGTTCAAGAGCCTCTTTTGCAGTCAAAGAAATGCTTTCTGTTATCATCTTTTTTGCAACTTCTTCGTTTCGTCCTCTTTTTTGAGCGATGGAACTCATATAAGAAATTATATCATTTAGGACTTTTCTTTCCATTGTGGAATCCATCTTTGCACCCAGAGTCACAGGATGAGCAGCCCCAATACTTGATGTAGGTGTCATTGCAGTTATATCACAAGCCATCATAATAAATGCGCCAGCAGAGGCAGCGTGAGCTCCTTCTGGTGTAACATAACCGATTATTGGAATCGGGGAATTCATAATTTTTGTGATAATCTTCCGCATAGAAGCATCAAGTCCGCCTGGTGTATTGATTTCTAATAAAACTGCATTAACATTATTTTCTTCTGCCTTTTCAATATTCTTAACTACATAATCTGCTATAGGTGGTCCAATTACTCCATCTATCTGTATTAGGTAAATTTTATTGGAATTATAAGCATCCAAAACTGTAAAAAATAGGACAGAAAATAAAAGAATTATTAAAATTTTATTTTTCATTTTTTCTCCGAATGTGTTTTGTAAAGTTTTGAAAAAAGGTGTCAATTATTTTTATTAATTGTTTGTTAAGTTTGACAAAAAAATATCATTATTTTATTAATAAAAATAAGATATGCAAAATATGGAAAATTCACCTAATTTGTCATTCCCGTGTAAACGGGAATCCAGTAGGAATAAAGGTTTGTGGATTCCCAATCAAGTTGGGAATGACACGTGAATGCTATTTTGCAGATCTCATATTAATAAAATTAAAAGGAGATATAAACGATGATAAAGAGATTTATGCTTATAGGTCTGTTATTTATTTTTGTAGTATTGTTGTCATGTGAAAAGCAATCCGAGGATAAAGGTAATATTTATGCTTCTTCAGATTTCTGGAAAGATAGTTATTTCCACCAGACTAATGTTATTATTCCTGAATCTGGCGACAGTACAATACAGGCTAAGGTTGATGGCAAATGGCAGAAGTTTGAACTTCAAAATTTTCCTGAGAGATTTATAGAATGGAATATTCAAAGAAGAGTAAACACAATTGAAAGATTCAGAAGAAAAGAAATGCCCGAACTCGCAGGTCCTCATAATGGCATTGTTGCTTCTTATGGATTTGAAAGAAAAGACTCTAAATTAAAATTAAATAATGCAGTCAAAGGGATGGGTTTTTTGCCGAAAAGAGAAAAATTGTCTGAGATTATCAAGCTTCTTGAAGATACTAATGATGCACCTTTTCCAGAAAAATTAGACCATCTCGCATCGTTTTACCAAAATGCTGATTCTCTGTTTGATTTAGATAAACAGGTCTCATTAGAGTTATATTCCACGCCAGAATTTGAAACCCAGACATTTCTTAATCAGATGACAAACCCTATCTCTACTATTGTATTTCTAGATATTCCTTGTTTTAAGCTCAAGACAATTGTAAGATTATTACATCCAGATGACCCAAATCTTACTGAATATGAAAAGAATGTTGTAAAATATGTTAATCTTGTTCATAGCTATTTTCATGGAAAGTTTAGTAAACAATTTATAGCAGTTATCTATTATGTTTCTGAGATATATGATAATTCTCCGGGCAGAAGCAATGCAATGGGTAGAAGGATAATGCCTTAAAAATTTTAAATTTAAAGACTAAAATTTAGAAGTATTAGAATTATTAAAACATTATACAAATCATGATTCTTCGTTCCGACTAATTTATTTTGTACTTGTAAATTCAAAAGGAAGAAACACATTCTTTGAATAGGATTCGGATATCAATAATTTCTTTTTCAGATTTTCCCCGAAAAATTTTAACATAAACAATTAGTTAAATAAATTATTGCGTTCCCAATCAGGGGATTGGGAACGAGAAAGTGCTTGACTTGACAGTAGTATCTTTTATTTTAAGAAATAATTCAAAGCTATCTAAATAAATCTGAATGTGACCCTGTCCTTTCAAAAATAATTCTATTAGGTTCAAGTTTGTAAATTAAAAGCCAGTCAAACTCAATATGGCATTCTCTTCGACCTTGGAAAATACCCAAGAGTTTGTGCTCTCTGAATTCTCTATCAAGCTGGTCTTCGTTAATTAAGGAAAGCATTATTTGTTTAATTTTATTCTTATCTTTACCCCTTGTTATCATTCTCTTCAGGTCTTTTTCAAATTGCTTTGTATATGATGGCTTTAACATCAAATACCTAATTTATCAAACATTTCATCAGAATTATCAGAATTGACAATATCTTCATTTTTATCAGTATTCTTAAAAGTTTTCAAAGTTAATTCATTTGGCAAAGCAACTTGAAAAGGTAAACCCTTTCGCAATTGAACCTGGGTATAAAAAAGATTTATAGCTTCGGATGTGGATAATCCAAGTTTTCTAAAAATGGCTTCCACCTCATATTTTAATCGGGGCTCGATTCTAGCTCTTAGCATTTCGCTTTTTGGCATAATGTCCTCCATATAAACAAAATGTATCCCAAGTGGGACACGAGTCAAGTTTTTTGTTTTTTGTAATTGTAATTAATTGATTTGATAACTCTGCTTCAAATTTTTGAAAAATTTAGATCAAAAACAACAACGGGTGACTTAGTATTTCTACTTGATTATTTTTGAAATAATGTTTGTTATTCGTAACTTGGGTCAAGAATCTTTCCCATAAATAATATTGTGTCTGACCTATCATCTCTTATTACAAAAAAGAATGGACGGTTTACAATAAAATTTGGTGGAATAAAACTTTCCATACTAACAACAGTTGCGGCAGCAGCTTCGCTTCCTTGTTCGTTTACTTCTATGAACGCCTTTTGTTTTACATAATTAATCCAAAGAGGTTTTACATCAGACATTCCTCCAAAATTAGCAGAAGGATTAAATGCTATTTCCATTCCTAATGCAATTAAAGCATCATTAAGTTCTTTTTCATATTCCAGCTTAAATTTTGGAAGTCTAAATTCAAAACATTCATATTCTTCTTCATATTCAAAGATATTTGATAAACTATCAAAGGAATTCATCCAATTATTCCAATTTTCAGCATCTATGCTTGCTATGAAATCATCTAAATTATATTCCCAATCAGGAAGAAAAACATACATTGATATTTTATCTCGTCCATAAGGCATTCTCACAGCACTAAAATTATCATCGAAATAATAAGTATAATCCTTACCTGAATTTTTCATCATTAAAACAATTTTTGTAGTCCCATCAGAAAGATGAAAATTATCTTCTTCCGTATCAGCTTCATCAAATTGAAATTTCCATTGTCCTTTAAAGTACAATGCATTTATCAAAAACATCACTTCTACTGGTTCGATTTGCTGAATTAAATCAGTAATTTTGCCATTAGTATTCTCTTCAACCCAATTATTTATAATATCTGGAGCATTGGGCAAACTAAAATCAAGATTAGAAACTTGAGACAAATAAAAATTTTCATTTCTTGCAATAAAATCAGGTTTAACAGGAAAACCATCTCTTATCCAGATTGAATTTGCAATGCTTAATTCCACCTTTGAATCACAACTTTGAAGACTTTTAATTAGTTTTAGGAATTCTTCATTTACTTTATCCAAGCTCATATTTTGAAATTCCAGAGTGGTTGACATAGCTTTATAAGTTTCTTCTAAAGCACCATTATAAGTCATTGCAAGAGCAATAGATAAACTTAATGGGGATATGAAAATATTTTCATTGTTGTTTTGCTCTTCAATTTTGTTAAAAACTTTAAGAGCAAATCTAAGATTAGCAGAAGTTAGTTCTTCGTCAACAGAATATGCTAATGAATCAACTTTTGAATAATCGTCATTATTTCCATTTACTGGTGATGTTGTTTTATTTGAGCAACCAAGAATAAAGATTACGATTATTATAAAGATTAAATAGAACTTTCGCATATTTCCTCCTATATAATATAAGTTTTATCCCTAAATATCAGGATAATATGTTAATTTAAAATAATTTTATGTAAACCACAAAACGCATCTTCTCTACGGTCTTCAAGAATTAAAGTAATTGCTTCAGAGAGACTTTGTTTACATTCTTCAATGGTTCGCCCTTGACCATTTACTCTTGGAATCTCAGGGCAATATGCAATATACCAATTTTCGTCTCTTTCAATTATTGCTGTAAACTCATTATGCATATTAAATTCCTTTTAATTATAATAAGAATTATATTTTAGACTGACCTGACCAATAATTCTAACACGCTCCTCACGGAAAAGCTCACCTGCAGAAACGCAAATGCTGATAATCTATAAATTCTCCAAATGAACTTTTAATGCCAACTAAACTAAAAAATTCAAAACCCGGCAGCGTTTCTTTCAGGTGAAGCGGGGGTTAGAAGGCAAAGTCTATTTTACTAATAACATCTTTTTTGATGATGAATATTTACCAACTTGAATATTACAAAAATAAATTCCTGATGAAACAGATGTACCAAAATTGTCTTTACCATCCCATATAATATTATGAACTCCTGCAAATTTATGACCATTTAAAAGAATCTTTATAAACTCACCCTTTACATTGAAAATTGATAGAGTTATATAAGAATCTTTTTGGAGGCTGAAACTAATAAAAGTGGTAGAATTGAATGGATTTGGATAATTACCTAATAACCTGGTAGAAGTGTCTATAAAGTAATCTTCCACTGATATCCAATAATTACACATTACAATATTTGATGGAGGTGATTCCCCACTTGGATTTTCATAGAGAGCAGTAATATAAAAATAGATACATCCGTTTGAATCAGGAGGAACAGAGTCGACCATTGAATATGTTAATATATTTACCGGGACTGTATCAAAAACTTCCCAATTCGCATAAATATTGTAGTTAATAAGCTCAGGAACTCCTGGCTCAGGAGGTTCCCAAGATAAATAAAAATAATTGCATGGGAATATATACTCTTGCTCAACTTCAAGGTTTTGTGGAGGATTAAATTGAGCATAAACAAACGAATAAATAAACAAGATAAATATGAAAATAAGTTTTTTCATTGAAACCTCCTCTTAATAAAAATCAAACTTTGCCTTCTAACGGAAGAGCTCACCTGCCGCCGGTTCTTGGTCGCGTGCGTTCATTACACAGAATGTTCTCTAGCGTGCGAACCCTCGAATTTGGCCCAGTTATACGCGGTCAGGTGCAGCGGGTGTTATGCGGCCCCTTGCCTCGAATTGATGCCCACTTACCTGGTGGTGTAAGGTTCGGGGTTGCTGAAGTCGCTGAAGGCGATTTAGACGAAGCGCAGCGAAATCGGTAACCCTGTATAAGGCGATGTGGCTGAAACCATCTTTGACTTATTCCAAACTTACCTCAACGGAAAGGCGGGTACAGGGGTTACTTCCCCTGCCCGGGCGATGGCACAACGCCGAGCTGTTGCATCATGCCCATGCTGTCCATCTGGGCCCACTGCTCCACTACCTTCCCGCCTTCAATGCGGTAGATAGTGATAGCATTTACAATTATATGCTTGCCTGTTGAAGAAATTCCCTGAAATTCCTCTTTGTGCGTTCCACTCCAGTTGAAGCGAAGCACTACCTTGTCCCCCTCGGCTATCACGTCCTCAATCGTGATATGGAAGTCAGAGAAAGCCGTGTGGTTCATTTTGACCATTTGTTTGTATCCCTCCCGATCATTCGGCACTCCTGGAGGGAGACTGTGGTTGACATAATCGGGAGAAAGAATCTCGTCTATTACAGATAGGTTTCCCTTATTAGACGCCTCTTCAACAACTTGTTGGATCAAAGCCTTGTTTTCTTCTACTGACATCAGAATCCTCCTTTCGATCTAGATTTGTGGAAACGATACGCATAACTTCACCAGTACCAGTTACTTCGTTGCTGATCATCTCCCTTCCTGGTAATGCTGGCTGCCGCCGTTTCGCTTGACCATACCTACATCAGATACCAATGGGCCGCATAACATATATTAGACTGAAATAATCAGCATATAAAACCCCATTTTTGAAGTTTTCACTCTAATAATAAACACCTGTCTAAGACATTAACTTTTCCAAATGCTTCATAAATTAGATAACAAAATTAAAGTTTCAAAAAAATACTTGTCAAACTTTTTTTAAAAAACTTGTATGAATAGTTTCTATCCTACTACCTTAAAATTTAATTAACATTTCAAGAATAATTAGGATAATTTGACACTATAAATTCTTCATTATTTTTTTGATAAAAATATATGAGATCTGCAAAATAGATCATTTTCATTTTTTTATGAGATATTATAAGAAACTTTTAATTAACCTCAACCTCTAACTCCTTCTCCTATAAGGAGAAGGAGAATTTTGTCCTCCTCTCCTTTTAGGAGAGGATTGAGGTGAGGTCAGAAAAACCTTATTTTGCAGAACGCATATAAAAACATATATCTGGAGACAGTATGAATAAACAAAAATTTATTATAATATTAATCTTACTGTTTAGTGTAAGTTTGTTATTTTCTCAAGAAGATAACTTTAACCAAAGTATTATTAAATTAAGAGATGATAAAACGATATCAAACGATTCACTTTTTACGCTTCTTTCAAATTGGAATGAATTTCCACAGCCAGATAGCACAGGTGTATTTATTCAATATTATAATCAGATTAATGATACTTTGCAAGCTCCATATTTTGTTTATGTCCCATCAAATTATAACTCACAAAGAAGAACATCTTTGCTTATTTATTTACATGGAGGTGTTAGCAGACAGGATTTCATAAAAGGTTATGAAGAATATATAAAAGAGAATTCTTTTATAAGGTTTGCTGAAGCAAATAACTGGTTGATGCTATTCCCAATGGGAAATAAAGATACAGTCTGGTGGGATTTGAATGGAATAAATAATATCAAACAGCAGATACGAATTCTCAAATCAAATTATAATATTGATGATGACAGAATATGGATGACAGGTTTTTCAGATGGTGGGTCTGCATCTTTTCATTTTGCATTTGTTGACCCCAATGATTTTGCAGCTCTTTATCCTCTGAATGGATATATTTCAGTTGGGTCAATAGTAACCGATACCCCAGTTTATCTTTCCAATCTTATAAATAGGCCAGTTTATGCAATAAATACGGATTTAGACAGATTGTATCCGTCAGCAAAAATGAAACCACTTATGGAATTATCGTTGGAAGCAGGAGCGAATTTACTTTATAAAGAATATTTTGGAATTGGGCATGAATTTACTTATGCCGAGCAAGAGATTCCTATAATAGTTAAGCATATGAAGAATCATGTTAGAGATGTATTTAGACCAAATATTTACTGGGAGTGCTGTTCATCAGATTTCAGTCAATGCGATTGGATAGAAATTGTAAGTCTGGATACTACGAAGACTGCAAAAAAATGGCAAAAGAAATACCAAATAGAAATGACCGATGATGGGATTCAATTTGGATTTTATCATGATACGGATTATGATAAATCCGGGATTAAAGTGAAGAATTGTATTGAAGGAGAATGTGTTGCAAAAGAGATTGGTTTGGTGCCCGGAGATGTTATTATCAAAATGGATGGTGTTAAAATAAAAGATATTGATGATATGGATAGTTTGAAAACATTTAAATCAAGAGGAGATGAAGTTAAACTGACAGTTTTGCGAGGAAAAGAGCAAATTGAATTGCATGGTCAATTTCCGGATACAACCTATTATGATGCATTTAAATATAATAAACCATCAGGAGCTATTATAGCAACATACTTTGGAAACCATTTTGATATAGAGACATCGCGAGCGGGCAGATTTGCAATTTATCTGTATCCTGATATAGTCAACTTGGAAAATCCTGTGTCTGTTAAAATAAATGGCAGAGAAGTATTTAATGATAATGTAAATATAGATAGAGATTTTATGGTGGAAAATTTTATAAAAAATAGAGATAGAACTGCATTGTGGGTAAAGAGATTGATGTTTGATATTTGATACTTGAAACTTGTCCACCAAAGGTGACCGCCTGCCAAAGCCCGCCTTCCAAAGAACTTGTTCGGCGGACAGGCGAAGCGGCGGGCCGGGATCCATCTCCGGTGGAAAATTTGATACTGAATTCTATCTCTGCTTTGTCATTCCCGAACCTATTAGTCTTCCCGATTTCATCGGGAAGACTGAACAGGTCGGGAATCCATAGTAGGTTATAATAAATTAGAAATTTGTATATTAAGAATGTGTATCATTTTGAGTAAAAATTTTAAAAGAAGGATAATGACTACTAAACGATAAATTTTCTGTACCTTTTGTACTTTTAGTGAAGTTTTTGGATTTTGCGTACTAACGAGAGTACACCGATTCTGTGAAATAATTCAAGATTTCTCTAATAGCAAATTAAGGCGTAATAGAAAAAAAGTGGTTGCTAGAATAACAGTTAACTATTTATATGGCAACTATTTAAGTATAAGAAATTAATTGAGGAAATAAAAATGGGCAGAAAACATTGTCCAAAATGTAAATCTTACCATACAAAAAAATGGTAAAAGGAATGGT
>Ga0315547_1000827_pt1 | contig 27341 bp, 24 predicted proteins | sample SalMarSW160240MG_2_FD_202542 | JGI IMG/M metagenome (GOLD analysis project Ga0315547, IMG submission 202542) | Salt marsh sediment microbial communities from the Plum Island Ecosystem LTER, Massachusetts, United States - Salt Marsh Sediment SW1601-240 ...
ATAAAAGCCTCCGTTTTGGGCTAAGGGTTCTTTTGATAAAATCCCCTCCATTATAGAGGCTTTTTCTTATTTAAGCAACTGTTTTTACAGGATATTTATACAATTGTTGCAACACCTTTTTGAAGTGTAGAGATTATTTTTTCCTTTACCTTAGGTGAGAAGTAATCACTAACTTCTCTCCCTATCTCAATGTCATTACCATTGATAGATAATGATCCTGCCTCTCGATTGATTACCGCAATCAACCCTTCGGCACTGACGCCGATTATAGGAAAGGTCATCCCTTCCAGGATGGCGCGTGATAATTCGAGGGCCTGGTTCTGAATCTCGAGTTCCATTGTTCTTTCTTTGACCAGCATCTCTAAATTTTCATTTATCTTCTTTAACGCTAAATTTTGCTCCCCAACCTTTTTGTTAAGTTTTTTGTTGGACTGGATAAGGTCATATTGATCTAATGCCTGATTGATCTCCAATTTTAAGCTTTGATCGTTCCAGGGTTTAAGGAAGAATTTATAGATGTGACCTTTGTTGATCGATTCGGTAATGGTGTCCACATCTGTGTAACCGGTTAGAATAATCCTGATTGAATCGGGATACTGTTTTTGTACTTGAGCGCAAAAATCGGTTCCGCTCATCTGGGGCATCCTCTGATCGGAGATCACCAGGTGAATATCATTTTCTTCAAGGATCTTGAGGCCTTCGTCACCACTTGAAGCTGTAAAGAGCCGGTACCCCTCCTTCCTGAGCAATCGCTTTAAGGAATGCAGGATCTTCTCCTCATCATCCACTAAGAGAACTGTATGTTTGTTGTCGTTCATCTCGCTCACTCCGTTTGGGTTGTCTATAGTTGAGTCGTTGAGTCGTTGAGTAGTCAATTAGTCAATTGGTTGAGTTGTTAAGCTGTTGAGTTGTTTACATCCTGCTCAATTCTCAGGACGTGATCCATTTTTATCTTTCAAACGATTTATTACTTATCTTTCCTTGTCCTTAAATATCTGATATAGCCATTTAGAAGGCGAATGGCAGAAATAATGTGGTCAATCAATTCCTCTTTTTCTTCGCTGTCAATATATTCACATTCCTCTGCTACCAGCACATGGTCGATTAATTCAAAAAGTGACCCACGAGATTGTCTGCAAAATTGAATGCTTTCTTGGCAATGAAAACGCCCATAGCCCTCAGCAATGTTAGCTGTGGAAGATCTAGAGGCTCGGATCATTTGATCAGCCAATCTGAATTTTTCTTCAGCAGGAAATCTCTTGCATAATTTCCATATCATTATCCTTATATCTCGACATTTTTTCCATACATCCAAGTCTCGAAAATCACTCTTTAATTCTTCAGACATCCCCTTCCTCCTTCCAGTTTAACGACTTAACGACTTAACGACTTAACTACTTAACCAATGACAAATAACTAATCACTCTTCTTTAAGAAAAAATTCGCAGGCCTCTTCTATTTCTGCTGCCACATCCGGAAACCACTCTGAAACGGTTTCCAACTGGAGAAACATAATCCTTTTGGCCTCGGGATCAAGAGAGGAACGACCAGCGCTCCTTTCTGAACTACCCTGGTAGTTATTCACAATGTTATCTGCCGTATGTACGATAATCAATTGGTTAAGATTAGAGACGGTTTTTGTGATTGCATGGTGATAGGTGATGGAGTCAATCAGGCTCTCTGGAAATTGCCATTTCTTTGCTAAATAACCTCCTATTTGTGCATGGTTTGCGGCCAATACTTTTTTCTCTGCCTCATAAAAGGACAATCCATTTCCCTTCACTAATTCCCATACCTGGCCAAAAAGCTCGGTGAAATGCTGTGCGAGAACCATCTTCCCGATATCATGCAAGAGCCCGGCAACGAAGCAGTCATCCGGGGAGTCGAGTTTGCTTTGCTCGGCTAGATACCTGCTTGTCACGGCCACGGCGATAGAGTGCTTCCAGAAGTCTGTGATTTCAAATCCCTCATAGGTTTCTTTCTTCGAAAATGCATTTATAATCGAAACTGAGACGACGGCATTCTTGATGGTATTAAAACCCAGTACGATCACGGCATGGGGAATGCTTTTTATTCTGGATCTGAACCCATAAAAGGACGAGTTGACCAGCATGAGAATCTTGGTGACCATGGCCGGGTCTTTTTCTATTATTTTGCCCAATTTCTTGATGGAAATGTCGTAGTCCTGAAGCATTTCGTTTACCTTGAACACAATACTCGGCAGGGTTGGAATGTCAGGGATAGTGTCAAGCTTTTTCAAGAATACTTTTGCGTCCATGGGTTAGCACTCCTTATTGTTCATTTGTTAATAGTTCAGCCACAAAGACACGGAGACCCGCCCGCCTCGCCTAAGGCGAAGCCGATGGCGGGCAGGCACTAAGATTATGATATAATTCCTTTAATGCCATTTTTGATAAATGGTATGTGTTGCATCTAAAGTTTTCAGCTATTGATTCTTCTCTTTTTGATAAAGTTTTATAATTCACACCCCTTCTTTGTGCCTTTGTGCCTTTGTGACTGAACTGTTATGTTATTTGCCATTCCTCTCTTTGGCCGCTGGACTTTTTACATACACTGGGCCTTCTATAACTTTTTCTTTCCAGAGCCTGTGAATCGTCGAGATCAAAGCTTTATTGAGGGCTGTACCTATGAAAAGCAGAGGCCTGCCATCCGTGATACATAGACTTTTCGCCAGAACCATTCCTTCTTTCAGATCATCAAAACGGATTGGGAGAACCTCTTTCTCCTTTTGCTGCTTTTCCCTCTCTGTTTCATCTGGCTCTAGTCTTTTCACTAACTTCACCACTACATCTGGATCATACTTTTGGGTGGCGTTAACAAGGAGGATCCTTTTGGCAGCATCATTAATCAAGTTCTTGGTGTCGGTGCCTGAAATGTTGTTCGCTGATGGTCCAATATATTTTCGAGCCTTTGCTATAATTCCCTTGACATCCGTTGGCCATGTCTCAACTATCTTGCAGTAATCTGCCACCACACCGATAATCCGCGCCCCTATGGGAATCTCCTCTCCTTTCAAACCACCTGGAAATCCGCTGCCGTCGTAGTGCTCATGGTGAGAAAGGATAATAGCACCCACCCGATCCAGACTCTCTATAGGCTGTAAACAGATCTGGCCTATAGCAGAATGCTGGCTGAATATTTGAAACTCTTTTTCGCTCATATCATCCTCATCTTTTTCCAATATCCCTTCAGATAATCCCAGCAGACCGATATCATGAAGCATCCCGGCTATTTCGATTTGATCAAGTTCTCTCTTGTCAAGCCCGTATTCCTCGGCAATCTCTCTTGCAATAGCGGCAACCTGCCTCATATGTTCACCCAGCTTAGGGTTTAAGCTTTCAATTAATGAAGATAGCAACCTGATAGTATTCAAAAAACTCTTTTCCAGCTTTTTGTTAATCCCTTCGAGCTTCTTATTCTTTTCAATGATTTCCCTGGATCGTTCTGCGACTTTTTCTTCTAAATGCTCGTTCAGTTCCCTCAGCTCTATATTTTTTCTTCTTGTCAGAACCACCAACCTCTTATTTTCTACTATTAGTTCATACTGTTCAAGGGCCTGTCTGATTTGAATGAGCAAATCATCATCATCCCAGGGTTTAGTAAGGTATCGATGAATCTGGCCCTTGTTAATGGCATCCACAATGGCATCCATATCTGAATAACCGGTCAAAATGATTCGTATTGCCTCCGGAAAGATTTGTTTTGCCTTCTCTAAAAATTGTGCCCCTGTCATTTGTGGCATCCGTTGATCCGAAATGATTAAGGAAAAGGGCTTTCCAACTTTTTTGAACACCTCCAACCCCTCCTGCCCGCTCAATGCAGTGTAAATTTCATATCCTTCCTTTCGAAAAATACGATTAAGGGCCTTTGCAATAGATTCCTCATCGTCTACGAAAAGAAGTCTATGTTTGTATTTTAGCGCCATATTGACCTCCAGTCATTGGGAAGTGAACTAAAATGCCTAAAGTGAACTAAAGTGTCTAAAGTTAAGTCTTTTACTGCTCAACCACTCAACTCATGACTAACCAACCGGTATCCTGATTGTAAATATTGTCCCTTTTCCCACTTCACTCTCCACATCAATAGTTCCCTTGTGCTTTTTAATAATGTTATAAGCCATATTGAGGCCTAAACCCGTTCCCTTGCCCACTTTCTTGGTTGTAAAAAACGGGTCGAATATCTTTGGGAGGTTTTGTTTTGGAATTCCTACTCCGGTATCGCTTATCTCAATCTCCACCTGTCCATCAAGGGCACGTGTTACAATCCCAATCTCCCCATGCTTTTCTATTGCATGGGCAGCATTGACTAAAATATTCATGAATACCTGGTTGAGCTGCTGGGGATAACACTGCACTTGAGGAAGATCACCATACTCCTTTGTAACTGTGGCCTTGTATTTAAGTTCATTCCAGGCAACGTTCACTGTTGATTCAATGCCTTTATTAATATCTGTGGTTTGTATCTTATCTTCTCCGGGATGAGCAAAGTCTTTTAGGTCAAGGACAATCTTCTTAATCCTTTCAGTTCCCTCTTTGGACTCTTTAATCAGATCGAGAATGTCATCCAGGATGAAATTAAGATCAACCTCTGTTTCATAGGCTACAATCTGCTCCATCTGTTCTGTGATGGAAGAAGGCAGATTTTCTTTGTTAGTAATATCTTTTAGATCTGTAATTAGCTTCCTGTACTGTTTTATAAGTTTGGTAATATCATTTTGATAATTTGATAATGTTTTCAGGTTGCTGCTCACAAACCCGGTTGGGTTATTTATTTCATGGGCTACGCCTGCGGCAAGCTGCCCAACAGAGGCCATTTTTTCAGATTGTAGCATTTGCATCTGTGTACTTTTTAATTCTGACAAGGCTTGATCTAATTCATCGTGGGATTTTTTAAGCGCCTCCTCGGCCTGCTTGCGCTCGGTGATGTCCCGGATGATGCCCTGGTATCCACGGATGCTTCCGGCATCTTCTCTTATTACAACAGCACTGATCAGACAGGTTAGCTCTGTTCCATCTTTCTTACGTAGTTTAACTTCAAAGTCTTGAATAGATCCCTTTTTATCTATCTCTTGTCGAAATAAGGACCGGTCATCTGGATTAATGTATATCTCCCGCACGTCTTTATCCATTAGCTCTTCTCTTGTATAGCTGAAGAAATTCAAAAAAGATTGGTTGATGTCAATAAACCTGCCTTCCTGAGTGGTAATATAGATCGCATCTTTAGACTGATCGAAAATCTTTCGGTATTTTTTCTCGCTCTCTTCCAGCACTTGCTCAGCCTTTTTCTCTCTTTCTTCCATTTCTAAGCTGTATAGCGCATAAGAGATGCTAATAGCTATTTCCTTGAACAAATCCTTCTCTTCCTCATAAGAGATGAAATCACGAGAGATGGAACAAGATAACAGGCCATAGAGCTTTCCGCCATACTCGAGCTTAACAGTCATCCCCGCCCTCCCAGCATACTTATCCGCTAGAGGGCAGTCCGCGCAAGCGGATAGCGGATCTTTGGTTATCGCAACGCCCGGTCGTGAGAGCGCTTTCTGCCCACAATTTGTCAATCCCCTTTTCTTCAAATAACCGATCATTGGCAAGAAATCCTTGCCCAGACCGGATTCGGCGGTTGTCACAAGGCCTCGAGATTTATCTAAAAGAGCGATCCAAGCATTATAATAGCCGCGAGTTTCAATGAGTTTGTCGCAAATACCTTTAAGCAGCCTGTAGCGATTCCTTTCTCTGTTAATTAGATTGCTGACATTGTAGATGGCAGACAGAATCTGATTGAGGTGTCCTATCTTCTCCTCGGCACCCTTTAAGGTAACGACTTCTTTCTCTAACGCCTTAACGCTCTTTTCCAGTTCTTCATATGTTGGTTTTTTAGACACCATATTGACTCCTTTTTGTTCTTTTTGATGATCAACCAATCTCGCGCTGGCAGACTACTCATCTAAATCAGGATCTGTCTGCAAGCGTATGATGAAGGTTGTTCCTTTTCCTACCTCACTTTCCACATCAATGGTTCCCTTATGTTTTTGAATGATATTGTATGCCATGTTCAATCCAAGACCTGTGCCTTTTCCCACATCCTTGGTAGTAAAAAAAGGGTCGAATATCTTTGGAATAATCTCCGGCGGTATACCTTTGCCTGTGTCGCTGATTCTAATTTCAACGTACCCATTGTCTGCCTGGGTTTTAACCCTGATTTCCCCTTTATCTTCAATAGCCTGGGCAGCATTTACCAGGATATTCAGAAAGACCTGGTTTAGGCGCTGGGGGTAGCATTTGACTGGAGGAATATCCCCAAGATCTTTGATAACCTGGGCCTTGTATTTAAGCTCATTCCAGACAATATTGAGTGTGCTTTCTATCCCCTTGTTAAGGTCAGCATGCTCCAATTCTGCTTTATCTATATGGGCAAAGTCCTTGAGGTCGGCTACGATCTTGGCAACCCTTGCCATACCTTCAAAGGATTCATTAATGACATTCGAGTAGTCATCCATGATAAAGCCTAAGTCAATTTCATCTTTGACACTCTGGATGTTTTCAATTGCCTTCTGGATAGACCCGTTTTTAAACGCTTCTTTTTCTTCGCCCAGCGTTGCCTCGAGTATCTCGTATTGGTCCAATAGCTTTATTAAGTCTTCTCGATATTCGTTCATAGTCCCTAAGTTGCTCTTGACGAACCCAACTGGATTGTTGATCTCATGGGCAACACCGGCAGCCAGTTCTCCAATGGAGGCCATCTTTTCAGACTGCAAAAGCTGGGATTGGGTATTCTGAAGATCTGTTAAGGTCTTCTTCAATTCTGCGGTTCTTTCTTCAACCATTTTCTCGAGATCTTGCCTGTATGTTTTTAATTTTTCTTCCGCCCGCTTGGCTTCAGTTATGTCTCTGGCTGAACCTCGAACTATAATTGGTCCTGTTGGGCCATAAACCAGGGAACTTCTGTATTCAACGATACGCTCGCTGCCATCCTTCATCATAACACTCAATAGACCTTGGTCTTTCCCATGATCTTTTACTCTCTTTAAGTAATCCTCAAATTGAGGCTTATATTGTTCTGGCATTAGATCTATTACATTCAAATTAGCTAAATCGTCCTCACTGAATCCATATTCCTTTTTCCAAGCAAGATTAGTCTCAGTAAAGTAGCCTTCTAAATCGTGAAAATACAAGAAGTCAGATACGTTCTCAAAAATGTCACGATATTTCTCCTCACTCTTCTGCAGCGCTTCCTCTCCTTGCTTCAGACTATTTATCATCCGGTTAAAGAAGTAGGCAAGAAGACCAACCTCATCCCTTGATTGAACAATCACATGGTGATCCCAGTTTCCGACCGATATAATCTTTGCAGCATTGGCAAGATTGATAATCGGCCTGGAAATAGACCGGGATAGAAAAAGTGAGCCGATTATTCCAAGCAAAATGATAAGGCCGCCAAATGCCAAATTACGAACGATTAGACTTCCTATAGCCTCTTTCACTGATTTAAGGGAAAGTCCCAGGATAATGTGCCATCTCTCATTGCTTATGGTGATGGGATGGATAGATAGGATGCCATGCTCTTTTTTATGTGGGAAAAAATAATTATCCAACAAGGTTTCTTTATCAGAGAGCAAAGATGAATCAACCCTTTCTCCATAATAAGACCTGTCACTGGCCAGATAGACCTCCCCATTGGGGTTGACAACCTTGACGTAGATTACTTCATGGCGCCCGACCTCAAGTAATCCTTTGAGCATCTTTTCCACAAAAATCCAGTTTAAGGACGAGAAGGCATACTTGGTACTGGAGCCAATATTTCTGGTCAGGTATTTGGCCTTATAGATTAATTCTTCCTTGAGAACTTTTGACTCTGTATTGACTGCCAAATAGGTGCTTATCCCCACTGTAATAAAAATCAACAGTGTGACATAGAGCACAATCTTGTGGATGATCGATATTCTGACCTTGAATTTATCTTCCTGCATTTGTCGTTTCGCTCACTTCGTTCGCTGTTATTGATCAATAGCCATTGGTCAAATGACAAGTGACCAATGACAAATGACTACTCACACATCAACCCTCACACCAGGCTTTATATCCAAAACCTTTACTTGAGGCGCCTGTTTTCGGACCTGTTTTTTAAACCCGTCGCTGCTCTGAACAAGTGCCGGGAATGTGCCGTAGTGCTCAGGAATTACAATCTTTGGCCTGATCAGTTTACAGGCAAAGGCTGCCTCATCAGGACCCATGGTAAAGACACCTCCTATGGGCAAAATAGCTATGTCAGGCTTGTAAAAATCCCCAATGATGCTCTTCATATCCCCCATCAAGGAGGTATCTCCAGAGTGGTAGATCTTTAGTCCATTTTCAAATTCCATGATATAACCAGCAGCTTCACCTACGAAACGGTTGACTCCTTCAAACCCGGTTAACTGTGCACCTGCTGAATGAAAGGCCTCTGTCATGGTTACCTTGATACCATCAAAATCTGCTGTTGCACCTTTATTTCCCAGGACAAAGGTCTGGCAGTTGGCTCCCGGGATCTCGGCCTTGATGAAAAAGCTTAGCTCCCATGGGGCCACGATTTTTGGTTGGTAATCGGCCACCAGCTCCTTGGCATCAGGGAGCATAAAGTGATCTACATGTCCGTGGGTCCATAAAATCAGATCCACTGCGCCAAAGCTCCCCTTTTTTCTGTACTTGCCAGGGCATTTTGGGTTTGTGCTGGTCCAGGGGTCAAGCAGGATCTTTTTGCCTTTACACGAGGTAAATAAAAAGCTCCCGTGGCCAAGCCATTCAATGCCGACCTTACCTGGGCCGATAGGACTCTTTTCAACCGCATGGGCGATTTCACCTTTCAAAAAGCCGTTAAGTCCAACCATGCCAATGGCAGCGCCCATACCCTTAAAAAATTGCCTTCTCGAAACCCTCATTTTTCCCTCCTATTTTAGTGTTTAGTATTGTCAAAACTTATTTAGTGAATTCTTAAAATATCCTTTATCTTGAATGAGTTGGTTCAAATTAACTTACCTCCCCCATCAGTAGGACAGGCGAGACGCCTGTCCTACTGATTTGAGAGACGTCTGTCCTACTGATCCATATCTATTCCTCATATTCATTTCCCTTTTTTCATACAACTTTTGTCATTACCCTAATGGTTGTTTTTATTTTTGTTCTTTCACCTCAATATAAGGGGTTAGGTCTAAACAGTCTGTTGCGTCCTGACCCACTATCTTCAAAAGAGTCCACCGTCCTAAAATAATGCAGGATATATGCCATACTCTATTAATAGATGAATCATTAATAATTCCAGACGGTTGAAGCTTTCCGGTTGAAATGGAAGGATGCGTAACCAAGGGGAGTAGTATTTAAAATCAGGCGAGGCGTCAAATCTTTGACAGTTGCTTATAAAAATTATATTTTGTATAAGGTGAAGCGTAATTACGCAGGTTGTCAGGTTCAAGCCTGCTCGCCGGAACTTTGGACCTGAGTAGTCAAGGTGAAGCTTAGAAAAAATCTTGATTTTTGAAATCTTTTATGATAAAAGTTGGATGGTCTCGTAAAAAGTCAAAAATACTCCCTCTCCCTTCATGGGAGAGGGCTGGGGTGAGGGTGAATACAGCGTTATTTCACGCACTTACCTCCCCCTCCCCTTAATCCCCTCCCACCAGGGGAGGGGAAATTCGACTTTTTACGAATTCATCAAGTTTAATAAAGAAAAACGTGGTAAGGAAATAAGAATGTCTATTGAGATTGATAATAATTTTCCATTAATGGCTATTCCAATTCCAAAGGCGAACGCCCTTCAGAAAGAATCTACCTCTTATCTCCCCTCGAAGAATCCACATGATTCAATCATCCTGGATAACATGATACAACCTGAACCCAATAACTTCTGGGAAAAGGGAGCATTTATAGATTTATATATTTAAACCAGGTTCAGCGGTTCAACGTTCACGGTTCCCGGTTGAAGAGCCCTAACTAGCCTGCCCCGATATAATCGGCGGGGGCAAACTGTTTGATATCAAAGGATAGTACATCCCACCCCCTTCCCTCCGGCGGGCAGGAATAGAGTCGACACACATGTTGCACCCAATGGGTGAGAGAAGTTAATCTGGGTATCGTACTGTAAAGCTATGGATGTCAATAGATCATAACCTTTGAACCCTGAACTTTGAACCGATCACTTTAGGTCTAAAGCTCTAAGTTCATTTATGGGTTTTCTTGATATCTATATTTATATCGCCATTATCACCATACTCGGTGGTTTCCTCATCCCTGGCATATTGTTTTAGATATTTAACAATCTCAGCATAATCCTCACTTGCTATTTTTCCCTCATGCACAAGCCTGATTATCTCAGGATTATTAATAAGCCTCAATACGTATTCCACTAAAACATCCAGCTCTTTCTTTTGTATTTCTAATATAAATTCCTGCCTTTTTATCTTTCTCTTAATAGCCCTGTCCGCGCTATCTTCCCTATCTAATTCGGATACAGGAGCGTTTCCCTGTTGGATTATGGTTAAAATAACTTCATCTCCAATTTTGGCCTCTTTCATTTCAACAATCTCATCCACAGAAATTAAGGCCCGAGAAATTGCATCTGAACTAATGATCTCCATTATTAGCCTGTCACTTACCCCTGCTTTTTTTAGCATGACAATATCCCTGGAGTTTATAGCAAAGGCTCCGGTCACGCTAAAAATCAAATGCCAGAGTATAATTATAGCTAATATATATTTGGTCATTTTATTCACCAGCTCATAGAAATGCAGCCTTTACTTTCTCCTGGCAAGCTGTTCACTTATTTTGGCAGCCTTGTCTATCTCTATAAATGAGAGAATATTCCCGACTGCATCCCCCTTCATCTTAGAAAGAAGTTCTACAGCAAATGTCATATCCAGTTTTTCAATCAGGCTTGCTGCCTTCTGTGGTTTCATGGCCGAATATGCCTTTATAAGATGTTTAAGCTTCTGCGTCTGGACTGTCTTTTTTGTGGCCATCTGAGCCCTAATTTCATTCCTCAGTTGAGTAAGTTTCGCAATTTTATTGTTTATATCCACCTGGATGGCTATAAGGTCTGCCCTCTTTTTTGCAAGCTCCTCTTCTTCTTTTTCAATCTCAGCCTTCTTCTCAAGGAGAAAATTCAAATCGATTTCCTCTTCCACCGCACTATTTGCATTCTCCCCGCCAGAATTATCCCGGGCAGGCTCGACCGCCTCGGATGAGGATTCGCCATGGCGGGCAGGCTTGACTATAGTCTCGGAATCTTTTTGGGGTTCTGATGCTATAGCATTTCTCTCCAATGATAATGGATCAACCTCTACCTGGTATATAAAAATAGAGCCTAATACTATCTTTACGATTATTAAGGAGGCCAAAACAATCAGGCTTAAGAACTTCATGCTCTTTCTCCATTTAACGGGGTAAATCCGCGGCTGAATGCTTATCTTCTCATTATAACCAGTTCATCTATTGTCTTTTGTTCTTCTGTTTCTAATCTGTGCATATATTTTTTAAGTTGCAAATCCTTTAAGGTCTCCAGGGTCTTCTTCTTTATTGACTCGCCTTTTAAAACCGCCTTTTTCTTCTTTATCTTCTCCTCTGTTTTTTCAAGGCTCATATTAGCTCTTCCAAGATCATCGTTTACCTTTTGTAGAAAGGATCTATACAAATGATATTTTGGAACATCCATCCCTCTGAAACCTTCATCGCTACATTTTCTGGCAATTTCAATTCTTTTCTTTGACAATCTGTCAATTTCTTTTTCCCACCCTATATACTCATTTATGGCATTAGCTAAATTTCTCCGGGCCTTTTTTTCCAGATAATTTCTATAATTCAGTATAGAGTCAAGCCTGAATGAAAATGGTTTCATTGATAGAAACTCGAAATTCGTAACCAGTTATTCCGCAAACAACTCCTTCAATCCGGCAACACTTTCTTTAAAGGTTACATTTTGATCAATACCCTGCTGGAGAAATGAATTAATTTTACCGATCATTTTTTTGGCAAAGTCTATCTCGGGATCACTGCCATCCACATAGGCCCCTATATTGATTAAATCCTCTGCCTCTCTGTAAGTTGAAAGAACCTTGATAAATCTCTTAACATCATCGAGATGCTCGTGGTCAACGATATCTCTCATTACCCTGCTAATACTTGCCAGGACATCTACAGCAGGGTAATGCCCCCTGTAGGCAAGGTTTCGGGATAGCACTATATGCCCATCTACTATGGAGCGCACAGCGTCTGCTATTGGTTCGGTCATATCGTCTCCTTCAACCAAAACATTATATATCCCGGTAATGCTCCCACTTTTCTCGACTGTTCCAGCCCTCTCCAAAAGTTTTGGCAGCTGGGTAAAAACACTTGGGGTATAGCCTTTCGCAGAAGGTGGTTCCCCTGCGGCTAATCCTATTTCCCTTAAAGACATGGCAAATCTGGTAATAGAATCCATCATAAGGATAACATCCAAACCTTTATCTCTGAAGTATTCTGCCATGGTGGTGGCCAGATAAGCGCCCCTTATCCTAACCAGGGCAGGGGAATCAGATGTAGCCACAATAACCACCGATTTTTTAAGCCCCTCCTCCCCCAAGCTTTTTTCAACAAATTCTCTTACCTCTCTGCCACGCTCCCCGATCAGGGCTATTACCGTTACATCTGCAGATGTATTCCTTGCGATCATTCCCATAAGAATACTCTTTCCCACACCTGATCCTGACATTATAGCTATTCTCTGACCCTTTCCCGCTGTTATTAAGGCGTTGATGGAACACACGCCAACATCTATCACCTCTCGGATAATCTCTCTTTTCAAAGGATTGAGCACATTTCCATAGATTGGATATTCTTTCTCTTTTTTTATTATTCCCTTTCCGTCAATCGACCGACCAAGGCCATCTATTACCCTGCCCAAATATGCGTCTCCCACCTGAGCTGCAGGCTTTCCGCTTATTCCGACAATCCGGCTTCCAGGCTTTATTCCCCTCATTTCACCAAAGGGCATGAGAATTACCCTTTTGTCGTTAAATCCTATCACTTCGGCCTGGATATTGAGGCCTTCCGAATCTTTGATATCACAAAGACTCCCAACGCTCAGTCCTGGTCCATGCCCTTCAGCGACAATTCCTGCAACCTTTGAAATCTTGCCCTCCAATCTGATAGGCTGGCATGAATTAATAGCCTCTAAATAGTTATCCCATTTGATTTGGTAATTTCCGTTGTCCGTTGTCCGTTGTCCGTTGTCCGTTGTCATGGCTCCCCAGCCTATTTTCCAGTTTCAAGCCCGCCCTATAATTTTGTTTGCCACCAAGTCACAAAGACACAAAGTTCTTATGTTTATGGTGCCTTAGTGTCTTTGTGGCCATCCCATGCCCCGATTATATCGAGACAGGCGGGTCGAGACAGGCGGGTCTGGGCCAGGGTTTCAATTTTCCAGTTTCAAGTATCAAGTTTCCTCACATCTTCTAATGACTGGTATACCTTCTCCAACCGGGTTTCAACCGTAGCATCCACATCACCATAGGGGGTCTCTAAAAAACAACCCCCCCTGGTAATAGAAGGGTCAGAAGTAACCATTATTGACTTTAGTTCGTTGAATTTAGTAAAAAATTCCGGCCTTAATCTCTCAACGAAATCGAAATCCTCTGGATTCACCCTAAGAACTATCTCGCTCTTTTCCACTGTTAAATTGAGCGCCTTAAAAACAGTGTTTTTTATGGCCTTTTCATCTAACGTTATCTGATCATGTATTATCTTTTTAGCAATAGCAAAAATTAGTTCTAAAGCTCCCATTTCATACTGCTTTAAAATCTCTTTCTTCAGATGGCCGATCTCAATAAAAAGTTTCTCAATATTTTCAATCACCTTTATTGCCTTTTTTTCTCCTAACTCCAGCCCATCTTTTTCTCCCTGGGCAAACCCTTTTTCATATCCCTCCTGCTCTAAAAGAGCGACCTTTTGGCGGGCATCTTTTAAAATATCCTCTGCCTCTTTTCTTTTTTTGTAATTATCCTCGCCTTGCTCAAGGGGAATAAAATCTCCCTTTTCACCATCTCCAATTTGAAGGGAGATAAAGTCAACTTTATCTTTCCCGCCTGCCGTATGGCGGGCAGGTTTCTCGGTCAAAGAAAGAGGTTCAAAGGACTCCATTTCAAATTCTGTCCATGATTTTTTTCCTTCTGCTATTTTTTCTGAATGATTAGACAAAGACATCCTCACTACCGGCAAGAGCTATTTTCCCCTCTGCCTCAAGCTTCTTTGTTATCTTTAAAATATTTTGCTGGGCATCCTCAACCTCCTTCAACCTAATCGGACCCATGATTTCCATATCTTCCTTGAGCATATCAGCAGCCCTCTCTGACAGGTTATTAAATATCTTCTGTTTCAATTCCTCAGGGGCAGTCTTTAAGGCCTTCGCCAGTCCCTGGTTATCAACATTCTGTAAGATTTCCCTAAAGGCCCTATCCTCAACCTGCAAAAGATCTTCAAAGACAAACATCTTTTGCCTTATCCTGTCTGCCAGATCACTATCCTCCTTTTCTATATGGGATAGAACGCCTTCCTCTGTGTCTGCGCCAACTTCGTTTAATATATTGGCCAATATCTCCACGCCATCAAATTTCCTTGTAGCAGATCCGATCCTGGAAATATCATTTTTCATGGCCTCATCAACCTCTCTTATCAGTTCATCCTGAACCTGCCCGATTGTTACTATTCTAAGGGCGATATCGGCCTTGTTTTCCTCGGGAAGAAGATTTAGTATTTCCGCTGACTTCTCATGTGGTAGATAGGACAGTATTAAGGCAATAGTTTGAGGGTGTTCTCCTTTAATCATATTGAATAGCTTATCTGCTGGTAGGTACGCCAGGTCTCTAAAAGGAGTGCTGGCGCTTTCGTTTCCTATAACCTTAAAGACCTCTCGCGCTGTTTCTTCATCCAGGGTCTTGCTCACAACCTGTTGGAGGAAATCTTTTCCAGAAATGGCTAAGTTAACATCGCTGTTAAAATTTTTTAAAAATTCATTTGTCACTTTATTTACGATATCAGAGGAAACATAGGTTATATCCGACATATATTTCCCGACCTTTTTTATGCTTTTCGCATCTAATTCTTTAAAAAATGATGTAGTAAATTCTTCGCCCATAGCCAAAAGAAAGATAGCCGCCTTCTGAGGCCCTGATAATTTTTCAGGATTTAGATTATCACCCGCCATTATTCCCGCTCACCTATCCAGCTCTTTAGGAGTTGTTCACTTTTTTCAGGACTACGCCTAACTGTTTCAAGGGCCTTTTCTTTTTGACTCATTTCACTTGACTCAGAAATCTGTGGATATCCTTCTGTGCCTGATGGCAGTTCCTTCCTTTCTAAAATATTCTCTCTGGCCATCTTTTTTATACTCTTTAGCAAGGGCCTGACTATTATGAAAAAAACGAAGGCTGCTAAAAGTAGATTTATTATTGTTTTTCTATAGTTTTCAACGAGTTTTAAGATATCAAATCCCTCCTTTTCAGTCTTTGTATCTATAGAAATCGCCTCAAAAAATGCCATGGAACTCACTGAAACCTTATCCTCTCTATCCTCACTATACCCCATGGCCATCTTTACTATATCCGTAAATTCTTTCAATTCCGCTTCACTTCTCGGGATATACGTTCTTTTACTTGTTCCATCTTTTAATTTCTCTAATTTATACGTCCCATCAATTGCTGCGGCAACCGAAAGGTATTTGATTTTTCCCGCCGGTTTAAAAATTGTCCTGGTAATCTTATTTATCTCATAATTTGTGGTAGAATTCTTTTTCGTCTTTGTGCTCTGGGCGCCTGTCAGGGGTGGAGCAACACCCCTTCTCTGGTCAATTACTGTCTGGGCAGTTTCATTAGCGCTACCCTCACTTGTCTTGATAGACTCTTCAGTATTTCTCTTGCTTCTAACGACTGCTGTAGATGGATCATATTCCTCTTCATTTAAGGTAATTTTATCAAAATCAATCTCTGCATTTACTCTTACTATTGCCTTGCCTGCGCCTAAAATTCCCTCTAACATGCTTTGAACATTTTTGCTTACCTCGTTTTCTACGCTTTTTTTATAGTCGAGTTGTGCAGTGCTTAAAAAGGCAGATGTATCACTCCTGTCTCCCCCTTTAAAGATAACTCTGCCTTTTGTGTCTACAACTGTTACCTGTTCGGGATCAAGGCCTTCTACAGCGCTTGCAACGAGATGAACAATCGCAGCAATTTTGCCTGGCGGTAAGCTTGATCCCAGATCCAACTGGATTGATGCAGAGGCAACCTTGCTGTCCTCGATAAAAAGCGATTCTTTTGGGATAACGATAAACACCCTGGAGCTGTTTACCTCTTTAAATTTGTTTATCGTTCTTGCTAACTCCCCCTGTAGGGCCCTTCTATAATTCAATTCTTGAACAAACTTGGTGGTTCTAAAATCTGTATGATCAAATATTTCAAAACCCACATTGCCTCCACGAGGAAGATTATCGCCTGCGAGGGCTAAGCGCAATTCGTATACTTCTTCTGCTGGCACCATAATTAAAGTCCCGTTAGCCTCCACCTTGTAAGGGATGTTTCTTTCCTTCAGTTTGGAAACAATGGCCCCTCCATCCTCTGGGGAAAGGTTGTTAAATAAAACCTGATAATCTGCCTTATTTGCCCATATAAACATAAAAGCAAATCCAGCGATCACAAGGGTTAGTATAAAGGCCATGCTGATCTTTTTAGAAAGAGGCAATGAGCTTACAAGGTTAAAAAACTGACCTGCTGAATCATTCATTCGGATAACTCCCCTAATATTTCGTTGAGTAGTTTAGTTGTTGAGTGGTTGACATTTAAAACCAATCGACCATTTGACGACTCAACCAATTGACCACTCAACCAATCACTAAAATTGCATATGCATTATTTCTCTATAGGCCTCGAGAACCTTATTCCTTATCGTAAGAAGTAATCGCATGGAAACATCCGCCTTTTGAAGGGCTATCATTGTCTCATGAATATCCGTCTTCCCTTGTAGAAGATCAACAATGGATCTATTCGCCTCTCTATCTAATCCGTTGACATTGTTAATCGCTCCCTTTATAATCTCGCCAAACCCTATCGGACCTTTCTGCGTAACCTTTTCACTGTTTTTAATAGGGAGTTGCTGCACATTTTCAATCCTCAAATTATCCATTTTTTACCTCCCGTAATAGACGTTTACCGTTTTCCGTTCACCGTTGTTCGCCCGGCAAGGATAGGCTACGGGCACGCTGCCGTTTCATTACACCTTTTAGGCTGCTTCTTACGTTGCCTTTACCCTCACCGATCCCCGATTCCGGGACTCAGAAGATGGGCTTCGTCACACTCAACGTTACCGATACTACAAACCTTCGCCTCATTCCTGTGTCTATCGGTGAACCGCATTGAACAGTGAACAGTGAACGGTGAACGGTGAACGGTCTTGTTCATTATTTACCTATTTCAAGCGCCTTTAGGGCCATCTGTTTTGTTGATTTGATAGCCGCTATATTGGCCTCAAATGCCCTTCTGGCCATAAGCATATTTGTAACCTCTACAACAAGATCAACATTAGGCTTGAACACATATCCATTCTTATCTGCATCAGGATGGCTTGGATTATAGGCCTTTCTAAAAGGACTTTTATCCTCTACAATATCATCAATTTTTACCCCCTCAGCCTGTAAGGTTAGAGCTTTATTGAAGTCCTCAACTGGCTTTGGGCTCATCACAACCATCTTTCTCCTATAAGGCCCGCCTTTTTTGGTATGCGTAGTCTCTATATTGGCAAGGTTACTTGCAATGACATCCATCCTTCTTCTCTGGGCATAGAGCCCGGAGGCACTTATCTCAAGAGATTTCAAAAAATTCATCCTATCGCCCTCCTTATCTTATGACCTCTTTCAGTATTGCTATCTTCCTTAAAAGGGTTTCAGTTGCGGTCCTGTACCTCAAATTATTCTCTGCCAACTTTGTCATCTGCTTATCTATATCGACCCAATTATAACCGTTCCATTCACCCTTTTCCTCAAAAGGTTCAATACTATTTGCTGAATTTGTCCCCAGTCCAATATGTTTTGCATTTGTCCTTGCTAAATTGATCTCATGATCAGATTCCAATACCCGGGTCAGGGCAGTTTTAAAGTCAATGTCCTTTGCCTTATAGTTAGATGTGTCTAAATTACTAATATTACTGGAAATAAGACTGTGTCTTTGCTGAGCTATGGTGATTGCTCGCTCAAGTGCAAGAAATGTTTTTTTAAATGATAATTTATCAGGCATAATTTTCCCTCTTTCTAATTAATGAAACTTAAGTATTCAGCCACCAAGACACAAAGACACAAAGAAGAGAGAAATATAAATTGCATAAAGAAGTTTTCTCATTAATGAGCCTTACGCCTATTAATTTTAATCCCGGTAAATCAGGATTAAAAAGGATATTATAAAGAATAATTCTAAACCTTGGTGCCTTTGTGGCAATATACCAGAGTAGTTAAAATGAAAACTTTAAAATTTAATATAGCAATTTGCATGCCGAACTTAGCGCTTCGCTTCCTAATTAGTGTTTGAACGAAAACCCCTCAATTCCCTCCCCCTCGACGGGGGAGGGTTAGGGTGGGGGTGTTAAGGCATTGATATATCAGAAAAAAAACATTTCCATATCCCCCTCTCCCAACCCCTCCCGCCAGGGGAGGGGAGTTTTCGGTCGGGCACTAATTAGGGTATGGCCCGCCCTGATATTTTTCATTCCTTACAACGGACAACTGACCACTATCAATGGACATTATCCATTTTCTCTCTATATTCATTTAGTTTATTCCTTAATGTTCGCACACTTATGCCTAAGGTCTCTGCTGCATGGGTCCTGTTTCCATTTGTCTGGTCAAGGGCATGAAAAATCACTTTTTCTTCCATCTCCTTTAGTGAAACTGTGGGTAGAAACGTGTATCCTGTCTCTTTAGTCTGTTTCCTTTTCTCGGTCAGAAAAAGATCCTTTGTATCTATTAAATCTTTTTTACACATAAGAATCGCTCTCTCAATAATACTCTCAAGTTCTCTTACATTCCCCTTCCATGGCATACTTATAAGCACTTGCATTGCCTCTTCTGTCAATCCCTTGACAGTCCTTTTATCTATCCTGTTGTATTTCTCGATAAAATAGTTTGCGAGCAAAGGTATATCGTCTTTCTTTTCCCTCAAAGGAGGCAAATGGAATGGAATAACATTTAAACGATAAAAAACGTCTTCCCTGAATTTTCCATCCTTAAGCTGTTTTTTAATATCCGTGTTTGTTGTGGCAATAATCCTGACATTTACAGGTATTGGATTTATTCCTCCGATTCTATCTATTTCCCTTTCCTGAAGCACTCTGAGAAGTTTGGATTGAAGTTGAACATCCATCTCGCTTATTTCATCCAAAAGCATTGTCCCATGATTGGCTATTTCAAACTTGCCCTTCTTTCTGAAGAGCGCCCCTGTGAATGAACCCTTTTCATGGCCAAATAGTTCGCTTTCCAGCAAGGTTTCAGGAAGTGCGCTGCAATTTATAGCTACAAAAGGTCTATCCTTTCTATTGCTATTATGGTGGATATATCTCGCAAAGAGTTCTTTGCCCGTACCTGACTCCCCCTGAATAAAGATAGATGCCTGACTGTCAGCTATATCTCTTGCCTCCTCCAGAAGCCTGTTCATTTCACTATTTTTTGTTATTATAGTAAATTTTGCATCTGATCTGTCTTTATCTGTCAGAGTCAAGCCATCAGATATCTGTGAGATAATGATTTTAATCATTTCTACCGTTAACGGTTTTAAGATAAAATCATAGGCGCCCAGCTTCATTGCCTCTACCGCCTCCTCGACTCTGGCATTAGCTGAGGTAAGGATGACAGGCATAGACCCATTTACCTCTTTTATCTTCTTTAACAGATCAATACCGTTCATTTGAGGTAAATTTACCTCAGTTATCACCAGGTCATAGTGATCTTTTACTATTTTTGCAAATGCTGATATACCATCACTGGCTTTACTAATATGGTAGCCTGATTCAATAAAGATCTTATCTATAGTTAAGCAACCCTTTGAATCATTTTCTACCAGTAATACCTTCTTTTTTTTCATATCTATAATGTTCGTTGATGGTAGTTAAATAGTTAAATAGTTGAGTAGTTTAGTAGTTTAGTTGTTGAGTAGTTGAGATTTAAAACCAATCGACCATTTCACGACTCAACTAATACACCATTTCACGACTCAACTAATACACCATTTCACGACTCAACTAATACACCACTCAACCAGTTTCTATTCCTTCTTTGTTTCTCTCATCTCCCTGGCAAAATTGATCGCATCTATTTTCTCTTTAGCTATATTGCTCCAGAATAGATTATCGAGGCTCGAGATCTGATTATAGAGGGCAAGGTAATCTTTCTTTTTATCTAAAAGCTTATAGCATTGAGCAATCTTGAGCTTTAGTTCGATCTTGTTTTCCTCTTCCTTTTCTATCCCAAAGGCTGTCTTAAAAATAGAAAGGCTCTTGTTGGGATAACCGAGATGGAGATAAAGGTCTCCTATCTCATGATAAATGTAGGGGTAGTGTGTATAGCAATTTCTTTTTAACTTATCTGCGTCCATTGTTGCCTTTAAGGCCTTCTCATGAAGGTTGTACTTCATTAACGCACTGGCCTTTTCTATCAGAACTTTTGCCCTCTCGCATCGTTTTAAGTGATATCTCAGTGCAGAAGAAAACATCTCCACTGCTTGCGGGTATTTCTTTTGTTTGAAAAGGATTCTTCCTTGTAACTGGTATGCATAAGGAATGTTTTTATCAGTTGGATAATGATCTATAAGAAGATCTAATCTTGAAAAGGCCCTTCTGAGCTCATTTTTTTTCTTAAACAAATCACTGCCAACATAGAAAAGCAGATCTGCCGGTTTTTCATTATCCGGCAAAAGGGAATCGGCTCTGATAAACATCTCTGTAGCCATATCATGGAGCTTTAACCTCGTAGAGGACCGTGCAATAATCAAAAACGGGTTTGGGGAGTTAATCATAGAAAATAGATTTCTTTCCCTATGGTAGATATTTATAATATTTTTATATCTTTTTGCTTTCATCTCTTCCTTCAGGATTGCTCCAAGGGTTTTATTCAAAGCATGTTTGCACTCTTTTTTTAAGGAAGTCCGGGGATATTTTTTAAGCAACTCCTTTAAGGCCTTGAGGCTTTTATCGTAATCTTTTTCTTTCTGATGGATAAGGGCAAGCTTTAGAAGTGCTAACTGCGCCAGGGGATTTTCCTTATCCTTTTTAAGGATATAGTTTAGAACATCAGTATATATCTGCCTGGGCAAACCTACCTCTTTACCTATTATCGTAACATGCGATGCAATTCCCCTTTCTATCTTCAACGCTCCCTCTTCTTGTTGTTCTGCAATCCTGATTAGGCTGATAAGAGCCCCCTCTGTTTCGGGGTGACGTTCGATAACCATCTGATAAAACTTTACAGCATCTTTTATCAATCCCTCATCTCGATAGGTATCTGCAATCTTGACTAATATAAGATGGCTCTGTTTTTTATCAGGCCAAATATTATAAAAACTCAATAGGTTTTCTCGAGCCTTAACATTATCTCCCAACTGGTAATAGCTATAGCCAAGATATTTAGAAATCTCCGGGCACTGGTATATGTTTTCAGGATCTGTTATCAAAAGACCAGAAAGAATGTTGATGGATTTGCGGAAGCTATTCATCTCATATAGGAGCTTTGACATTTCTATTTTTGCCTCTGTTTCTTCAGGTGAACCTGGAAACTTAAAAACTACATATTCTAAAATGGACAGAGCCTCCTTTCTCTTTTTTTTCAGGAGGAAAAGTTTAACCTTCTGCATCAATGCCCTCACGCCCTCAGTTGAGTCTTCATATTTCTTAATTACCAGGTTGTAATAGGCCAGTGCCTCATAGTAGTTTTCTATCTTAAGACATAAATTCCCAATGGTGAGGAGGGCATATGGCACATATATGGATGTCGGGAATCTGTTAATAGCATCCTCATAATAACGTTTAATTTCTGTAAAATGAGTTGAAATAGGTTTTGAATATAATTGCTCATAAGATTTTGCTCGGAGAAAATATGCCCTCTCTGTATATCTGCCTTCAGGGTACGTTTTGATTAGATGACTAAGATTCTCGATTGCCTCTGACCAATTGTTAGACCTGGATGCATTAACGCCTTTCAAAAAAAATGCAGTATCATTCTTGCCATCGTCCGCTTCAATTTTAATCAGTTCCTCAAAAGCCGGAAGCTCCTTATTAGTCTGCCCGCAGCGGATTTGATTAGATTTTCCTTTTACGAGTCCTCTTTCTCTCATAAAGATAGTTAACTTATTATTAGCAGACTCAGTCCTAAAGATGGGCATATTCGTTCCTTTAATGTCTAATACCAACCTGATTCTCTTTGAATGATATCCAACCCTTATGCTTTTCAATATAGGGCTTTTTACAGGGATAGTCATAGATTCCAAAGGATCGGCAGCATAAAAGATATCAACTACAATTCTCGGCGGAAAATCGATGCTTTTTGTCTTGTAGTCAGGAATAATACCATTCCCTAAAACATTTACAATTGTTACGGATTTTGTTTGTTCTGTAGTAATTGAAATGATTCTTTTCATTGGGGTTTTATTAGAAACTGAAATAGATGGCTGGGTAGTGGCACTTAGATAAGATGGCAGCACTAACAAAATAAAGAAAAGAATTAGGGGGAGTATTGATCTGATTTTAGGATAAAACTTCATACAGATCTTATCAGCAATTACTATGCCAATAGCATAGAATTGCCAATTGTCAATTTTCAATCGTCAATTATCAATTTCAGAGGGGTTGACTATGTAAGGCATAACAAATAGGGGATGTGGAGATGGGAGGTTAACAATTTTCAATCGTCAATTATCAATTTCAGAGGGATGGATTAGACTGTCATTATTTTGACAATAGCTTTTTGATAGGCTTAGGCGGATGCTGTTTTTGCAAGGTTTCGCTTCTTAATCTTTTCCACCAGGGTTGTCCTTTTGATATTAAGAATTTTTGCAGCCTTTGTTTTAACCCAATTGCTCTTCTCCAGGGCCTCAAGAATAAGCCTTTTTTCATAATCCTTAACAGCTTCATCAAGGGTTAAAGCTTCCTCAACGATATCCTCTTCAAATTGTTGAATTGATGTGCTATTCTGCTGAATATGTTCAGGAAGGTCATCAAAGATTACCGTCTGATTATCGCAAAGGATTATGAGTCTCTTGATCATGTTTTCAAGCTCTCTGACGTTACCGGGCCAGTCATACTCAAGCACGCAATCCATTGCTTCAGGTGAAAATCCTGTGATACTTTTTGTCTTCCCCTTTTGAAATTTTTTCATAAAAAAATCAATAAGCAAGGGAATATCAGATTTTCGCTGCTTCAGGGAAGGCACCTTGATTGGAATAACATTTAATCTGTAGTATAGATCTTCCCGAAACCTTCCCTTGTTTATGGCGATCGTCAAATTTTTATTAGTGGCTGCGATAATTCTGACATCTACATGGATGGTTTTCATACCCCCTACTCTTTCAAACTTTTGTTCCTGCAGCACCCTTAACAACCTCACCTGCAATGCTGGACTCATTTCCCCTACTTCATCTAAAAAAATTGTCCCCCCATTTGCCATCTCAAACCGGCCAACCCTTGTCTTATAGGCGCCTGTAAATGCACCTTTTTCGTGGCCAAAAAGTTCGCTCTCAAGCAATTCCTCTGGAATAGCTCCACAGTTGATAACAACAAGTGGTTTATCACCCCGGGAGCTGTTGTAGTGAATTGCCCGTGCTATCAGTTCCTTCCCTGTACCGCTGGCTCCACTGATGAGTACAGTGCTATCTGTGTCTGCTACCTTTTCTATGAGTTCATATATCTTCTCAATGGCATTACTCGTGCCGATAAGATTATCATATCTGTATGTCTTCTGTAACTCCCTTTTAAGCCTTATATTTTCATCCTCAAGATTCCTAAACTTCATGGCCTTTTCAATAACGACCAAAAGCTCATCCGATGTTATGGGTTTGGTGATATAGTCAAATGCTCCCCTTTTTATTGAATCAACCGAACTCTTGATTGTTCCATAGCCGGTGAGAATGATGCACTTGGTTTTAGGTGACTTGGTTACCACATGGTTGAGTACCTTTAGACCGTCAACATCTGGCATCGCGAGGTCTGTAAGGACAAGATCAAAGGAATTACTCTCTAACTTTTTGATTCCTGACTTTCCATCAGGAGCAGCTATTACTTCATAGCTATTAGTCTTTAATATCTTGGTGATGACCTCTAATATAACAGGGTCATCATCAATGACAAGTATTCTTGGCATACGTTCCTTCCTGTTTAATGGACCTTTTTGTAAAATCTATTTCGCAGCGTGCAGAGAGTTCCTGCAATTGTACAGTAAATGTCATTAGTCATTAGTCATTTGTAATTTTGAACTTTGAATCCCTAATCCAAAATCCAGTTATCCATTCTTCCATAAATCTTCCACGATGAATCGGGTTTTCGCTGCGCTTCAACAATCTTCAATCGACAATTGTCAATTCTTTATACGTAGTCTCCTCGATGGAACTTAGATATAGCCACATTTGCAGTGATAGTTAAGTCTTTGATAATCCTCTCAAGCTCATTATCATTGTCAACTTTCTCAGCAGCTTCAGCCTCAATAGAATTTACCTCTTTTCTGATGCTTTCTACCAAAGGCTCGATATCCTTTAATGTCTTTGAAGGATCAGTCAACTCCCTTGCATAATCATCTAACAGATGGAGGATTTTGTCACTCTGGTTTAAGACATCTCTTTTACAATCAAGCGAGGTTTGGGAAGCTGTTGCGTGTATGTCAGTCAGTTTCTGATCAAAGATTTGCTTGAATTTATTATCTTTATTTATCTTTTGAGAAGACAGCGATTTTGCCTGGTATAGATTATCTATTTCGTGTATATTCATTTTTCAACCTCCTCGGAATACTTAAATTGTTGACCGGCTAAGTAGTCGAGTGGGCAACACCACTTAACTGTTTTACTCTTCAACCACTCAACTATTTTATTATTCGGCGCCTCAAACAAGTTTCTTTAGAAAAAAAAGTAACAGTTCAGCCACCAAGCCTGCCCTGCCCGCCCTGGCCTCCGGCTCGTAGCCTACGCCTCGGAGAGCGCGACTTCCTTGGCAAATATTGCAGTTTCTATATTATTTATAAGTTCTGGCAATATAGCCTAATCCCGATTGTATCGGGACAGGTCTGGGCCAGGGGCGCTAAGTCACCAATCCCAATTGTCAATTTTCAATTGTTTGTGTCCTGGTGACTTAGTGGCTAAATAGTTAAAAAATCACCCACCAAATACCTTCTTTAACTTTTCACCTATTGTTTCTGCAGTAAAAGGTTTAACTACATAATTGCTTACCCCAGCCTTGACTGCCTCTAAAATATTATCTTTCTGTGCCTCGGCTGTAACCATTACAAAGGGTGTATCCTTTAATCCATCATCTGATCTGACCTTTTGCAAGAGCTCTAACCCTGACATTTCCGGCATGTTCCAGTCACATAATACCAAATCAAATTGTTCTTTCTTTAACTCTATTAACGCAGTCTTACCATCATCAGCCTCTGTTATATTTGAAAAACCAATTTGCTTTAGGATATTTTTTAAGATCCTTCTCATAGTGGCAAAATCATCAACTATGAGAACCTTCATGCTTAAATCCATAACACATTAATCTCCATGTTTAAAGGGTTTTCATTAGTTGAGTTGTCAAATCGTTGAATAGTTGAGTTGTAAAAATAAAACGTATGCGTTCACCGTTCACGGTTCAAAGGTTCATGGGTTCAATAAAACAAATCAACTACTCAATCAATTAACCACTTAACTGATTTATATGTTTGCCAAAAGTTCATCTATGCCTGACTGGTCAAGACCCTGGCCTTCTTTTTGAGGGCCAGCTAACTCGATCGCCTTTTCCTCTACAGCCCTCTGCAACCCCTCCTTGGAGATATCAGGATTTTTCTCCATCTCAGTGAGCTTAATACCAAACGATATAACCATATCCTTAATCTTTCCCTCCATTTGGCTTACAAGATTCATAGTACGCTTAATTCTCTGGCTGGTTAAGTCCTGAAAACTCATCTGAACGAATGAATCAGATATTAAGGACATGTATTTTTTCCTACTTGACTCAATATAGTCAATAAGAGGGGAGATAGTTTTTATTGTTTGGCCATCTATTCTAACCTCAACCATCTCGTTTTTCCCTTCTGGCACTATTACTTTCCCTTTTTTTAGAGAGGTGAGAATTTTATCCATCCGTTCAATATCTTCCTGCATGCTATCTAGATTATCCATGATTTTATTAGCAGCCTTTTCAGTTGCCTCGATTATGTCCACCAATTGATTAGTAGCCTGAGGAATGTATTTTGTTGCTATATCAGTTATCTCAGGATGAATTTTTGATTTCAAGTCCCTTCTAAAATCAATGATCAACAAGGCCAGATCCTTTACCCGGCCTGTCATTTCATAGGCAAGGTCTCTGAAAAGGGGCTCATCATCAAAGAGTATGTTATTAGCCTTTGTGTGCCTTAAAAATTTAATCAGGTCGTCTATCTCTTTATTTGAAAGTTTGTCATCTACTATATTAGAAATTTTCGCTTTCAAATGATCTTTCATCACGCTATTCTTTCCTTAACTTGATAGTATAGGAATTTCCTTTTTAAGTCCTTGTAGGGGCGACATTTATGACGTCCCGCAAAGCGGGATTCGATAAATCGAACCCCTACAGGTCCGCACCAAAGGTGCGATAAGTTCAAACTTGATGAATTCGTAAAAAGTCAAAAATACTCCCTCTCCCTTCATGGGAGAGGGCTGGGGTGAGGGTGAATACACCGTTATTTCACGCACTTACGTCCCCCTCCCCTTAATCCCCTCCCACCAGGGGAGGGGAAATTCAACTTTTTACGAGACCATCAAACTTGAAACTGGAAACTGGAAACTGGAAATACGTTACCAAACTCTTTATAGCTTACTCAATCATTGTTACTTAAGGTTGATAGATGCTCACCAAATGCCTACGAAATTTCATATTATGTTTCTGGGTTCTTTCCCACTTTAAGTGGGTAAATTCCCTTCCCTTGATGGGAGGGGATTAAGGGGAGGGTGTGATAAACAGTTTATCCGTACCTCCTCTAAAACACCCTGCGTATTGGTTAATACTTCATTATTCCAAAATCTGAGAACTTTGAATCCCTGACTTCTAAGCCATTCATCTCTTTCCGTA
>Ga0315547_1000828_pt1 | contig 27322 bp, 30 predicted proteins | sample SalMarSW160240MG_2_FD_202542 | JGI IMG/M metagenome (GOLD analysis project Ga0315547, IMG submission 202542) | Salt marsh sediment microbial communities from the Plum Island Ecosystem LTER, Massachusetts, United States - Salt Marsh Sediment SW1601-240 ...
ACCTCCCGGGGGGAGGCCTTAATGAGTATCATGTCGTTGGAGCTAACCGCTGAACCGCAAACTGACTCGAATGGTGATTCAACATGACAGGACGGGGCAATGGTATTCGGTGTGGCAGCTCAATTCATTGTTGAGGTTTTGGTTTATAAGATTCTTGATATTTTTGCCAATTTGTTGGTAGCGTCACATTGAGTGGACCTGGGAGGAATGAAAGGAAACTGAGTCCGCCGTGCCGTTTTGGATCGGCACCCAAGCGGCAACAGACGATGTCTGCTGCCGCCAGTAACTCATTATGCCGCATGGCCTTGGCTGTAAAGGTCAAGCCCTTCGGGTTGCTTCGCAAACGTTGACAGCCAAGCCCATGCTCATCGCGCGGACATGATTAGGCGGTCAGGTCCACTTGTTGTGACGCTACTAATTTGTTGACGGAGGTTGTTATAGACAACCAAACGCTGAGTTGGTTTCTATCCAAATGAGGTAATAAAAATGGCACAGAGCAATTACGAACGAATCCGGCAATCCCTAGAGCTGTTCAATCAGGCACTTCGGCCGTATATCGAACGGGAGCTGAAGGCCGCTTTCAAGGGGGACTGGAAGGTAGAAACCTGCCGGTACCTTCCGGACCATGTCCCCGCCGATGTGGCTAAGGTCGAAATAGGTTCTTGGGACACACAGATGCTCGGTACGGTCATGTGGAATGCCTGGAACGACGTGTTCGCCAAGACCTTGGGCAAGACCGAACGGAACCTAATTGCAGAAATCCGGGATATCCGAAACCAATGGGCCCACCAGCAGTCCTTCTCCGGCGACGATGCCTACCGGGCTCTCGACACGGTTGAGCGACTGTTGAGTGCCGTCTCCGCACCTCAGGCTATGGAGCTGGCTAAGAACAAGCAGGATCTGCTGCGGCAGCGCTTCAACGATCAGGCGCGAAAGTCTACAGCCAAGATTGAAGGCTCTCCATCCTCGGGATTGAAGCCCTGGCGGGAGGTGATCACCCCTCACCCGGATGTGGCTTCCGGGAACTTCATTCAGGCGGAGTTCGCCGCGGATCTCTGGCAGGTGTACCTTGGCGAAGGAAGCAGCGAGTACCGGGACCCGGCGGAGTTCTTCCGCCGCACCTACATCACCGAGGGGCTGCGGCATCTGGTTGTCGGTGCACTGAAGAGGCTGTCGCTCAATGCGAGTGATCCGGTGATCGAGCTACAGACGAACTTCGGCGGCGGCAAGACCCACTCCCTGTTGGTTCTCTACCATCTGTTCTCGAAAGTCCCGGCCGGAGAACTCACCGGAGTCGACGAGATCTTGAGCGCAGAAAAGCTCACCATTCCGAAAAAGGTCAACCGTGCGGTGATCGTCGGGAACAAGATCCAGCCGAGTGAACCCGGCGTGAAGAAGGACGGAACCAAGATCAACACGCTGTGGGGCGAGATCGCCTGGCAACTTGGCGGAAGCGAGGGCTACGCCCTTTTAGCTAATGCCGACCGCACCTCGACCAATCCGGGGGACGCTCTGAAAGAGCTGTTCAACCGATATGCTCCCTGCCTGATTCTCATCGATGAGTGGATCGCTTATGCGCGTCAACTGTACACGAACCAAACCCTCCCCGGCGGAACCTTCGACACCCAGTTTACCTTCGCCCAGACCTTGAGTGAGGCGGCAAAGAATGCCAGGAACACCTATCTGGTGGTTAGCGTCCCCGCTTCGGACAATGAGATCGGGGGTGAGGGCGGTCGCGAGGCTTTAAACCGTCTGCGCAACGCCCTTGGGCGCGTCCAGTCACCCTGGCGTCCAGCCAGTTCCGAGGAGGGTTTTGAGATCGTGCGCCGGCGGCTCTTTCAGCCGGTGTCCGGAAAGAATCACGCCGCCCTCGACGCGACGGTCCGTGCTTTTTCCCAGGTCTACCAGTCTCAGCCCCAGGATTTTCCGGCCGAGTGCAGGGAGGGAGAATACGAGCGGCGCATGAAACGAGCGTATCCGATCCATCCGGAGCTGTTCGATCGTCTCTATAATACCTGGTCCACCCTGGATCGATTTCAGCGCACCCGGGGAGTCCTGCGTCTCATGGCGAAAGTGATCTACTCCCTGTGGTCCAAGGACGACCGCAATCTGCTGATCATGCCGGCCAGCGTACCCATCGACGATCCGACCGTCCAGAGCGAGCTGACCAAGTTTCTCGAAGAGAACTGGATCCCGGTGATCGAGCAGGATGTGGACGGGGATAGCTCGGTGCCGCGGAAACTCGAGCGCGACAATCCTCATTTGGCGCGCTATTCGGCTGTCCGGCGTGTGGCCCGCACGATTTACATGGGCTCGGCCCCTTTGCAGCAGGCGACCACTCGAGGGATCGACGAACGCTCGATCAAGCTCGGTTCCGCTCAGCCGGGGGAGGCGATTGCTACATTCGGCGATGCCCTGCGTCGCCTGACCGATAACACAACCTTTCTTTACGTGGACAATAAACGCTTCTGGTATTCCACCCAGCCCACGGTGCGTAAAACCGCCGAGGATCGGGCCGCCCAGCTCGATGAACATGATGTATGGGAGGAGATCCACAAACGACTGAGCAGCCAGGTGCGCGATGCTGGAGAGTTCATCCGAGTGCATGTTGCGCCGAAGTCCGGTGCCGATGTGAGTGATGAGTGGGGCTGTCGCCTGGTGATTCTCCCTCCGGAGCAAACACACATGGCCAAGACTGAGGACTCTCAAGCCCTCGCCTTGGCCCGGGAGATCCTGGAGTCCCGAGGTACCGGACCGCGGATGTACAAGAATACCCTCGCCTTTCTGGCTGCCGACAAAACCCGACTTAACGAACTGGAACAGGCGGTGCGCCACTACCTGGCCTGGTCGTCGATTCTAGCCGACAGGGAATCGCTCAACCTGGATGCCTTCCAAACCAAACAGGCCGAAACCCAGAAGACCCACTCGGATCAGGCGCTGACCATGCGTGTTCCGGAGACCTACCAGTGGCTGCTGCTTCCGGAGCAGTCGGATCCCAACGGTCCGGCGGGCTGGAAACAGGTTCGTCTGCAGGGGCAGGATGCTCTGGCGGTTCGTGCCTCCCGCAAGATGATCTCTGAGGAAGACCTGTTCGTCACCATGGGCGGTTCTCGCCTGAGGCTGGAGATCGACAAGATCCCACTTTGGCGGTCTGAAGGTCGACATGTGGGCGTCAAACAGTTGATGGACGATTTTGCCAAGTACACCTACCTTCCGCGTCTCAAGAGCCCTGCGGTTCTGACATCGGCGATAGAGGACGGCGTGCCGCTTCTTACGTGGGAGAAGGATTCGTTTGCCTTTGCCGAGTCCTGGGATGAGGACGGCGGTCGTTACCGTGGCCTGAAGGTCAACCAGAACGTTGTCGTCTCGGTAAACAGCGAAGCACTCATCGTGAAGCCGGAAGCTGCACTCGAGCAACTGGAACGGGAGCAGAAGCTGGCTGAAGCTCCTGTCCAGACTGGCGAGGGTCCGGAACTACCGGAAAGTCCGCTAGAACCCGGCGAAGCAGCCCCCCGAAAGGTCACGCGCTTCCACGGCACTGTGGCCATCGATCCGCTTCGGCCCGGCCGCGATGCAGGCCGGATCGCTGAAGAAGTGATCCGGCATCTTTCGGGACTGGTCGGCGCCAACGTCCAGCTGACAATGGAGATTCAGGCGGAAGTGCCTGAAGGGATACCGGAGGACCGCCAGCGGATTGTGAACGAAAACTGCCGCACCTTGAAGTTCCGGAACTTCGGGTTCGAGGAGGAGTGAATCAGCTATCAGGAGCGAAGCAGATGCACATTTATCAGATAGACAAAACGTGAGGGAGCGACTTCCGATGGACGATAGTATCGAAAAACTGGAATACACCGTAGGTAAAATCAGGATTAACACAGAAAACCGGATAGACTTCAACGAAATCGACGATTTTGTACGAGCCGTGAAAACGCTCCATCCAGGCCTGATAATGGTCACAGCGCCAGAGCGGAATCCGAAGCCCACGTGGTTTGAATTTATCCACCAGGGTTTTGCATATCGGATTAATTCAAAAGGATATCGGCGGTTGGACGATCTCCTCGATGGGTTTTCCCAGAACATTCAAGACGGTTCGAAATATTATGAAATGAAAAAAGGCGGATTCACCGATCAGGACCAGCTAAATCGGGCGCGACAACTTGGATACCAATCACAGGAGGAATTGGAGAAATCAAAAGCATTCGGATTTTTTGGCTGTATTCGGGTCTACAACGAAACGTATCAAAATCTTAAAAAGGGCGATCCAGGCGTACATCTGGAGAGGTTTCCGATGGGAGCGACGGAAGGGCATATTTTCAGGTTTGCTGTAGAACATGGATTTACAGATTTAGACGAATTTATTAATGCGATGGCTGGCGGATTTGTCGATGCTCCCGATTACCGGAAAGCAACGAGAACTGGTTTTGACAACTACAACGATTATTCCAATGCGAAATCCCTGAACATTGATACGAGGGAAGAATACGACTGCTACTTAGAGTTGGAAGACACGCGAGCAGCTAATGGACTGGGTTCTCATCATGAAGCTTTTATTCTTCATACTTTGGCCGCAATGGGAGACAACGAGCGGATTGAACTTGATGAACTGTGGAGAATGAGCCTACATCCCGGGAAATACCTCACAGCGCTGTCATCTGAGTCGCCTTCTTGGTATACGAGGAAAATTAAAATCAAGACTCACTTCAAGGATTTTCTATGCAACCGTAAATTCCTTGAAGATTTGGGAACCTTGTTTGTCGACGAAGCGGCTTTCCTTCGTATTCTCGACAAGCCGGCCAACAATACAGTGGTTATCGTGGACGGAAGTAATGTCGCATGGGGAGACGGGTCCCGTGAAGAGGGTGATACGCCACAGGCTAAAAACCTCGAGTTAGTCCTTGGTGCGCTTCAAGATGAGGGATTCGAAAAGATTATTTCCATTGTGGATGCGTCTCTAAAGTATGAAATTGATGAGCCCGAGATTTTCGATCGGCCGGGAAAGAACTTTGAGATACTCGAAGTGCCGGGGGGTACCTCTGCAGACGAGTTCATCCTTAAAGAAATGGTGCGACAGAATGCCCGTGTGATCACAAACGATAGGTTTGAAGAATGGAAACAACAAGATCCATGGCTCGATCAACACGTTGAACGGTTCAGGGTCCCATTCGAAGTGAGGGACGATAGTGTGGTTTTCCACCTTGATTTTACTATTGGAAAGTGAAAAAACCGGGAGAGCGGGAGCTCCGCGGTTTCGGCAAGGTGATCCACTTTATACGTCCCGGTGCTTAGCCGGGAGCGAAGCAGCTCCTGCGAGTAGGGGCGCACCGACCGCTAGCTGGAGACCGAACGGGCCTACAGCTACGATGAGTACAGCGACGTGACCGTCCTGGAGGACCGTGGTCAAAGCTCCACGGGTGCCGATGACCTTCAGGCGTGCGACGACTATGCTTGGCTTCCCGCTAAACTGAAGCACGGGCCGGCGTGTCGTGGCAAACACCTTACGACGAATCGAGGTAGGCTGGCAGGCCCAATAAGCCTTGTAGTGTGCTTGGATATTTTCCTAAAAAATACTATTTTCTTAAACAGGAATATGAAAAGAATCAGGAAAATCCTAACCGAACGAGAGATACTCGAACAGCTTCGAATGGGAAAGCTCTCATTCCCTCCGCTTTCTTTTCGTTTGTTGCAGGCAGATCCGGGCTCAGGGGGAAACTTCGGATTCGACGCACTGCTGGAAGCATCGTGGGGTAGAAGAACAGCAATATTTTGCGTAGAGATCAAATCCCTCTCGACGCCCAAAGCGTTTCAGGGTGGGCTGAACAAATTAAAAACATCGACGTTCCCAAAGGGTTGCCGGCCACTACTGCTGGTGCCTTTTCTCAGTGAACAGCGATTGGAGGAGCTGGATCGGGAAAAAGTAAGCGGAATCGATCTGTGCGGTAATGGCGTGGTGGCGGTGCCAGAGGTGTTCGCCGTGTTCCGCGGTGGTAAAGAAAACCGCTTCATCTCCTCTGCCCCGATCAAGAATATCTATCGGAAAAACAGTTCCATGGTCGGGCGAGTTCTGCTGGTTCGCTCACGCTATGAAACCGTTCAAGACGTCCGAGAAAAGATAAACCAACGAAACCTGCTTGTGAAGCGCTGGGATAAAAAGGCGATGAGCCTTTCCACGGTCTCGAAAGCATTGAAAGCGCTTGAAGAGGATCTAATCATCGCCCGTGAAGGCGCTATTCGCCTGTTGCAGCCGGACCGGCTTCTGCAAAAATTGAGTGAGAACTACGTCCCCCCACACATCAATGAGAGAGTCCGTATGAAAGTTCCAGAACCGATCGGAACGATTATGCAAATACTAATGAACGAGTCTATAGAGATGAGACTGCCTCTGGTAGCTACCGGGAGGTCTTCGGTCGGACGGTATGCAATAATGCAGCGCGGGAATCTTATCTCCATATACTGCCCGCGCTTGGACATGCTGGTTGAAAAGCTGCCGGGAAGTCGGCCGGATCGGTTCCCGAACCTCGAGCTCCTGGAGACGCTGGATGAGACAGTTTACTTCGATAACCGGCAAGAGGAGAACTTCCAGTGGGCATCCCCCGTGCAGGTATACCTGGAGTTGATGGCCGGCGACAAGCGCGACCGGGAGACCGCCGAACAAGTGAAATCACACCTGATGAAAGATCTTGAGACAGTACATCCATGATTACCATACCTGACCTCGAAACTTCACTGCTGGACATTCTTGATGAGATAGAGGGCACGGACATCAAGCTCATTGTCGGCGGCGGCTTCGGTATATATCTCAAGACGAACTACGTGCAGCGGTTGAACAGGCATACGCTCTTGCAAGAATGGCCGGAAGCGCGTTCCACCAACGACATTGATTTGTACCTCCGTCCGGAGTTGCTCATCGAATCTGGGAAATTGAGACCCCTGTCAGAAGCCATTTCCAGGTTGGGATATCAGGTTGTTCCTGGGGCCGAAAAGTACCAGTTTGTGAAACCCGGTCCGCAAGGCAATATGGCGGGCAGCATCAAGATAGATTTGCTCACCGGCCCGCAAGAACGTTTTCAGGGTACAATGGTACGGACGGATGCTCGCCGTGCACGCCCGAATCCATCGGTCGGCATTCATGCTCATCCGGTTGACGAGGCACCAACCTTAGAGAAAGGATTGTTGCCGGTGTCGCTGGCAAGGAAACTCAGCTCAAGTTATTCAAGGCAGGCTGAGGTGCTCTTGCCGCATCCATACACGTTTTCTATGATGAAGCTCTTCGCATTCAGGGATAGACTCGATGATGCCGACAAGGAATTCGGCCGTTACCATGCACTGGATCTTTACACTATTGTAGCGACCACAACGGAAGAGGAGTGGCGCTATGCTCTTTCTTTGAGAGATCAAAATGGAAACAAGCCTTGTGTACTGGAGGCAGGGCGCATAGTCGCAGAGTTTTTTTGCACTCCAGACCGCTTGGGAATGATCCGATTGAGGGAAAGTGCTTACCATCGACCCGAATTTCAGCTCGAAGAGTTCATGTCGGCTCTTCAGGAACTTTTTCCGACAGTAGCTGCTGCGCGTTCAGGGGAAAACTGAGCCCGCGATGCCGCTGCCGCCTCTTGAGCGAGAACATCGCGGCGGTGGACAAGGGGGGCGATATCGCAGCCGTCTACTACGACGCCTTGAGCTTACGCAACCTTGTCGACGATCTGGACTTCCTTCGCGGGGTGAGCTACAACTTGGCGGCGAACATCACTTCCAAGGTTCTCCTTTCCCTGGTGGTCCCGACCTTCACTCCGGGTGCTAACGGGAGGACGGCTTGTACCTCAGCCACGTTGAAGTTCCGGAACTTCGGGTTTGAGGAGGAGTGATGCGCTTATGGGCTTGGATCATTGGGCACCACTGCATAGAGACTATAAGGGATGGAACTCCCGGTTCGTGCCGGCTGGATCCTTCCGGGAAATGACGATCCTGCAGGACCCGGATGGGCAGCTTGCGAGCTGAAGTACTCTTTTTTAATAAAAAGTCCTTGCAGAAAATACCATTTCGTGAGGGTTTGTGCTTATGAAGCGCAGTATTACCCAAGCATTAATGCAATGGAAGAACCGCAGCAACCGAAAGCCTCTGATACTCAGGGGTGCCCGTCAGGTAGGTAAGACCTATAGTCTTGTAGATTTCGGAAAAACATCCTTTCCATATTATCACTATATCAACTTCGAGCAGGATGAACGGGTCAGAACGCTGTTTGAAAAGGATCTCGATCCGTTCCGCATTCTTGAGGAACTGCAGTTCTACCTCGATACATCGATCGACAAGCAGTCCGATCTGCTCATATTCGATGAAATCCAGCACTGCCCGAGAGCGTTGACCTCACTTAAGTACTTCTGTGAACAGATGCCTGAGCTGGCCCTATGCGCCGCAGGCTCTCTTTTAGGCGTATACCTTGCCAACGAGTCATTTCCGGTAGGAAAGGTCACCCTTCTGGACCTGTTTCCCATGAGTTTCGAGGAGTTCCTCGAAGGTGTGGGGAACCAGCGCCTGGTGGAACTACTCCGTTTTCACATTTTCCACCATCCCCTGCCCCAAGCGGCCCATGATCGATTATGGGACTTGTGGAAACGGTACCTCATTGTCGGAGGTTTGCCGGAAGCGGTTGCCCTTTACCGGGATCAAATGGATGACCAATACAAGGCTGTTAAGGATGTCCGTGGACTTCAGCATGATCTCTTAGAGACATACATGGCGGATATCGCCAAACACTCGGGGAAGATCAACGCTCTACACATCGAGCGCGTTTGGCGCAACGTAACACATCAGTTAGCGCGTTCTCAGGATGGCTCCGCTCCGAAGTTCCGGTTCAAAGACGCCGTTCCCGGGATACGCGGCTATGAGCGGCTGGCTTCTTCCCTGAGCTGGCTGGAGAAGGCCTGCTTGATTCTTCGTACTTCAATCGTCGAGAGGGCGGAGACACCGCTGTCCGGTTTTGCACAAGACAATCGCTTCAAACAATACTTTTTCGATGTGGGCTTGCTGGGTGCGCTCAGCGGTATCGCTCCAAGCCGGTTTCTAACGTATGACTTTAAAACTTATAAAGGCTATGTAGCCGAAAATTTCGTAGCTCAGGAGTTGCGTTCGTCAGGAGTCTCGGCATTGTATTGCTGGGTCGGACGAACGGCGGAAGTCGAGTTTCTACTTGAATCAGTCGATGGGATCATTCCCATTGAGGTCAAAGCCGGTACCATTACACAGTCAAAAAGCCTGAGAGTCTATGAAGAGCGTTACAAGCCGGAAAAAAGCATCGTCCTCAGCGCAAGGAATATAGAAAGCCGAGGCCCACGCTTACACGTTCCCGTCTACCTTGCCGGAATGGTGAGAAAGAATTTAGTGTAACTTGGAAACCCACCTGATACGCAGGTAGTGATGTCCTGGTGGCTGTGCCATCAGATCTAGCAATTCTCTCTCCCCTTTCAAGTTGCATCCCACGATCACAAGAATGAAGTTAACAAGAAAAAACTATCGGGATTTATTGACACCCGGACAGTGATTCGATGATTTCGAGACCGCCAGTCGAGCAGTTCTCCCGTATCTGCACGATCGTCTCGGCTTCGGCCTGTGGATGATGACGAGGACAGTAGATTAAGGATCAATGTTCAGTTCATCTCTTCTCAGCAGTCTGTGTCCTTCAAATACAGTTAAAATTTCAATTCTACTTTTTTGGACCCTGTAGACTATCCGGTATTTCTTGCTAATGAGCTCTCTGATTGCAGGGTTTGAAATCTCAGGAACCATTCTACCAATGTGAGGATTCTGGGCAATGGATTCGCCCCGTTCGATTAAATAGTTGATAAACTTTACTGCTCTTTCAGGACTATCTGTTCCAACGAACTTTTCGATTTCCGACAGGTTTTCTAAGGCTTCTCCTGTCCACACAACAGTCATTGAGAGCTCCGCGCAGCTCTTCTTTTCTGTAATTCTTCTTTTAGCTCTGCTGTACTGAACACGCTGCCTGACTCAATATCAGATAATCCCCTGCTTACGGATTCAATAAATAATTTTTTGTGTACGAGCTCATCGTACTCAGTAGGTGAAATCAACACCCCGGCAGGTTTTCCATTTTGCGTGATTACCAATGGATGGCCGGTATTCCGCACATTTCTAAGAAACTTTGACAACCGTGTTTTGAACTCGCCGATTGGTACAATATCGCTTGAAATATTTAAATTGTTCATATTTGACTCCATATAAAAGACTATATACAGTACTAAATATAGTACATTTTATTGACCTTTTCAAGGTTAAAGGTTGGGCATGGGTATTTGACTTTCATGAACTCGCTTTTATTATCCCATTTATAACCATAGAATACCAATCCGGAGAAGAATTGATTGGAATATCTATACCCGGCCCTCGGTGGAATTGCCGGCGGAGAGGCACAAGATCACGGGTCGGTCCTCAGGATCGGTTGTTAGGGGCCCGCAAAACGACCGGAATGGAAGCGCCCTGCGCCCGTCAGGCCATCTTTTTCGCCTGAGGGCCCAAAAAGAGCCCGGAAAAGAGGATGCTTGTCGGCTGCCGGTGTACCTGCGGACCGACTTTTCGCCCAGGGAGGAAGATTGGAGGTAGGAGCGTCGTTCAGTTCAGAGAGGTTGTGGATCGTTGAGCCCGGCCGCATTCAGATTCATGACGCGGAGGACGACTAAGTCGTTCCTCTTCCCATTGAGAGCTGCTCAGCCGAAAACCCGAGCGAGCCGCGATCCTGCGTGCCTTGAAGATGGTCGGCGGAGGTTGCTGGCGAACCGCACCGGGTCAAATCACGGATGACGGAGAAATAGCGCTTTGTCTTATGCAGGCTCTTGCGGGGCAGGAACGCTTCTCCGTCGAGCGAGTGGCACAGCAATACCTTCGCTGGTACCAGTCCTTACCCTTCGACATCGGTGTCACGACCCGTATCGGGCTAGCCGGCGGCCTGAACCAACCTGTCGGACGAATACATACAGGTATGTTGAATGAAGCGGAGCACAACAGTCAAAGATCCAAATCCAACGGGGGGTTGATGAGGATCGCTCCGCTCGGCGTGTGGGGTTGGCGCCTGTCGGAAGAGGATCTGGTCGACGCGGCCTGCCAGGACAACCGGCTCACCCAGCCCAACCCAGCGTGTCAGCACTCTTCGGCGTTGTACTGCCTGGCGATCCGGTACTTGGTGCTCAACCCTGGGCATGGTGAGGGCGCCTTCGAAACAGCCAGGCGGTGGGCGGAGCGACTGGGGAATGCTGAAGTGCGGGAGTGGATCCATCTTGCAGAAATCAACGACGATGTGGGCTATCATCCCTCGGCGGGGTTCGTCAAGTACGGTTTCGTTCATGCCTTCCGCCATCTGAAGAACAAAAGCTCGTATCTCGATGCGCTCTTCGAGACATTGTCCGGGGGTGGGGATACCGATACCAATGCCTGCATCCTCGGCGGATTGGTCGGCGCTTATCAGGGGGAGGAAGGAATCGCCGCACCCATGAAGGATGCTCTGTTGCGCTGCGATAGTGAAAAGGGCCGCCGCCGGCCGGAGTTACTGCAAACGCGAATCCAGCTCCCGGGAATGCTGGATCGGTTTTTTTCGCTGCAACAGTAAATACCTTCATGAAATCTCGTTGAACACATCCTCATCTGTGAAAAACCCGCACGCCCCTGCCAATGGCATGATTCGTTTCCGCAACAAGAGAGTCCCTATCATCCATGGTTTGAGGTTTTGCCTCCGTAGGCCATTTGCACCGCCTGTTCCATCCCCGCGATTTCTTCATCCGACAGAAAATCGAAGTTGCCTGCTCGTTTCCGCGCGGAGAGCCGGCCGTTGTTCTGCAAACAGAAACGAATGAACAGGTCGATCTTCCGATCGGGCATGTCCACGATCTTCTGTATGGCACGCTTGGACCTGTCATAGTTGGCCAGAAACGCCAGTTCCTCGACAAGCTCCGTGTCGATGGTTTGCTCGATGAACCGGTAAAGCGCCTCCGCCTGGGCTGTCATATCGATATAGTGATACCACCTGGCTGTATCATTATGAACGGTCATGCGGCCCGTTTGGTCGAGGGAGTATTCCACCAGGGCCATGAGCGGTTTGGAGAATGCCTCCAGGGAGGCTTCATAGTCGGACGGGTTTTTCAGCATGGATGCCGATACGGGAAACATAATGCCTTCGGGCGTGAAGCCGCGCCGGGCAAGGATGTTGTGGATCAGGAAACGGTGGATGCGACCATTGCCGTCCTCGAAGGGGTGAAGAAAAACGAATCCGTAGGAGATGGCAGCGGCATGAATCACGGCGGACATGTTGCCTGCCTCCATGCTCTTGTGGGCGTTTACCAGCCCCTCCATCAGCTCAGGCAGGTCCTGCGGCTTCGGACAGGCGAAGTGGATCTTCTCGTTTTGCCAGGCGATCGTTTCGCCGACATAGTTCTGAGTCAGCCGGTAGTCGGACTCGCGAAATCGGGCATCAGCTATGCGATTCTGAAGGTCGATCAGTTTCTTCTTGTCACAAAAATCCTCCTTCTCAGCCGATTGAAGCAGGGCCACGAAGCGCTCGGTCCGGCTCGAAGAAGGCTCGACCTGCTCGATTTTGAAGGAGGATTTCGTCTCCTTGGTGTAGAGGTAGCCAAGCGCCCTCTTCAGTAGTTCCGGACTGTAGCCGGACACAACTTCCCGGCACCGATTGGAAAGGTCGGCCGTTTCGAACATACGGAGGGTTTCTGTGCGGCGAATCGTCGGGCAGAATCGGCTATTGCCCAGTAGATTGTCGTTGATCCGGTGGCGACGAACCTGACGAAACGGGGTGACCGTGTAGTACTCCTCCGTCTCGAGCAGATCGACATAGTTGCCCTGTTTCACGTCATCCAGCGGAAGCGTCTTGCCCGTCAGGAACTCGTAGAGGAACCACAGACGCCTGGCGTACTTGCCGGTCGGTTTGGACCGGACATGCTCGATGATATCCCGCTCCGCCATCTTCTGAAACAAGCTGGCAAGTATCCCCAGATTCGTGCCGTCGTACTTCAGTGCAAACTCAAGATGATCCCCAGGGGCGTCCCCGGGCCAGTATTTCGAAGGGTAGATCTCTTCGATCACCCCCCCGGTAGAGGCGGTCCGGTGGATGCCTGTGGCAGCGACAACGGACCTGTGCCAATTCGGGATCACCTCAAGATCGTAGCGTTGAATGAGCGCCGCATACCCTGCCGGTCTGTGTGTGGATTTGTCCCGATTGTTCTCATCCATGACTTTCCCTGAAGAACCATTATGATACTACTATTATAGTTATATTTAAAGAGATTTAAAGAAAAACAATTACGAGTATGGGAAGGTGTCTCACTTTTCTGCGGCAAGAAAAAACGTTACCTTCTTGGATAAATGCTTACGAAACCGCTCGTTTTGAGAAAAATCGATATGTTCAGAACATTTTTCGCCGGCAAAAAAGTATAATCGGCCTTTTTTTCCTGCAAGAAAAGAACACAGTGCCTATTTTTACACATGGAACGGGATCTTTTTCGAACGCTGATCGAATGGAAACAAAGGCGAAACTGAAAGCCCCTGCTGCTGAAGGGGGCCCGGCAGGTCGGGAAAAAATCTCTAGCGTCAACTTTGCCTGTCTCGGGTTGCTTGAGCAATGAAGAGGCTGTATCGTGGTACGAACATCTCCAAAGAGTTTTGCAGAGCTCTGGCGGAGTAAACTCGGAGCCGCTCTTTCTCTTGACTTATCAAGTATGAATTCATACAATTAAAGTATGAAAACAGTGGTATCCGAGAAAGGCCAGATCACCATTCCAAAGGCGGTTCGAGACAAGCTTGGCATCGTTGCAGGCACCGTCCTGGAGGTCGACAGCGTCGAGGGGAAGCTCGTTGCCGTGAAGAAAGAACCGGTAGACGCGATCCTGAAATGGCGGGGAAAGGGCAGGATCCCGGGAAGCAAGACCGTAGACGAGTACTTGCACAGGATTCGCGGATGATTGCCGCGCTGGATACCTCCGTGATTCTGGATGTGCTGGTCGGGAACAATGCCTTTTGCGATTCCTCGATGCAGGCAATCAGGAAAGCCCGAAGCGAAGGAAAACTGATTGTCTGTGAGTGTGTAATCGCGGAGGTATTCCCGGCGCTGAAGAACGAAGAGGAAGTGACCGCGTTCATGCTGGACTGGCAGATTCACCTCGTTCCTCTCACCCTGGAAAGCACCATGCTGGCGGGAAGGCATTTCAGCTCCTATCTGAAACGGGGTGGAACACAGAAAAGCGTGCTCGCGGATTTTCTCATCGGAGCTCATGCGAAGTTTCACGCCGACCTTCTGATCGCTCGAGATCGGGGCTATCTGCGAGACTACTTCACGGATCTGGACCTGGTGGATCCCTCCGCCGGCTGATACTGAGGGCTGATACGGTAACCCGTTCGGGACGTTGCCCCGCGCGCGCTCCCGTGTCGCGCTGAAGATAGATAGGGGCTTACCGGCGGGGGAGCGTCTTTGATCGATCCCTCGAGTGCTGCTACAATGGGGAGTGAGAAGATGAGATCGATAAAAAAAACCTTGCTGATCATTCTGCTGATCGTCCCCGTCGGGCTTTCAGCTTCCGACTGGCGGGAGCTGTCGACAAAGCGAAAGAGATGTTCGAGCGCATGCTCTGGCTCAACCCCGTGGACAATCAGGGCGCCCGCTTTTTGATCGCCGAAGTTCGGGAAAAACGACCCTGGAGACCGGATCTATAGCGGAAACCGGCAAAACCGAGGGGGAGAGCGAAGATGGACAAAAATCTGCCGGCAAAGCAGAGGAACGGCTTCCTGGAGACGATCGACAGGCTCAGCCGGGAACGCCCTCCGCTAGCCGCGGATGAGGGGATTCTCGAGGAGATCGAGGCGCTGAAAGAGGAGATCGGGAGGCGCATCGCCTCGATCGAGGACGGCAGCTACGACGAGGAGCACTACCAGGAGTACGGGGACTTTGGGAGGTACGGGCGCCGGCCATGTTGGATGCCATGAATCTCCAGGCTCGCTTGAGCGGATCGAGATTCGATGTGCATGGTACCTGATGGAGGGACTACCCGGCGTGCAGTCTCTTGTCCGCACCTGGGGTGCACGGCAGCCCCGGGCCTGGCTGTTCTGGATTTGGCTCCTGGTCGGCGAAGACGACTGGCCGGCGGTGGCCGCAGTCGGCGAAGAGGCCCTTTCGGTGGTCGAGGACAGGCAGTTCCGAGCGCTCATTGCCGAGAAGCTCCTGGATGCAGGTGCCGAAATCTCCCGCCCCGACCTGGTGCTGAAGGGACGGAGGGAGGTTTTTTGCTCTGTTCCCGGGGGGAAGCTCCTCTGCTTCAACTGATCGAGGAGGCGGAGCGGCAGAATTGAGGCGGCGGTCGTCATTCGGCGGGTGCTGAAGCGCCCCCAGGGCGCCCACGATCCTGCGCCGGCCGCCGCCCTGGATGAACAGCTGCGCCACTCCCTCCTCTGTCAGGTGCCGAACCCGTTCAGTCCATCAACCCCAGGCCGAGCTGTACCTGGCGCCCCGGCTCCAAAGCGAATCCTTGCGTTTTGACGCTGGAAACGGCGTGACTGTCCATCTGTTGGTGATGAACGCTGAACTCGGTGGGACCGGCCTTCAAGATCTTCACTACCATGGGGATCGAGAGATGGATCTCCTGCCGTGTCACCACGGGAAATCCATGCGGAACATTCAGATACCCCGGGTCCCTCTCTCGCCCTTGTCGATATTCCCTTACAAAACACGCATGATCATTCAGCCGCTGGAGCTGTCGTTGGTTGACGAGTTGGGAAAACTCCTGGACCTTATGTTCGATCACCGTTACCAGGACGCCGTCGATCTCAACGCCGATGGAGTTCCTGGCGGAGGCCATGGCCGAGAGCATGGTGGTGCCCGTGCCCAAAAAGGGATCCAGCACGGTATCTTCCTGCATGCTGTACATATTGATCAGGCGAAACGCCAATTCAAAGGGGAACGCCGCGCTTCGCTTCCGGGTGGCGCTGTCTCCGAGTTTCTGTCCTATCCCCTTGAAATCCCATATATCCGAGAACCATACATTCCGCTCCTCCCAGAAAAACGCGCTCCGCTTCCTCCTGTCCGCCTCGGGATTGGTGAATCTTCGTTTGCCGCCTTTACGGAGAATGAGGATGTACTCATGTTCCAGCGTCACATAGGCGCCCGATGGAAGCATGCCGGATCCCATGAACTTGTTGGGCGCGTTGGTCTGTTTTCTCCAGAGGATGGCGGGTAGAGATTGGAAGCCGAGGGATTCACAAAACGAGGTGACCCGGGAGTGATTGGTGTACAGACGGAAACCGTCCGCGATTTTTCGCGTGGCGTCGCCGATATTGATGCACGCGAACGCACCGGGTTTCAGGACTCTGTAGCATTCACGCCAGACTGCATCCAGCAGTTGATGCATGAGCTCGAAGGCCCTGGAGCCGTCGCCGTCTTGGATGGACCGGTCTATCCTTTCATCCTGTTGCCCAAAAACACGGTCCCACATTTCGATCATCGGGTAGGGGGGTGAGGTAACCACGAGATCGATTGACTCGGATTCCAAGACTGCCAGGTCTGCAGCCGACCGGAGGATCGCTTTGTGCACCGTCTCCATATGCGACAGGATACCATCTAGGAATCTTGTTTGGAAAGTCTGTTTATAGATAGGAGGAGATGATGGCCAGCACGAAGGGCGCCGGGGAACAGGTGCGACCGGGAGCTTGTCATTGCCGTTGGCTTCCCCGGGATATACCGGGGTTGGTGATCCGACTCTTACATAAGGGGCAATTCCCGCCTTGGATCACTCCGGTTGCAGGTCGAAACCCGTTTCCTCCCGATAGCGGTCCCGCAGCCGGTGATTCCTGACCTGCTTGATCACTTCCGCTTCATTTCCCGTCGGACCTTCTGGTGCCGCCTGTCCGTTTCTCCGGCTTTTTCATGGCAGGTCTGTCGAATCTGAACGTGAATCCAGTCCATCTCCGCTTTTTTCAGGAACTCCACGACCGCCTCTGCAGACAGCGGGTCGTTCAGTGCGATCCCGGAGCCGCCCTGTTTGTCTTTCAGATAAGACTCGACCCGGTCCGGACTCCTCCCACCCCGATATCTCCCCCCAATATACCGGAGATTTTCCTTCCAGGTTTTGGACCAGCAGAATCTCTACCAGAACGGCGAGGTTTACGTCCCGGAATGAAATAGAGTAGTTGCCGTGATCGTGAAGGTGCAGCTCATTGTGGTTGAGCACCGCCGGTATCCCGCGCGGGCCGGCCAGAACGTTGATCCGGATCGTGCACCTACGGCTTTTATAGTCATCTATCTCAGTTGTCTTCGCAGCAGCAGGTCTTCCACATTTCTTCTGCCGTCGATATCTGCGAGGATAAATACTTTTTCCTCCTCGGTTTTGTAGAAGATTCTCCACGGATCGGCGATGTATTCTACAATCTCGGTTAAATCGGTCTTTGCGGTCTGGCTCCAGTAGACCGGATAGTTCTTAGCGGTTATCAACGCCCTCCCTCAGTTCGCGAAACACCTCATCGTTTTTCAGAATCCTCCCGTCCTCGATTTCTTTTTCGCTTTGGGAGAGAAGTTTCAAGATTGAAATCGCACTCAACATCTCCTGGTATGATTCGGTATCCAGGAGTACAGCCTTTGCTTCGCCGTTCTGGGTGATCACGATTTGATTGCGGGTTTCATTGACTCTTTTCAGTATTTGCGCTGCATTGGTTTTGATGTATGAGATCGGTCTGATATCTTCTTTCAAATTCATTCGTATCGCCAGTATTTTTATGGTACTTATTATGGACTGATCGATCAACGGACTTTTTACAGCCCGTGAAGAATGGAGTATTGTCGTAAAATTGTCGGCTAACGGGAAAGCTTGTCTGTCCCTGTCGCAGCGCCTCGTTGTATATGGGAACCGTAGATATCGATGATGGAAGCGATGAAGACCTGGTCCAGGGCTTCGACGGTGGTCGGTTTTGATGGTGGTGCCGCCTTGGCCGACAGCCGGGATATCTCTTTATCCAGGAAATCCGATATCGCAGGGATTCGGGGGCCCTGATCGAGCTCCTCTCCGGCTCGCTTCCGGCGAAGTAGATCCTGGATTGCCTGGCGAAGGTCATCTCTGTCGACCACGTGCTCGGTGAGTTTTGAGAACTCGATCGGTACAACCCCGTGCCCCTTTTCGATCCACAGGCACGCCAACACGGGCCGCAGGACGTAAAAGTACTTCTTAATCCAGATCTGCTCCCCGCGAAGGTACTCCCTGTAATTCTTGGTGGCCATGTGGAGGTAGTGATAATGACAGGCTGCCGGCGAATAGTACTGCGGTACGAGTGCACGAATCCGGGAGACAACGGAGGGAACCTGCCGGTAGACGATCGGGGATTGCAGCCACTCCAGCAGGGGCGGATTGGACTTGCTCAGCAATTGCAGAGCCTTTCGCAGATCCCATCCGGATATGTCCAACCGGTCATCCAGAGGCCGCTCGATCACGTCGCGATCCGGTGAAACACTGAGATACCGCTTGGCCGGATACAGGTAGAGGAAGCGGACATCGCAGTCGCTGTCCCTGGATTCAAATCCCCATGCCCGGCTACCCGATTCGCAGGCATACACAATGCGGACGTCTTCCTCCTGCTCCAGCTTCTCGAGTGCCGTCTCTATCTGCTCGTTGATCCCATCTATGTCCACTCGAATATCTCCTGTATGGCCGGATGACCGTAGCGAGCCGGTCCTGTCCACGTCGCCAGATTAGGCAGGATTGCAGACCTTCCGCCCCCATGGGTATGGCCGCAGAGCACGGTCATGCGTTTGTGGGGATGGCTCTGCATTGTTGTGTAAAGCATGTCTCCTACGGTTTTACAGGAAAAAAACGGGAGCCATTGAGAGTCGGAAGGCCGCCCTGCATACCAGGCCGCCTCCCGGAAAGGAGGAACATGGGTAAGCACCACAACGTGATCGGCGGATTTCAGGGCTTCGGGCAGGACCTTCCTGAGATGAGCCGCGGCCTCATCCCCGAGCTCGTGAAGCTTGAGAAGGCGAGCTCGCTTCGAGAGACCGGCGAGCTCGTGAATCAGGTAAAAGTCATTCAGGTCCACGGTTGAGCCGTGGTAGTCCCCGAGGCGAGCATCACCCCAGCCATCGTGGCCGACAAGGCAGGTCGTGGGGCTCAGACAGACCGGCCCGCCGTCCGTGAGCCAGTGCAGTAGGCGCGAGTCCTTTGACAACGTTCTTATAGTATCTTTCACGGCGGGAATCGAACCATGGTAGAAATCGTGATTGCCGAGGACGAAGTAAATGGGGATCTCAAGGAATTTCGCCATCTTGGAGAGATACTCCGAGACAGTCGGCGCCTGGGAGATGTCGCCGGATATCAGTGCGGCATCTGCGTTCCGCCGGCTCAACTCCCGCAGGAAAGTGCTGAATGTCCGGTCATCGAGGAACTCCAGATGGATGTCCGTCAACCAGATCGCTCTCATTGGGAGGTCGTCAATCCAGATAGGATATCCTCTTGCTCTTCTCTTCCAGCAGTCCATCACGAAACAGATTCTCGATCAGCTTGTTCGTTTCGGCCGTACTGATCTTTTTCTGAAAGGTGGTCTCGATGAATGAGCTCAGCGTCTTTCTGCTTTTCGGTCTCCTGGTATTTTGCTGCTTCATCAGGATTTCCTTGACCTTTTTGTATTTTCCCTCCAGCTCCTTACCCAGGCCGATCTTCTCGAAGACATCGGCGAAAGACACAACCCGCCTCACCTTCTGCCCGAGTCCGTTCGCATGGACAATCAGCGGATCGAAACCGGCATCTTTCGATATAATGTAATGCTCCGTATCCGGTTGTGCTTTGTGCATCGCCAGATAGTAGGCAATATGAAAATCGAGAGCATTTTTCCCGGATCCGTTGACTTGAATCCACTCCACATTTTTCCCTAATGGCTGTATGGCCTTGACGATGTTCGTAGACAGCCTTTTTTGGCTCTGTCCTATGAAAATGAGGATCCTTGTATCACTCATTTCTCTAATTTCGACGTTGGGTACGTTCTCAAAATCAACATAGATGGTTTTTCGCATTGTTCTCGTTCTCCATTACTGCTGGGTTACCGGCGCTTCCGGCCGGAAGCAGGACTGGCCCGTGCTCGTGCCATGATTCTATCAGTTTTTCCTTCGAGCAAACACCGTGAAATCTTCGGTGCGCTGTTCCTGCTGCTCACGACCGAGTCGCTGTTCGAGGGACTGCGCTACGATGAGGAAAATCTCAAATGCATCTCGAAGTACGTTTTCCTGCCCATCGGTACGCGGAGCCACACCTTCACCTCGTTTTATCGAGTCGTACTACTCCGAGAATTGGTAAATGACCGGTCGGTAGGTGGGAGGTGGAATCGGTTTTCCTTCGGCGATTGCGGCATCGATCCAGGCCTTTTTTGCAATTTCCAGTTCACGAAGAGCTTCATCAGCGGTTGTACAAAACGCCGACAGCTGATGTGTCAATACTACTTCGGGGGTATGAGAAGTCAACAATCGGAACCAGTTGCAGCACTTATTCCCTTTACAGAACCGTCCTCAAGTATTATATAACCTCAAAGACCTGTTCGCTGGGGCCCTCTTTAGGCGCACACCCCGGAATGGTCTGCTATCTACATTAGAGGATGAAAAAATCATGAGCGAATTCAAGTGTATGAACATGGAAGACATCGAGACACCTGCGTTGATCCTGGACCTGGATGTGCTGGAAGACAACATCCGCATCATGGCCGATTTTTTCAAGGGCAGGAACGCAAGGCTCCGGCCCCATTTCAAAACATGCAAGTGCCCGAACATCGCCCACCTGCAGCTGGAGGCCGGTGCCAAAGGAATTACCTGCGCTAAGGTCGGTGAGGCTGAGGTGCTGGCCAATGCCGGGATCCGGGACATTCTTGTCGCCAACCAGGTCGTGGATCCCGACAAGATCTACCGTCTGGCTTGCATGGCGCGGGGAGGAGCAAAGATCACGGTGGCCGTGGATCGAGCGGAAAACATCGAAAGCCTGTCCGCGGTCACACGAAAAGTCGGGGCCACGCTGCACGTCCTGGTTGAAATCGATGTGGGAATGAACCGCTGCGGGGTGAACACGGAGGAAGAAGCCCTTGATCTGGCCCAACGAATCGGGCGCGCCGCTGGACTCGTTTTTGAGGGTATCCAGGCCTACGAAGGCCACCTGGTGTACGACACCCATCAGCCGACAACGCTAACCGACGCGGTGAAGCGACAGGGTGTGCGAACAATGGAGGAGAAGGTCGGCCGGATCAAAAACTATCTGGAGAGTCACGGCATCCCGGTGAAGGAGATCAGCGGGGGAGGAACCGGCACACATCACATCACCGGAGACCACACGGTCTGGACGGAGATCCAGGCGGGCTCCTACGTGTTCATGGACAATGTGTACTCCCGGGGGTCCCTGCCGTTCGGTAACTCGCTTTCGATTCTGACAACCGTGATCCACAAGCGGCCCGGAGTGGCCATCACCGATGCCGGGCTCAAGGTCTGTGCAACCGAGCAAGGTCCTCCGTCGATCAAGGGTCGAGCGGAGTTGAGAATCGCCGGCTTGTCGGAAGAACACGGCCGGATCACGGACCCCCAGGATGAGCTGGAATACCTGCAGAAGATCGAGTACATCCCCAGTCACTGCTGCACCACGGCGAATCTTCATGATCAGTATTACTGTGTGCGTAAGGCGAGGCTGGAGGCCGTGTGGCCGATCTCCGGGCGGGGAAAGAGCCGGTAGGTGCCACGGGGTGGTGAGGCTCTTCCCGGGGTTCCCCTACTCTACGGGATTCCCGGCTACGGTTTCTCCTACAACGAGTCCAACCTGGATGAGCCCCCCTCGCTTTTCTCGCGACCGATCTTCGAGGTGTCCGGGCCTGCGGGTGTCGGCATAACCCTTCGCGTCTAGCTGTACAGCAGGCTGCCCCATACGATCGACACGACCAATTTTCGCTCTCTTGATCGCAGTGTGCCTCTGGCTGCCGGGACGGATCCCGTCGGGATCTGCCCTTCGCCGAGTGGGTGGAGATCTGGCCGAATGCTACGAACAGGACCGGAAGATCCGCACAGGAGGACCTGGAATCCCCGCTTTCGATCCAGGACAGATCCCCGGCATCGGAAATTTTCAGACGATGTTGACTCTGGCTTGACTCATCCGCCGGGGAACTACTATCGTAATAAACACAGCGAGAAGCACTATTATGATCGACTCCTACTCATTCGGAAGCGTGACGGTGAATGGAAAGAGCTACAACTCGGATGTTATTATCTACCCGGATCGGGTGAATGCATCCTGGTGGCGTAAGCAGGGGCACAATCTGTGCCTCGAGGATCTGGAAGAGGTACTGCGATACAAGCCCGAGGTACTGGTCGTCGGTCAGGGAAAACCCGGACTGATGAAGGTGAAGGCCGCCCTTGTCGACCGATTGCGCCAGGAGGGAATCGAGGTGGTCGCCGGATCCACCGAAAAAGCGGTCCGTACCTACAACGAGCTGTGCTCGAAGAAAAAAGTCGTGGCTGCCCTGCATCTGACCTGCTGAATAGGCCTCCCCGGGGAGGCCGGAGCGAACAGGCTACCCCATGCAGTGCGGCGATCCTTTCAGCGCAAAACCGTGCGCTCAGGCTCTTCCGTAGACTCCGTAGAGCTCCGCCTGTTCTAAAACGTGACCTTCAATTTCTTTCAACAACGCCTTTTTCGTTAATCCTGATCCGACGGAAAGCTCTGCGTCCAGGGCGTAGAGCCTGAAGAAGTATCTGTGGGGTTTCCCTCTGGGCGGACAGGGTCCGCCGTAGCCGATCCGGCCGAAATCGCTGCTGCCCTGAAGCGTGCCGTTTTCCAGCTTCTCTGCAGCAGGGATCGCTTCTGCAAGTCGATCGGAATCGGCGGGAATGCGATATATGACCCAGTGCACCCAAGTACCCATAGGGGCGTCCGGATCATCGCAGACCAGAGCAAAACTTTTCGTTCCCGGCGGTGCGTTTTCCCAACGCAGGGGCGGGGAAATATCCCGCCCATCGCAGGTATAGACTCGAGAGATCGTGCCCCCCGCCTCGATCGTCGAACTTTTCAAGCTGAGTGCCATATCCTCTTCACCTCCTCCGGCATCTGATTATAAGGTGAGAGCTGTACAACCCATTCACCTCACAGTCCATACTACCATAATAATACACTCAAGAGGGAATGCAGTTAGCCGATAGAGGAGAGCTACCCTACCGGTAGCGATTGTAACTGCGGACCTCCGCCAGAGGTTTTCTGCGTTTCCCACGGACCTTCTCGTCGCGCGGATAGCCAAGGGCAATCATCAGGTACACCCGTTTGTTTCGCGGAATATCGAGAAGCTTTTTCACAGCTTTCTCGTGAAACCATCCGAGTATGCAGGTGCCCAGGCCGAGCTCTGTGGCCTGTATACAGAAGTGCTCGGTCGCAATCCCAATATCTATCAAGCCGAAATCAAATCGGCGCAGGAATTGCCCGGTCTTTGCCTTTACACTTATTTTGTCTGCCATAACCGCCACCAGAACCGGTACCTGATCGGTAAAGGTATTAAAAGAACGAAAAGGGGCCACGGATTCTTTGGCCACGATCGATCTCAAATCGGGATCATCAACAACGATGAGCTTCCAGGGCTGAGAGTTCGAGGTGGAAGGGGCGAGCCGGGCCGCCTCCAGACACGTTTCGATCTTTTCCCGTTCCACCGGCTTGTCGGCATACTGGCGCACACTTTGACGTCGATTGACCAGATCGAAGAAACTCATTCCGGATCCTTTTGTCTTCATGTTGTTTTTACCGCAGGTCTATGAAGTGACCGTAGGACCAGCCTGAGAGACCGTCCTCCTTTCGAACCCGATACCAGAAATCGTTCATGCTCCCGATCGACACACGCTGCCCGCTTCTCTCGAGGACCTCGACCCGGTCTCCCCTGTCGAGATGACCGACGATCTGCGCATCGAGGGTGGGATAGGCCCGTACCCTCACCCTGCTGTCGTTCAGAACACCTCGAGTCGGGGTGAAAAGATACCCCTCGCGCTGCAACCATCGCCGAAAGTTCTCCGTGTTTACTACAGCCGTTTCAGGATTCAGTCGACCCCGAAGACATACGACCGCTCGCTTCAAATCCGTGGTAAACCAAAAGAACAGGGGATCTCCTGAACTGATGCGAAGGCTCACATCTCCTACCTGATCACCTTCCACATCGTAGACACGCCAGCGCTCCTGTCCCGAGTACTGCGGCGGAACGAGCAACACGCTGTTGGTCAGGAAACGAATCTGCCCGGCCGGATCACTGCTTCTCAGGCGGCCGCGAATGGATCGATCCTCGGTATTCCAAATAAAAACCTCTCCGGTGTCTGGATTCTGAATGAGGAGGTGCAGCGTGTCCGGTGTCAGGGAGGTAGGAACCCCCTCGATCTCCAGCCAGGTTTGTGTCTGTTTTTTCGGATCGAATCGAAAGGGTGTGTAGATCCCCCGGCTGTCCAGACGGGCTGAGTACATACTGCCGTCTCGTCCCGGCAGCAGCGCCCAATCAAGGGGGACCGTCCAATCCGGACCCTTGGTCTTTTCAAGAGTCGAAGGGTCAACGAAGAGCAGTTTTAAAATATGATCCCGATCAACCGTGGAAACGAGGATCCGCCCGTCAACCCGTCCTAAAAATCTGTGGATTTCAAAGTACTCGGTCACTCCACCGCGATCGAGATCTATTCGCACAAGCCTGTTTCTTGTCTCGGATATTCCATCGGTGAGCACACTGCCGTCATCCTCATAAAAGGTCATGGCCGAAAAGATATTAAGATTGGCCCGACCGAGAACGGGCAGATCAAACTCCTCGGCTCGAGAAACCATTCCGGTGAACACGAAAACCAATACAATCCAAAAACGATTCATTATCCTTGATTCAAACTCCCTGGACAATCATAGCCGTTTTTTCCTGCTCATGGAATACTAAAGATGCCTGCCTCCGAGGCGCGCCCGTCGATAATTCTCGAGCATTGTGTTTTCCTTGACAGTGACCGGCCGTCTTGGGGTATACTCGCCCATGGCCGCCCTGATACAAGCTCTCGAAGGGGATTTCATCGTCACCGTAGAAGTTGTGCCCCCGCCTGGACCGGATGCCGGTCCCCTTCTCGGCTCTTTATCGAAACTGAAGCCATCCCTTTTTTATGGGTACAGCGTCGCCACCAATCCCGTAGCCAAGCCCCATATGAGCGCGCTGGCGTTGTGCACGCTCATTAAACAAAAAACAGGCGCCCAGACGATCCTGCATTGCACCACCCGGGACCACAACGCCCTGAGTCTGCAGAGCCTGCTCTGGGGTGCCCACGCTCTCGGGATCGACACGGTCCTCGCTGCATCCGGAGATAGGCTCTCCTACCGGCAGCGCTACAAGACCACCTCGGTTCGAGATTTCGATGTCTTCGGGTTGGTCGAGCTGGCCCGGGCAGCCGGGCTTTGCACGGGGGTGGTCTTCGATCCCCGTCCCGAGACGCAGGGGCTGGATAAGGAAACAGAACGGCTGAAACGGAAAGCCGACAAGGGAGCCCAATTCGCCGTTACCCAGCCTGTTTACACCTCTGCCGCCGCGCAGCAAATCGCCGAGGCCACCCGCGGAGCGGGAATCCCGGTCATGCTGGGTATCCTACCGCTGCGTACGCCTCGACATGCAGAGTTTCTCCACGAACGGGTGGGCGGCATTTCCGTTCCGGAAAACGTCCGCCGGCGTATGCACAGGGCAACTGATCCGGTAGCGGAGGGGATTGAATTGAGCAGAGAGCTGCTCCTCGATGCTCGTCAGAGTTTTGCCGGAGCCTGTTTGATGCCCCCATTCGGTCACTATGAAATCGTCGGGAAAATACTGGGGGAATAGAAGCTATCTCCGAGATACCCGTTCTCTGATATACTTTTCGGCCCGGTCCGACAGGGCAAAGCTGTCCAGCTCCCGCTCGAGCTGATTCTCGGTACCAAATCCCCCGATATACCCGTTCAGACGAGCCGTAACCGTCGAGCTGATAAAATCTTCTTCCAGCGGATACCGCCCGCGAAGCTCACCCATCAATTCCTCCACCTGACGCAGGTAGTATTTCTGATGGTAGTCTTCACCGAGGAAGAATTTCGAAAACGGTACGATCTCTGTGAACACCGTTTTATCGACTTCTTCCCGCTCCTTTGTATCCAAGGCAAGGCGCTGCTGCTGTTCGTTATGAAAGAAGATGATCGATCCGTACTGCCGGGAAAAGGATCTTGTACTCGGAGTGTGGCTACCCCAGAACACATCGAGGAGTTCCGAGTAGGTAACAAGATCGGGGTTATAATCGATTTGAATCGTCTCCGAATGATCCCCGATACTGTAGTAGGTTGGATTGTCAGTAGTACCGCCGGCGTAGCCGACGCGAGTGCAAACAACTCCCGGCATCTGCCCAAACTGGGCATCCGGTCCCCAGAATCACCCCAATGCAAAGGTGGCGGTTTCGATCTCAGTATTCGCCAACTTTTCTTGGCTCGGGGTGTAGGAACGAGAGCCGAGTTCCGCCGATCCCTCGTCGATCGGTCTTCCGACGTTCTGCCTCAGACAGGAGGAGAGCATCAACAACACAACGAAAACAAACAGCGCTTTTACAGATTTACACATAATCTTTTTCAAAACCGCGGCCCCCCTGCGCGGGCCGGACTGGGCGTCCCCCTCGCAACTCTGGGGAGACTGCAAAGTAGAAAGGCTATTATGCCTTGATCTTCTTCTCCAGCTCTTGGATTTCCTCCTCGAGCTCTTCGATCTCTGTTTCTCTGCGGACATCGATCTCCGAAGAAACCACGGTGGAACACGTGGCTTGGGAACGTGCCCGTATCAGCTCCTGCAGCTTTCTCTTACTTTCTGCAAGTTCATCCTTTGTGTTCGGCATCGAATCCTCCCTTCAGGAAATAATAATATTATTTTACAACTTCTGCTCACCGTCTACAACTTCCACAAACGCCCTCACTTCCAAGCCCTGACCCGTCAGATCCACAATGACGTGCCACTCTCCTTTATGAGGTGGTCTGAATGTGCAGGCGATCTTGTCTGAATGCTCGCTGTTGCTCTGGTAGGATTTCCCTATCCGATACTTGTAGTAGTTCAGTGTGTCGAGCAACCGTACGTTTGCGCGGTCGGAAAGAGAAACCTTGATGATTTTCGATGGTCCGGCATGAACTTTGTAATGTAAGTAGTTCATCTTATCCTCCGCCATCTCCTGCCTTCTGCAGCGACTTCTCGATTTTAGCCCAAGAATCCCGCAATGTCACTGTCCGATCGAAGACCACCCTGTTTTCCTTTGAATCCGGATCCACGCAGA